>Ga0116170_10001178_pt1 | contig 26766 bp, 17 predicted proteins | sample AD_JPNHW1_MetaG_FD_89797 | JGI IMG/M metagenome (GOLD analysis project Ga0116170, IMG submission 89797) | Active sludge microbial communities of municipal wastewater-treating anaerobic digesters from Japan - AD_JPNHW1_MetaG | ecosystem: Engineered > Bioreactor > Anaerobic > Digestate | place... | reverse complement strand
CGGGAATGACGGGTACCATCACTATCTCCAAGATCGCTTTTTATGTTAGTAACACAGTTACCGGGTTCGTTACTGACAATCAAAAAGCATATATCGCTTACACTTACAACAGCAGCTATTCCGGATATACAAGCTATCCGAGCCCCTCAGGTAGCAGTGCTTACACCTTGATATACAATGGAAGCGTCTCTTGGAATGGTTCCGGATGGGTGGAAATCTCGTTTATCAACCCCTTTAATTTCACGAATGATGGTTTTGCCGGGCTTGAGATAGTTTGGGAAAACAGGGACGGTTCAGGGGTTACAGGTTATCCCAAATTCTGTTATACAAGCAAGACTAACTCAGTTGTTTACAAGTATGGAACATCTTTTTCGACCGCAGCTGGTTCTACGTATGGCAACCGTCCGAATATCAAATTCATGGAGCCTTCCACCACCCCTCCTGATCCAGCCAACGCAGTAAGCCCTGCCAACAACACGACTGGAATTGACACATATACAAACCTAACCTGGGCTCCGGGTAGTGGTAGTCCAGATTCGTACCTGGTAAGTTTCGGCACTGATAATCCCCCATCAAACCTTGTCTCTAATCAAACAACGACGTCCACCAGTTACGATCTTCCCGATCACTTGAGCTATCTGACAACCTACTACTGGCAGATAATACCCCATAACGCCAACGGCTACACACCCACTGAGGATTGTCCCATCTGGAGTTTTACCTCAAGGAACGATCCAACAGTGACTTCATTCCCATATTTTAACGACTTCCAGAACGGAATCGATGCATGGACAATTCTCAACGAAGATCACGACGTCAATCTCTGGAGTCTGAAGTATGATCCTGATCCAAACTATGCAATGAGTGTCAACTCCAGCAACGTAGCCAAGAATGACTGGCTGATCACACCCCCCATGCAGTTGACCGGCGGAACATCCTATGAGATCAAGTACAACTACCGGGGATACATGTCATCACTCACAGAGAAACTAGCTGTAGCAGTTGGATCAGAACCACTGGCATCAAGCATGACAACTGTCATCGCGGATCATCCCGGCTTCAACAATATAAACTATTCTGTTGGCATTGGGGCATTTACGCCTTCCACAACGGGTATATACTACTTCGGTTTTCATGCCTACAGCGCTGCAAATCAGGGGCGTCCCTTTGTCGATAATGTACGTATTACGACTGCCAACAACGATTATGTCTCAGGAACTTCCGCAACGGCTGGAGGGTCTGCCAGCTTTGATCCTCTGCCAATCTACAATTACGCGACCAATCAACCCTTGGATACATCACTTACGATCACCGGAATCTCAGGAACTCCAACTATCACCTCGACAGTTCTATGGAGTCCTCCTGAGACAACTATCCCCAATGCCGGTCTGGTCTTCACTCTCAGCTCCTCATCAGGAAGTTTAGCGGGCGCAACCGTGACCTTCACTCACAACCTTGGGTTTATTCCCTCACAGATAGCCTACCGGATCATCCCCGGTAACTACCAGATCACCACTGATCCTAATAACGGTACCTGGACCACTACCCAATATACCATCACTATTCCCATCAACAAAGCAACAGGTGATTTTGAAGTAGTCTTCCCCGCCGAGGAAAACCAGACACTCCCCGTAGAATTATCAAGCTTCACTGCGACATTAACCTCAGATATGTTTGTTAACATCGCCTGGATCACCCAGTCAGAAACCAATCTTTCCGGATACAACATCCTGCGTAATACCTCAAACAATCTGAGCAACGCGCTGAATCTCAGTGATTGCCTGATTCATGACGGGGTTCAAACAGGTTCTCAGGTCATATATTCGTATCTAGATACTGAAGTAGATGCCGGAACAACTTATTATTACTGGCTAGAGAGCGTTGATCTCGATGGCACTAACCAGTTCTACGGTCCCATGACAGTTATGGTCATGAGTTCGCCGGATGATCCCGGCACACCAAACATTCCCACTTCAAACGCACTTCTGGACGCCTATCCGAATCCTTTCAATCCCAGCACAAACCTGCGTTTCGCGATCAAGGATGCCGGAACGGTCAGAATTGATATCTATAATGCTCGCGGACAACTTATCCGCTCTTATGAAAACTCATATAACATTCCAGGAACCTACCAGATAGTCTGGGATGGGAAAGATGAATCCGGACTCAATGCTGGTAGCGGAGTCTATCTCTACCACATGAACATCGGGAACTTCTCCTCAACCAAGAAAATGGTAATCAGTAAGTAGAAAACTTCAATGTGTATCTCCAAGCAATGCTCCTATCAGATATCATGCCGGCTGGCATTACTGAAACGGAGCATTGCTTGGAAGACCATTCCGATGAACCACAAAACCATTTATGGGAGACACCAATGAAAAAGAACTTCTTTATTACACTATTGCTAATCAGTTTAACGACTATACTATGTGCGGGAGACTACTTCATTGGCTCAGGCACATCAACGGAGTATTATGTTCCGTTCTATGGCTACAACGACTACGGCTGGTCAAAATTCTGTTTCAGCCAGGCGGAACTGGCTAGCGCCGGATTGACGAACGGAGCGACGATAACCAAGATCGGCTTCTACGTCGATAATGCCATATCAGGATACGTCACAAACAACCAGATTGCCTATATGGGAGCCTTTTATAACGACTACTACGGCAGTGTTGACACATCCTATCCGAACACCGGTTCCTACACTCAGATCTACAATGGCTCAATTACCTGGGAAGGCTCAGGTTGGATGGTCCTGACTCTCAGCAACCCCTACACCTGGAACTCAAGCTGGGGTTTGGAGATACTCTGGGAGAACCACGACGGAACCAAACTCAGCCCTTATCCCAAGTTTCGTACCTCCAGTGTATCAAATACTTCTGTGCACAAATACCAGAATTCGTCCTACCCCGCTTCGACCGGTGGCACCAGAAGCAACAAACGTCCGAATATCTGGTTGATAACTCCCGCAACGGATGTTCCGCCTCCGGTGGTCGCTATCGCACCTGTGAATTCAGCCACGGACGTCGAGATAAACAGCAATCTACGCTGGAATCATGCCGGCGGCGATCCAACCGGGTACAGGCTCTGGCTGGGAACGAATAACCCACCTTCAAACCTGGTCTAGAACCTGGTCTTGACCCAGCAGAATTACACCCCCACGAGTTATCTTGAGTATGGCACTACCTATTATTGGCGTGTCGTCCCTTATAATGATTTCGGCGGCGCGATCGATTGCCCCGTCTGGAGCTTTACGACCAAAGCCGACCCTACGATCTATTCTTTCCCCTACACCCAGGATTTTGAGGGTGCTTTCAATCCTACCGGCTGGACCGATCATGCCGGCGGACTCGTCGATCCCATCGTTCTTGGAACAGACGGATCAAGCCTCTGGGAACAGGATGACTGGCTTAATATCGCTGCCACAGAGAAAGCTGCCAGGATAAACATCTTTGGTACCGTAACCGGATATTTTATCTCGCCGATCTTTAATATTGCTAATGATAACTATGTCGTGGAATTTGATCTTGCCTTGCTGAAGTACAACCAACCTCCGACAGGGACTCCGCCTGCCCTCACCGGTGTCGATGATCGCTTCGCAGTCCTGGTTAGCGATGGTTTCAGCTGGAGCACTGCCAACATTATCAGGGAATGGAACAACAGCGGTTCTGCCGATGTCTATAATAATATCTCGGTCAATGGCACCCATGTGACGATCTCTCTGGCAGGATTGACCGGACGCAAGCGCATTGCTTTATTCGCCGGATCGACCATCAGCAACGCCGATAACGACCTTATGGTGAATAACTTCACAGTCAAGGAAATGCTACAGACTCCCGTCATCAACATTACCCAGGATCAGGTCTTGAACCAGATCAATCTTAGCTGGACGGCTGTCCCCAATGCTGTGATCTATCGTATCTACAGATCAGAAACACCCAATGGAACATTTGAATTGATAGGAACGAGCGATGGTACCGGTTTCCAGACCACGCCCACCACGTCCAAAGCTTTCTTTAAAGTAATTGCTTCCTCCGTGAGGTAGGCAACCCGGCTATAACTTTCCAATAATTAATCGCACATGGGAGAGATTCATCACCTCTCCCATTTTTTTCCCCACGCATGTCATCCGCCCCAGGTCATATGCCTGTCTTCTGGCTATCCCCTCTCTATCATCTTACGTCATGACGTAAGATGATAGAGAGGGGATAGCAGGATGATGGAGTTGAGTTATCAGCTATGCATGATCCAAAACAGATCTATCTCAGACCTGTTTTCAAGTACAATTTGTTATGACAAGTGATACTTATCCGATAGGAGCTAAATGTTTTGTTTGATGTATCAATTCAGAGGAGAAGGAATCTGATAATATGGGCAGATGTTGGTATCTTCCAGACGAAAACTCATATCACCGCCATAAACCAGCAGAGCTGAGCGGAAACTCATTGACTTTCCAAGAAGCTTGATGTTATGGAGCTGACTGAGATTGAAAACATTGGCAGATTTTATCTCTACCGGCATCAAGTCCGCCCCCCGCTGAATCAACAGATCTATCTCCAAACCGCTATTTTCCCTATAGAAGTATATAGGTGCCTCACTTCCTCGGTTATAAAACATCTTCAGATACTCAGTTATCACGAAGGTCTCAAAGATCTGACCTTTCAGGGGGTGGTTAACCAGATCCTCAGCGTCCCGGATACGTAGAAGACGGCAAGCCAGCCCCGTATCCAGAAAATAAAGCTTGGGAGACCTCACCAGCCTCTTGTTCTGATTTTTATGCCAGGGTTGCAGCAAATGAATGATGTAACTGGTCTGCAGGATCGATAACCAGTTGTTCACTGTTTTGGAGTCAACTCCGGCCTCGTTTGCCAGGGCGGATTTGTTCAGAAGGGAACCTGTTCTGCCGGCGCAAAGACCCAGAAACCTGAAAAAAAGATCTCTGTCCTGCACTTGTGTGAGCAGGCGGACATCCCTCTCCAAATACGTGCTTATATACGATGTATAAAACATTTGGGGATCCATCTCCTGATCGATCAGACGGGGATAGAAACCTTTGAAAAGTACGTCAGTGATCTCTGACTTTTGGTTCTGATAGATCTCTTGATACGAGAAAGGCAAAAGCTGGAAAATCGCTGTTCTGCCAGCCAGGGACTGGGAAAGATGCTTCATCATGCTGAACTGATTGCTGCCTGTCAGAATAAAGCGCGCGGATCCGGGATTTGCGTCCGCCATCATCTTGACGTAGGATAAGATCTCCGGAGCATATTGAAACTCATCGATAATGTATGAACCATCCTTATCCGGAAACAGAGCCCGTGGATCATGTTCAAGTATCATTCTCAGCTCAGGATTTTCCAGATCAAGGTAATGATGATCAGGAAACTGCATTTTTGCCAAAGTGGTTTTACCTGATTGTCTCGGGCCAGTGATCGTAATGATCGGAAACCCTTTTGCCACGGTCATCATTGTCTGCTGCATGTTTCTTGGGTACATGGTATCCTCGCAGTTTGTGCAATTCAGGGAACGCATTCCCTATATTGCAAAGATAATTCTTAGTGATTTGTAGTCAAGGAATTTATGGATGTGAGTGTTCATTAGGATGAAGGGAGCGTGTCCAGGAGTTCAAGGCGGCTAACTACGGTATCCATATAGTTGTAATGTGTCAGTGAAAACTTCAAATTGGATCACCGAAAACTTCAAATGTCCAAGTCCGATGGTTCTCAAGTCTAAAACACCAAGTGTAACTGACTTTCTATCTTATTTCATTATATATGATTACGCCCAGAAACTTGGAACTTGCTTGGTTCCAGAAAATGTCCACGTAAAGCAGTATAATGACCGGATTTGAAGTTTTTGATGATAGAAAAGTCACTATCCAATAGGAATGTCCAAGCCCAACACAGAACTGATTAGCCTCACATATCCCATATAAAGACAATGCGGTAGCGTCACTTGTCCAAGTGATAAGAATTTGAAGTTTTCAGTGACACATTACAATCCCTTCCGGTCATGCCTCTTTTCCCGCAGATATATCTTGACAATTTTTCCTGTTTTTGGAACCATGAAGATGACATTTAGTTTGTGCTCAAGGAAGGATGCAATGATTGGTGTGAGAGGCCTGGCGCTCTGTTTGGCGCTGGTTATCCTGACGGCTGGAGTGGCTGCGCAGACGCCGGAATGGCAGTGGGCGGTCAAGGCGGGGGGGGCAAGCGTTGATTATGGCGAATCCATCGCGGTGGATGGCGCGGGCAATCAATATGTGACCGGTTCTTATCAGGGAACAGCCAGCTTCGGTCCTCACACGCTCAGTTCCAACGGGTCCCGGGATCTCTTCGCCGCCAAACTCGATCCCGCAGGCAACTGGCTCTGGGCGACCGGTGCGGGGGGAGAGTTCAATGACGTTGGCAGCGCGATCGACCTTGACACATCGGGCAACATCTATTTGACGGGAATGATCGAGGGTTCTGCCGTTTTCGGCGCGCTCACGCTCCACTCCAGTGGATTGAATGACGTCTTTGCCGCCAAGCTCGACCCCGCCGGCAACTGGCTCTGGGCAGTCCGGGCGGGCGGAACCTGGTATGACAACGGCAACGACCTCGCCCTGGACGATTTCGGTAACGCTTATCTGACGGGACAATTTGAGGATTCCGCCACCTTCGGCGCGATCACGCTGACATCCGCCTCCAGCGGGGAAAGCGATATCTTCGCCGCCAAACTCGATCCCGAGGGCAACTGGTTTTGGGCGATCCGAGCAGGCGGAACGGATTCTGACTCAGGCCGCGGCATCGCCATCGACGAGTCTGGCAACGCCTGGCTGACAGGGCATTTTATGGGGTCCGCCGCTTTCGGGGCGCTCACCCTCAACTCCAGCGGATATGAAGATGTTTTCGCCGCCAAACTGGACTCCAACGGCAACTGGCTGTGGGCGGTCCGGGCGGGAGGCGTTTATTGGGACTACGGCAATGGCATCGCCCTGGACGATTCCGGCAACGCTTATCTGACGGGACAATTTGCTGGTTCTGCCTCTTTTGGCGCGAACACGCTCAGTTCCAACGGACAGGATGAGATCTTCGCCGCCAAGCTCGGCCCCGATGGCAACTGGCTTTGGGCGGCAGGCGCGGGGGGGATGTATTATGACATAGGCCGCGACATAGCCATTGATGGGGAAGGCAATTCATATCTGACGGGATACTTTTATAGTTCCGCCGCATTCGGCGCGCTCACGCTCAACGCCAGTGGTTCCCGCGAGATCTTCGCCGCCAGTCTTGACCCCGACGGCAACTGGCTGTGGGCGGTCCAGGCGGGTGGGGTGAACTATGACAGCGGCGTTGGCATAGCCGTGGACGGAGCGGGTAACACCTGGTTGACAGGATGGTTTTTTCATTATGGGGATTTCGGGGCGATCACGCTCAACGCCAGCGGGTCTGAAGATATCTACGTCGCCAAACTTGGATCCGGTTCGCCTGTCGATGACCCTCAGACTCCCCCCGCCCCTCCGATAACCCTTTCCGTCTATCCCAATCCTTTATACGGGTGGGAGACAGCCACTTTCAAAGCCGATCTTGCCGAGGGTGAGTGCGGAACCCTCCGGATCGTCAATCTTCGCGGGCAATGCGTTGCCAGACATCAACTTTCTTCCGGGGAGAACCATATCAGCCTCGACAGCCGGGAACTGGCCGCGGGCATCTATCTCTGCGAACTTAAAACCCGGAACGCCTGGATAAGCAAGAAACTGGTTTTGCTCAAATAGGCCCCGGGGGCCGTTAAAAGACTGGATTCCATACAAGTGAGTGGTGAGTGGTTAGTGGAGGATGGTTATAAATCATTGAGAGACTTAGGTGTCGATCCCAAGGCTGGGATATCAAGTTTTTTTGCAAATCGGGGAATGCGCTTCCCAAATTGCAAGATAGTGCTTAGTGATTTGTCGTCAAGTTAGTTATGGGTATGAGGGTTTTTTATCTGGAAAGAGAGTGAGGCTAGGAGTTCAAGGCGGTGCTAAGGCTAGGAGTTCAAGGTGGCTAACTAAGGTTTAGCTATAGCGCTTATCTCAGCGCCAACTTGGACTTCCAGACGATCACCATCTATGCCGAGGAATGGATGATCCCCCGGTGCCGTAGCAGGTGTCGCTCTGAAGTCCAAGCCGCCCTTCAAGATTAGTGGTCAGCTTAGAAAAAAAGTAACGGCGGTTGAACTCCAGGCTTAGAATGGTGGTCAGCTTAGAGAATGGCTACGGCGGTTGATCTCCAGGATTAGCATGGTCTTGGACTTCTTTAGACGTATTTCGGTTCCCAACTGGCTCCGCAATCCCGGCACTTGCTCTGATACCAGTGAGTTCTGGCTCCGCAATCAGGACAGGTCCAGCACTTCTTCTGCTCCTCTATCCAGGCTTCAATGCCGATTTCCTTCATCCGGGACAGATTTTCCAGGACATCGATATGATGAGGCCATTCGTCCACACTGAAGTTCCTGATCCGGGCGCAGGGATAGTCAGGACAAAATGCACAAGTGACCACTCCATGGGCTTTGCAGCAGGAGTTGAATTCGCAGTCCGGAACACAGCCGGAGCCACAACCCGGGCAGGGCTCTTCCTTATACTCACAGCTAAAATCCTTGAGGGCTGGGTCGCCCTCGTTCTTCTCATGTAAGAGCATGCTGGTACAGGCTCCACAGAACAAGCCACAGCAGGTAAGGTATTTGTGCATATCAACTCCCGGTCAGTTTAGTAAACATATACACTGTAGGTTAGATAGTAAATATAGTCAAGAGATTAATCTTCTTGACGGATCTGATCACCTTGCAGAGCCTGAATAAAAAGCAAAACAGTGATGTATTTACCAATAGGAGCGTATGATGAAATACCCGCCCACCCGCAAAGATGATGTGACTGATGACTATTTTTGTGTGAAGGTCCCCGATCCCTACCGTTGGCTGGAGGATGACAACAGTCAGGAAACTCAGGCTTGGGTCAAGGCGCAGCAAGAGCTTACCGAGGCTGTGTTGAACGAATTTCCACATCGTAAGACGATCCTGAGCCGGCTGAAGGAACTGAACGATTACCCCAAGCAGAGCTGTCCGCTCAAATGTGATGACTGGTATTATTATTGCAAAAATGACGGACTGCAGAATCAGTGGGTCATTTATCGCAAAAACGTGGCGAGCGGTGATGAAGAGGTGTTCTTTGATCCCAATACTCTCTCTGTGGACGGGACGACCACAGCGCACGGAGTTGGCAATTCCAAAGACTACAAGTACTTTTGCTACATAGTATCACAGGCAGGCTCGGATGCCGGAGAGTTTTGGATCCAGGAAGCCAAGACCAAGAGTATTTTGGAGGATAAACTGACCGGGATGCGCCATTCCGGAGCCAGCTGGTACGGGGAAGGATTCTTCTACAGCCGTTATGACGCTGAGCAAAGCTATCAGCAGCAGGACAAGAACCAAAAGGTATATTATCATAAGCTCGGCGACTCCATGGACATGGACAGGCTGATCTATGAAGACCCTGAACATCCTCTGCGCTACAACCACCCTGTGGTTTCCGACGACCTTAAGACCCTTTTTATCTACATCTCGCAGGGAACTCATGGCAGGAAGATCATCTACCGCCCTATTGATGATGAGAAAGCTCCCTTCAGAATCCTGTTTGAGGGTTTTGACTATGACGCTTATTTTATGGATGCCTATGAAGAGGGCTTTGGCTATCTCTTCACCAATAAAGGCGCGAACAACTCCCGGCTGCTAAAGGTCTCGCTGGCTGATCCGGCTGAGGAAAACTGGCAAGAGATCATCTCCGAACGGGATTACCGCTTGGAAAGCGCTGACATCGTGGGCGGCAAGATTATAGCCATCTTCACCAAGGATGTGCAGAGCCGGATCGAAGTGCTGGATACAGACGGTAATTTTCTCTATCCCATAGATATGCCATATCAGGGGACGGCGTACTTCATGCACAGTAAAAAAGAAGACAGGGAAGGCTACTTCTACTTTTCCTCATACATCCGTCCCGATGAGAGCTATCGCTATGATATCGATAATAACGAGCTCAGTTTCTACCACCGTGATCCCATCCGGGCAGAGGTTCAGGATCTGATCTCGGAGCAAGTGTTCTTTAGCTCCAAAGATGGAACTAGAATACCTATGTCACTATTCTACCGCCGTGGTATGCAAAAAAATGGAGAAAACCCGGTGGTGCTTTACGGTTATGGAGGATTTAATATTCCCATGCTGCCGGGATTCAACAGCAGCCGGGTCGCGCTCCTGGAGAGGGGCTTCATCTATGCGGTAGTCAATCTCCGGGGTGGGAGTGAATACGGTGAAAGCTGGCATGAACAGGGCATGCTCCTCAATAAGCAAAACGTGTTTGATGACTTTGTAGCCGCGGCAGAACATTTGATCGCCGAGGGCTATACCAATCCCGCCAAAATCGCTATCAATGGTGGCTCGAATGGTGGGTTACTGGTCGGTGCGTGTATGACTCAGCGTCCTGATCTGTTCAGGGTTGCCGTACCCTCCATGGGAGTGCTGGACATGCTTCGCTATAGCAAATTTACTTGCGGTTGGGGCTGGATGACGGAATATGGCGATCCGGAAGTGGAAGAGCATTTCCGAAACATGTATAGCTACTCTCCCCTGCACAACGTCAAGCTGGGCGTGAGCTACCCCGCGACCATGATCACCACGGCAGATCATGACGACAGAGTCATCCCCGGGCACTCCTTCAAGTTCGCGGCAACCTTGCAGGAACATGCTTCTCAGGAATTACCGCTGCTGCTATATACCCAGATCCAGTCTGCTCACGGAGCCAGTAGCATGACCAAAGGGCTGGAACTCACTGCAGATATCTATTCCTTCATCTGCAAGTATCTGGAGGTATGAGCGGATAAGGGTTTCATGTTTCTGCGGATAGCCAGGGTAGTTAATATTTGGCAGGCTACTTTACCATGACTGCCTGCTTTGGTTACATTACCCTCACTAGTTAAAGGGATTTTGACATCTCTATTGCCTGGCTGCACAGAATGACAATTCCTCTGGGCAGTGCACTCTGGAGGAACTCTGAGCGACACGCCTTTTGCATCTCCGTGCATGCAGTTCTCTCTCTCCCCGTCTATCCAACAAAATCATTGACAGAAGGTAGGGTTAGCAAAAGTATAGCATACTGGATTAAAAGTATAGTGGAGTTGTAAGTGAGCTTGGTCGAAAAAGCACTGCACAAGTTAACTAAGTATATCGAAAGTCAGAACTTGATCGCTTCCGGCGACAAGCTCCTCCTGGGTTGTTCCGGAGGAGCTGATTCTCTCGCTATGCTATTACTTTTCACCCGTCTCAGGACGCAGCTGGATCTGAGCCTGCTGGTTCTGCATCTCAATCATCAGAGCCGGGGGCCTGAAAACGAACGTGAGGCAGAACTGGTCAAAAGCTATTGCCAAAAGCTGAACGTTCCTCTGGTCATCCGCAAGCTGGGACCTCTGTCACGGGCAGACTTTGAGAACCAGGCGCACCTCAGCCGGGCCAGAGAGTTTGAGCTCATCCTGAGGCTCTACAAGTTTGACAAGATCGTGCTGGGACATCACAAGAACGACCAGGCAGAGACAGTGCTGATGAATCTCATCCGAGGCGCGGGGATCAACGGTATGAGCGGGATCAAACCCATCAGCGGTGACTATCTTCATCCGCTTCTGAGCTTCACCCACGCGGAGCTTTGCGATCTGCTCAAAGAAGAGGGGATCACCTGGGCAGAAGACTCAAGTAATGAAGATAACAGCTTCAGGCGTAATTATCTGCGCAATTCTCTCATCCCTCAGATCCGCGAAGAACTCAATCCCAATCTGATCGAAAAGCTCTCTCGACAAGCAATGATAAATTATCAGGCGGAGCAGATCCTCAGGGAAGCCGCCGTCAGACAGCTCAAAAAAGCTACTATTGATCAGGGACAGGGCTGGTGGATACTCGATCTGAGCCTGCTAACCAAGCTGAGGGAGATCGAGCAGTACTACGTCCTGAAAAAGGTCGTCACTGCCCTGAGCGGAACGGATCGGGACTTCTTCTGGCATAGCTTTGAGGAGATCCTGGGGCTATATTCCGGGGGTGGATCGAAATTCACGACACTCCAGCATGGCATCACTGTCAGGAAGGTGTATCAGGAGCTTCATTTCAGCAACGTAATTGCCACAAAAGAAGTCGTTCAGGAACCGCTTGTTCTGGATGAAGACCGCAACCGCGCAGTTTTCCTGAACTACCGTTTTTCCTTCAAGTACCTGAAGGTCGTGCCCAAGAACCTCTTCGAGAATCCCAATATCATCTATCTCGACGCGGACAAGATCGAATTCCCCATCACGATCCGCACCAGAACCAGCGGAGACAGATTCATCCCCAGAGGCATGAAGGATCTGAAGAAGCTCAAGGACTTTTTTATTGACGAAAAAGTTCCCAAATTTGAAAGGGATAATATCGCCGTATTTGCGGATGGCAGAAAGATAATTTGGATCGCGGGCTACCGCGCCGATCAACGTGTATGTCCGGATGAAAAGTCCGTCAGATACCTGCAGATAACCGCGGAATCGCTTCATGAAAAGCCCAAACGCGCGGCAAACCGAACCAGAAAACAAGGAGAAGATAATGAACTCAATGAATTGTGATATCTCAGCAGTCTTATTTGACGAGTATAAAATACAAGCCAGGATCAAGGAGATCGGGGGTGAGATCTCCCGCCAGTATCAGGGAAAGACGCCTGTATTCGTGGGAATCCTCAAAGGCGGGTTCGTCTTTTTGAGCGATCTCATCCGTAGTATCACGATACCCATCGAGCTGGACTTTATGGCAACTTCCAGCTATGGCAGTGGCACTGTTTCCTCAGGCATTGTCAAAATACGCAAGGACATAGACATCGATATCAAGGACAGGGACGTCATCATCATCGAGGATATCGTGGATAGCGGTCTTACTCTGCAGTACATCAAAGAATACCTTTCCAAGCACGAGCCAGCATCCGTGCGGACCTGCGTCCTCCTGGACAAACCGGAAGCGCATAAGATCGACGTCGCGTTTGACTATGTCGGCTTTAACATCGGCAATGAATTTGTGGTCGGCTATGGGCTGGATTACAATGAGCTTTACCGTAACCTGCCGTATATCGGCATCCTTAAGGAAGAATTATATTCATGAGAAATAAACTCGCCTCACTCGCAGTCATGATCTTCTCGGGCTTGAGCCTCTTCGGCAATGCTGCGGACAGCACCAAGGTGCCGGTCAGTCCCCTTGCTGATCCCAGTGTGAAGCAGTTCAGTTCCTTTGTGGGGATCATGATGGGCGCGATAATCGTCATATCGGTGATCAGCCTGATTCGCATCTGGTATCTGAAAACACGCAAGAAAAAAGACACTAAGCAGAATCAGCAGAAACCCCAGAACGAAGCACCCAAACCACCTGTCGCCGGTAATAAATCACCTGTCTCAGTGCCGGTCATTTTCATCATGCTCATGCTCTTCATCGTGGTCTATCACATGATGACGACATCCCGGGAGCAGGTCACCAAAGCCAGCTATACTGCCTTCAGACAACAGGTACAACTCAAGCAGATCAAGACAGCGGACTTCACTGAGTTGGATATCAGCTACACGGACAAAGACAACAAGAAGTACCGTACCGTTATGCCCTTCGCGGATCCCAAAGTAGTGGATTCGCTTGTGGTTCAGGGAGTCAAGGTCAGCACTATCAAGCCCTCCCGCTGGGAAAGCTATCTGATCTATTTCGCGCCGATCCTGCTACTGATCGCTTTCTACTTCTTCTTTTTCAGGAATATGAACTCACAGAATTCCAAAGCTTTCAGCTTCGGCAAGAGCAAAGCCAAGCTCTATGAAGGCACAAAATCACGTGTGACTTTCAAAGACGTCGCCGGAGTGGATGAGGCTAAGGAAGAATTGCAGGAGATCGTGGAGTTCCTAAAAGACCCAAGGAAGTTCCAGCGTCTTGGCGGACGCATCCCGCGTGGTGTGCTGCTGGTCGGACGCCCGGGAACAGGCAAGACTCTCTTGGCAAAAGCAGTTTCCGGAGAAGCAGGAGTACCTTTCTATTCCATCTCCGGATCGGACTTTGTGGAGATGTTCGTCGGCGTCGGCGCTGCCAGGGTTCGTGACCTCTTCGACAATGCCAAGAAGCACTCGCCATGTATATGTTTCATCGATGAGATCGACGCAGTCGGCAGACACCGCGGAACCGGATTGGGCGGTGGTCACGACGAACGTGAACAGACTCTAAACCAGCTGTTGGTCGAGATGGATGGATTTGAACCAAATGAGGCAGTGATCATTATTGCCGCTACGAATCGCCCGGACATTTTGGATCCGGCGCTCTTGCGTCCCGGTCGCTTTGACCGTCAGGTCACTGTCGATCTTCCCGATATCAAAGGCAGGACGGAGATTTTGCGGGTTCACGCCGCTAAGGTTCCGCTTTCTGATGATGTCCAGCTGGAGATCATAGCCCGTGGAACACCCGGTTTCAGCGGCGCCGATCTGGCGAATATCGTCAATGAAGCGGCTCTGATCGCGGCTTCGCACAACAAGAAAGTCATAGATATGGACGATTTTGAAGAGGCTAAGGACAAGCTGACCCTGGGTAAGGAAAAGAAAAGCCGGGTCATCCCCGAAGAAGATAAGAAGCTAACCGCCTATCATGAAGTGGGGCACGTGCTTACATCTATATTCCAGGATAAGACCGAACCGGTTCATAAGGTCTCGATCATCCCGCGAGGATTCACAGGAGGCGCGACGCACTATCTGATGACGGATAAGACCGGTTATTCCCGCAGTTTCCTTAAGCAGATGCTGGTCACCATGATGGGTGGGCGCGCCGCGGAAGAGATCGTCTTTTCCGAGCTTACCACAGGCGCAGGAAATGACCTCGAACGCATCACAGAGATCGCCAAGAAGATGGTTTGCGTCTGGGGAATGAGCGACAAGGTCGGGCCTATGACCGTCGGCAAGGAACAGGGAGAAGTCTTCCTGGGTATGGATCTTGGTTCCAGAGAGATCCACAGCAACGAAACAGCTCTGCTCGTGGATTCAGAAGTTCGCGCCCTGATCACCGAAGCACACGATCATGCGATCAGAATCCTCAAACAGCATTATGAACTGATGGACATCCTCTCCAAGCTCCTTTTGGACAAAGAAACACTGGGAACAGAGGATATCTTCGATCTGATCCTGCAGCACATCTCAGAGGAAGACAAAGCCATCGTTCAAGACAAATATAATCGCGCAAAAGAAATGAGATTTGAACACAGCGAACGCATAGATGAGGAGATTGACCAAGAACCTGACAGAGATTCTACTCCAGCTCCGGAACTCAAACCCGAAGGACACGGAGACGAAGCATGAGCCAGATGCACGGCACGACCATCATCGGTATCCATCGAAACGGCACAACCGCAATCTGTGGGGACGGTCAGGTGACGCTTGGCGATACGATCGTCAAAGGAACCGCGGTTAAGATCAGGAAGCTCTTCGACGGTAAGGTCATCGGTGGATTCGCAGGTGCGACCTCTGACGCGATCACGTTGTTCGAGAAGTTTGAAGAAAAGCTCAAAGCCAACAAAGGGAGCTTGAAGAAGTCCGCCGTCGAGCTTGCCAAGGAATGGCGAAGTGACCGCTATCTGCGCAAGTTGGAGGCAATGCTCGTCGCCGGGGACTCGACCGGGATCATCCTGATCACAGGAGTGGGAGACGTTCTGGAGCCGGATGATGGGATCATCGCCATCGGTTCCGGCGGAAACTATGCCCTTGCAGCGGCACGAGCCCTGAGTGCGAACACCATGCTATCGGTCAAAGACATAGCGATCAAATCGGTCCTTGTAGCTTCCGAGATCTGTATCTATACTAATTCCAACTACATCATCGAGGAAATATGACGTATACGGTTGAATCACTGACTCCCGCGAGGATCGTCAGTGAATTGAATAAATATATCATCTCCCAGCACGCGGCTAAGCGCAGCGTGGCAATTGCCCTGCGCAACCGCTGGCGTAGACAGCAGATAACCGGTGATCTTCAGAGCGAGATCATGCCCAACAATATCATCCTGATCGGGCCTACCGGCGTAGGGAAAACAGAGATCGCCAGGCGACTTTCCAAGCTAGCGAACGCTCCCTTCATCAAGGTCGAAGCTTCCAAATTTACGGAAGTTGGCTATGTTGGCAGGGATGTCGAATCCATGATCCGCGAGCTCATGAACAACGCGGTCAATCAATTTCGCCATCAGATGCTCGAAGAAGTTGCCGAAGAAGCGATGCGGATAGCGATAAACAAAGTTCTGGACATTCTTGTTCCTCCTGTGAAATTCAAAACGAGCGAGCCTGAAAGGACGGAGCAGAAACGCAGACACGAAGCTACCAAGGCTAAGACCAGAGAAAAACTCCTTTCCGGGGCTTTGGACGAGCGGATGATCGAGATCCGTATCGAACCGGAACCGGGGCCCAGCATTGAGATTCTGCCCAGTATCAATTTCGAACTGATGGATATGAATATCAGCGATATGCTGAGCGGGATGCTCCCTCATAAGAATCAGGACAAAAAGCGTCCCATGAGCGTTAAGGATGCCCTTGCATATTATCAGGAACGCGCTGCAAACGATCTGGTCAACAAAGATAAGGTCGTGGAAACCGCTAAGTTCGCCGTCGAGAATCACGGTATCGTCTTCATCGACGAACTCGACAAGATAGCCGTGCATGAACGTGGTGGCGGTATCGACGTATCCCGTAGCGGAGTCCAGCGTGACCTGCTCCCCATAGTCGAAGGTTCGACAGTTCCTACGAAATATGGCACCATAGACACCTCACATATACTCTTTATCGCAGCCGGCGCTTTCCATACCGCCAAACCTTCCGACCTTATACCGGAACTCCAGGGCAGATTCCCCATCAGAGTGGAACTCAACAGCCTCACGCAGGATGATTTTGAGAGAATTTTGACTGAACCGGAGAACGCTCTCACAAAGCAGTATATTGCCCTCTTTATGGCGGAATCGGTCAAGCTTAGTTTCCAGCCTGCAGCAATCGGAGAGATCGCCAGGTATGCTGCTCTTGCCAATGACAAGATGGAAGATATCGGTGCCCGAAGATTACATACGATCATGAACGCGCTGCTGGACGAATACCTGTTTACCATGCCCGGCGAGAAGCTGAAGAAGGTGACCATCACCGCCAGAGAAGTCGTTGCGAAGCTCTCTCCCCTGATCGAAAGTGAAGATCTGTCGAGGTTTATCCTGTAATATGCCTGCTAGTTTAAAAAACATGTTCCGGGCACTGACTGTGAGAAACTACCGTCTCTATTTTATGGGACAAGGGATCTCCGTGATCGGAACCTGGATCCAAAGAACCACCATGGGGTGGTTTGTTTACCGGCTTACCGGCTCGGTTTTTATGCTGGGTCTGGTAAGCTTCCTATCCATGATCCCGTCGGTATTCATCAGTCCCTTTGCCGGCACCTGGGCGGACAAATGGAACCGCCACAAGCTGATCATCGGAACACAAACAGCTTTCTTTATTCAAACTTCGCTCCTGGCAACAGGTGCCCTGACCGGGTTCATCAATGCCGACAGGCTCTGGCCGATCGTCGCCCTGTCACTGTTTCAAGGTGTGATCGAGGGTATTGACGCCCCTGTGCGTCAGTCATTCCTGATAGATCTGGTCAAGATACGCAGCATGATCCCGAACGCAGTGGCAATGAACTCCGCGATGTTCAATGGCGCCCGTCTTGTGGGACCGGCAGTTGCCGGTTTCCTCATTGTCGCCGTCGGAGAAGGATTCTGTTTTGCAATTAACGCTATATCCTATATTGCCGTGATCGTCATGCTGATCATGATGAATATCACCTACACACCGTATGTTGATACCGGTGAGAGCACATTCAAGAAGATCAAGGATGGATGGCGCTATTCCTGGGGTCAGTTCCCGATCCGCTTCCTGATCAGCAACATCGCGATCTACACCCTGTTTGGCATGTCCTATACCACTCTCCTACCTGTCTTTGCCAAGGATATCCTGCACGGGGATTCGCGAACCATGGGCATGATGATGTCCTTTGCCGGGATCGGAGCTCTGATCGGCGCGCTGTATCTCGCTTCACGTACGACGATCGAGAATATGGCAAACCGGATGTTGCTCTTGGGAATACTTGTGAGTGTGACTCTGATCGGTCTGTCTTTCAGCACTTTGCTCCCCTTGAGCCTTTTCCTCATGGTCATTATCGGCTTTGGGATGATGATGCAGATGTCCTCGACCAACACCCTGATCCAATCCGTTGTGGAAGATAAGATGCGCGGACGTGTTCTGAGCCTTTACACCATGGCTTTCGGATCGGTGACTCCCTTTGGCAGCATCCTGACGGGTACGCTCTCCTCCAGGATCGGCGTGCAGTACACTCTCGCGATCTGCGCGGCTGTTTGCCTGATCTGGTCACTCTCAGGGCTCAGAACTTTGCCGAAAATGAACCGCAGCATATTCAGGATGCTGATCCATGCAAACAACCGGGAGATCTATAGACCCCGAGACATCAGTATTTCCATGAAACCGGAGCAGATCAGTGAAAGCATTTAGCTTCCTGGGCGACGGTTCTCTGGATTATCGCACCCTGATGCGGGAGCAATGCGACCTCCGCATCCAGAGAGTGCACATTCCGATATACAGGCTGGTAATTGCCGAGCAGACCCATTCCTGCATTGTTCATGAATGCACCGAGGCAGATTGTGGAGCTGGCTTGGGCTCTCATCCCCAGATACTGGAAGCAGACGGATTGATCACCAGTGTCCCCAACCAGTTTGTCCTGATCCGAACCGCCGATTGTACTCCCGTGATCCTTATTGATCAGGATCTGCGAGCTGTCGCCGCGATACACAGCGGCAGGGAAAGTACCCGCAAGAACATTTGCGGCAAGGCAGTTCGACAGATGATCGAGAACTACGGTTGCAGTCCGGAACGGATCACCGCCTTGATCGGTGCGGGTATATGCGCCGAGCATTACGAAGTAAGCGAAGCTATATGGGATGAGTTTATCCATAGCCTCGAAGAACAGGGCATCACTACCGATGGCATGCTCTTCCGTCATCCTGATGTGCGTTTGACAATCTACAGACAGCTCATCCACGCCGGTCTTGCCGCGGAGAATATACAGCAGAACACCGATTGCACTTTTGAATCTGACAACTATTTTTCCTTTCGCAAAGATGGCAGCCACAACCGCCAAATCAACTTAGCCGGATTGGTAATATGACAAATATCTATCAGAATCCCACGAGAGATCTGGTCCTGGAGATTAGAGACAATGGTATGTCAGCCTGGCTGACCATAAATTCCCACACTGGTCTCATCGACGAGAAAGACATCCTTGATCTCCTCGACTCTGCCGGAATCAAAGCAGGTTTTGAAGACGCCCAGAAGTATATCCGGGAAAACAACCTGGAGAAGGAAATGGGCAGAGCTTTTCCCGTCGCCATGTGCAGTCAGGGGCAAACAAGCACGAAGCTCCGCTATTACTTTGAGACACCTGCCGGCTTGAAACTCAGCGATCAGACATCTCCCAATGCCCTGAAGGATCTGAGCTATGTCGTTCCTGGAACTGTCCTTGCCGATTATTCCAGCAACCTCTTCGACCGCCAGGGTTCGATCTACAATATCTTTGGTGAGATCATTCCGAATGAGAACATCGATCTCGTCTCTGCCCATGACCAAGCCGGTGAAGCAGTCAATTTCGATGAGCTGCGCAATTCCTACATTGCTCAGAAAACAGGTTATCCATTTATCGACGAAGAGGGACATATCTCTATCCTGGATTCCTTGCTGCTGAGCGAAGCCTCCGCGGATATCTTCCCGCTGCATACACCTCTGAACGTCACCTTCCAGGGCGATCTCTACAATGCTGAGATCGTCTGCGGCGGATCACTGACAGTGAACGGTAAGGTTAATTCCTGCACACTCGTCGCGGATGGGGACGTGAGCATCTGGAACGACGTCGAAAGCAGCGGGATCACTTCTAAAGCGAACGTCGAGGTCAAAGGCAGGATCATCTTTTGCGATAACCCCGGGATCAACTGCCTGGGCGATATAAACTTCACCGGAGCAGTCTCCTCCCGGATACTCTGCCGGGGCAAGGTCTGCTTTGAACAAGAGATCTCCGAATGCCGCGTCGTAGGTGATAAAGGCATCACCGGCGACCATGAGAGAGGAGTGATCGTCTCCTCGAATATTCAGGCTTGCGGAGATATTGATATTGCCGGTCTGGGCAGCGTCGATGAAGGCGCCAACGAAGTAGAGATCACCATCAGTCCCTATTATAAGACCATGCTGATGCTTCTGACCAAGGAACTTATCCGCCTGAAGAGCGGTTCTGATCCGGACGAATCGCAGTTGTCCCAGCTCAAGGAAGAGATCCGCGCCTGCGAGAACGAACTCGACTTCCAGCTAAATAACTTCCTCAAACGTCCCCGCGAAGAGAAGACCCATGTCATCATACACCATGATGTTCACCCCGTGGCTCAGATCCGGGTTTTGAAACATTCCTACACGATCAAGAGCTATCAGCTTGGGCTGGAGCTCACCGAAAAAGATTAGATTATACTCATATAAGTGGAGTTTATAAATGACGCGCAACCTGTTGATTACAATGTTACTACTGATCCTGACCTGCACAATATTCGGGCTCGAGCCGGATTTCGCACGCGATCCCGCTATCTCTCCCAACGGAGATCAGATCTGTTTTGTTTATGATGGTGACCTCTGGATAGTCCCCTTCAAAGGTGGGGATGCGCGTCGCCTCACTGCCACGGAAGGCGCGGAATGGGGTCCTGCCTGGTCACCCGCCGGAAACCTGATCGCCTTCAATTCCAATCGTGAAGGGCAAAGCTACGTCTATACAATCGCCCCTGAAGGCGGATCAGCTCAGCCTGTCTTCCGGGAGAGCTTCACTGTCGTGGATTGGTTCAAGGACGGCAAGAGCCTGCTTACAACCCGCTATTCTCACCGGAATGGCAACGGGTTTTACCGGCTTCCTCTGGATGGCACCCGTCCCGTACTCCTGGCCGAGGTAGGTGATCGCTACGCGACCTTGTCCCCTGATAACACCAAGATCATCTTCAACCGTTACGGAGATCCTTTCAGGGAAGCCTACCAGGGAAGCATGAACGGAGATCTCTGGGAATTTGACCTAAACACAAAAGTCTACACCAGGCTCACTTCAACACCTCTGACGGAACGTTATCCCAGATACGCCTACAGCTCCAATTCGATCTATTATTGCGCCTCGGACAGTGAGAGATTCCAGCTTTACCGTGTAGATCAGGGTGATTTCAGCAAACCGAGACAACTCAGTTCGTTCCCCGTCTGGAGCGTGCGTGATATCACGATCGCCCGGACCAACGACAGAATCGTCTTCGAGCTGTTTAACGAGATCTGGGCATATGATCCGACCAGGATCGCAGCAAATCCTCTCAGCAAAGTCGTCATCAACATCCCTGAAGACCGCTGGACATCCTCTCAGGTCACTGAACGGCTGGATAACAATTTCTGGGACTACACGGTCAGTGACGACAAGCTCGTCCTTGGATTCCAGGCTGCTTACGATGTCTATGCCATGCCCTTCAAGGGCGGAGAACCAAAGCGGATCAGCAATGACCACGCCGGTAATTCCAACCTCCTGTTCCTTCCCGGTAGTCACAAGATGCTCCTCCAAAGGATGAATCAGGGCAGAGACGATCTCTGCATTACCACCGTGGATTCTCTCTGCGCGGTCACTCCCGTCAGCTGGTTCGCCGATCGAGACTTCTATCTGGAGAATATCTATCGCGATTCCCAGGACAACATCATAATCGCTTACCGTGATAACCTCATGGGTGGCAAGATCGCCCTTACGGACAAGGATTTGGCGGAGATCACCCCTCTCGATCTTCCCGGAGCAGTGAGTTCAAACTTCGCGATAAACAAGGCAGGTACCTACGCTGTTTTTGCCGTCCTGCGCGAAGATACCTGGATGCGGGAACTCTACCTCTATGAGATCGCCACAAAGACAAGCCGAAAGATCCTCACGGACAATCTGTGGATCGACAGCATCGTCTGGACTCCGGACGATAAGTCCGTACTTATGACCCGCGCCAATTCCATCTACAGGCTCGATCTCGTTCCAAGAGATGAATTTGAGGTCGTCAAAGACAATTGGAAAGAGATCCTCACTAAACTCGAGGTCAGCACTCCCGTGATCGTTGATACTCTGCAGGCAGATTCCCTGAAAACCGAAGAGACTCGACCGGAACCGATCCAGGATACTCTCACCGAAGCCCCCAAAACCACTCTGGACGTCGTCTGGGAAGGCATCGACCATCGGCTTTTTCCGGTGATCTCCAAGACCAATAAACGCCTCTGGGTGCTCAAATGCAACGACGATACAACCTTTGTCTATGTCAGCTCTCCCACTGGAGACAGCGGAGACGTGACCCTCAACCGCATCAATATCTACGGTAGTGGCGACGATGAGGTCACCGTTCTCGGTAAGCGAGCTGACAACATAAAATACATCGGCTCAGATATTTACTTCCTCGACGGCAGCACTCTCAGAAGTTATAATCTCGATACCGGCAAGAAAGCCTCTGTCAGTACTGTCTTTGATTTCACCTACGACGAGAAGATACTGAATAAACGTGTCTTTGAACAAGTCTGGGGAGCGTTCGGACTGAACTTCTACGATCCCGCCATGCATGGCAAGGACTGGGAAGCAGTTTACAAGCAATACGCTCCTTACGTCGAAAAAGCACGAAACATGGAAGACATCTCCATGATCGTCGATGAGATGATCGGGGACGTAAACGCATCCCACACAGGTTTCTATCCCCGCCAGGAACGGATCTACCCCACCAAGCAAAGCGCCTGGCTGGGAGTGGATTTTGACTACAGTTCGGTTCTGCCCGTCGGGATCAAGGTCCGCACCGTCCTTCCCGATACCCGCCTGGCAAATCTCTACCGCCTGAAAGCCGGCGCTCTAATCCTCAGCATCGATGGCGTCAAGATCACCGCGCAGACTCCTCTCGACTCTCTGCTTGCCGATAAAGCCGGCAAGAAGATCAACATCAGCTTCGAGCAGGACGGAAAGACTCAGGAAGCTGTCCTGACAGGACTTACCTGGTACGAACAGCGCAATCTCTGGTACAATTACAAGGTCATGAACCGTAGAGATCAGGTCAAATCTCTTTCCGGAGGCAGGATCGGCTACATCCATATTCCCTCGATGGGAATTGCCGACTGGAACAACTTCTACCGTGAGCTCTTCCGTGACAACACGGATAAGGAAGCTTTGATCATCGATGTGCGCGGTAACAGCGGCGGACGCATCCACGATCAGATCATCAGCCTCTTGCTCAAGCGTCCTTACGCCTTGTCCTCCTCCAGACGCTATAGTAAGGATCCCGCACCTGAACCGAGTGAAATGTGGGCAAAGCCCAGCATCGTTCTGGTTGACGAACACTCCTTCTCCGATGGCGAGATCTTCCCCATCGTCTATCAGCAGCTCAAGCTGGGCAAGGTCGTGGGCTATCCCTCCAGCGGCGCGGTCATCGGCACCTGGGAATTCGAGCTGATCGACGGCTCCTCCATGCGCATGCCCGGAAGCGGTTGGTACAAGCTGGACGGCACGAATATGGAAGGCACGGGCGCCAAACCTGATATCATCGTCGAGCTTACTCCCAACGATATTGCCGCCGATCGTGATCCCCAGCTGGTCAGAGCGGTCAGCGAACTCATGCAGGAACTGGGTAGTGACCGGAAGTGAACTGAACAATCTCCTGGTCAGGGCGGATATAGCCCTCAGGACGAACTGGCTCCATGCCCTGAACCTCCTGGACGAAGCTGAAAAGATCGCTCCGGATGAAGCCCGCATCTATGGCATGCGTGGCGAGATCCTCATGGACAGACAGCTCCACAAACGAGCGATCGAAGCCTTTCAGAAAGCGCTTGCCCTCGCCCCCGATCAGGTGCATTTCAACTATCTCATCGGCAACTGCTATCTCGCCCAGAGCGAATACCGCATGGCGCTGGTCTATTACGAAAAGACCTCTCCTCTGCCTCCCGAGATCAGCTACAACCGGGCTTTGGCGCTCGCCATCCTGGGAAGACTGATAGAAAGCACCTCCGTCCTGCGGGAAACGATCAAGGAAGGGATATATAGCCCCTATTACTACTATCTTCTGATCGAGCAACTCATTCGCCTGAAGAGCTTTGACGAAGCTCTTGTCTATACTCTCGAAGCCCTTGACCGCTTTGGTCCGGTCTTCCATCTTCGCCTCTTCCAAGCAACGATCTATTGCCAAAAGGGCATCTGGCTCAAGGGTTATCACATCTACAACCAGCTCAACCAGGAGCGTCCTTTCGGTCAGCCGGATCAGCTCCAGCCTTTTGCCAACAGCGCCTGGAAGATAGGCAATTACAAGCACGCCATCGAACTCTTCGAGAAGCTCCTGGAGATCGATCCCTACGTGACTTCCGGTTATGAAGAATATCTGCGTTTGCTCCTTGAGACTGACAGATTTAGCCAAGCCAGGGCTGTGATGAGAAAAGCCCGCCAAAATCTCGGCAGACTTTCCCCTGTCCTTTTACTGATCCAGGAAAGGATCAATCAGGAAGGACAGAAACCCGATCATGATCTGTAGGCTGCTCAACCCTATCAAGGATTACGCCTGGGGTTCAAGGTCGTATCTTCAGGAACTGCTGGATATGCCGGACAAGCTCGGTTCCCCCCTCGCCGAGGTCTGGATGGGAGCGCATCCCGAATCTCCCTCACGGGTGGTGACCTCTAGTGGGGAGCAGGATCTGGACTTGTTTCTCGCCTCGCAGGGTGACTCTCCTTTGCCGTTCCTCTTCAAGGTACTGTGCGCGGACGAACCGCTCTCTCTTCAAGTGCATCCCCCCAAAGCTCTTGCCCGTTCAGGCTACGAACGGGAGAATGCCCTCGGTCTGCCGCAGGATTCGCCCCGGCGCAATTATCGTGACGCCAATCATAAACCCGAAATGCTCCTGGCGCTAACCTCCTTCGAAGCTCTCGCGGGGATCAGAGACTATCAGGAGATCATCTCCACGATCAAGCTCCTCGATCTTGAGTCTCTGCCTGCTGAGTTTTCTGTGTTTTGCCTTGAGCCTTCGCCTGATTCGCTGCGTGAGTGTTTCAGAGCATTACTGACCCTTGCTCCAGCCAGGCGAGGGGAGTTGATCAATACTGTTTTACAGACTCTTGAGGATCGACCCCAGTTCCCGGAGGAGATTCGCTCAGCCATCCGGCTTCTCAATGAATACTATCCTCAGGATATCGGCAGCATCTTCCCCATCTTCATAAACTACATCAAGCTTGAGCATGGCGACGCGATCTATCTCGAGCCGGGGATCCCCCACAGCTATCTCAGAGGAAGCGGCCTGGAACTGATGGCGAATTCCGATAATGTCCTCCGCGGAGCCCTAACCCCTAAGCATATCGACGTCGAGGAATTTCTCAAAGCTTGCGAGCTCGCTCCACGTTCTCCCCTGCGGGTTCAGCCTGCTACTGAAATGCCTGGTTTCTCATGTTTTTCCCCACCGGTGGATGAATTCGTGCTTGAGATCATCCATGCCCCCTGCCCATGCCTGGAATTGCATTCTTGCCCAAGTATCGTGCTATGTCTCCAGGGCAGCTCTACCCTCAGCGAACCGGATAGTTCCGGTGCTCTGAAGCTGAACCTTGGAGAGACCGCCTTTATCATCGGCGCCAAAGCCATTCGGATCGATGGTAAGTGTGTAGTAGCCCTTGCCAGGGAAAACCGCAGGACTAAACTAACCAACGGGAGATAGTATGACACTCGCGATCTCACAGATCACCGATCTCATCACCGGGTTTCTGACTCCGGAACGCCTCTCTCTGGCGATCCGGGTGATCCTCATCCTGGGGATCGGTATCCCGCTCATCAGACTGATCCGCAAACTAACCCGGAAAGCCACTTCGGATCGTCTTTCCGCCCAGTCCGGTCAGCTTGTCCAGCGGACTGTCTATTACGCGGGTATCCTGATCATCCTGGTGATGGTGCTCAATGAGTTTGGCTTCAAACTCTCCGCTCTGCTCGGTGCTGCTGGAGTCTTTGGCCTCGCCATCGGCTTTGCTTCCCAAACCAGCATCTCCAATATCATCAGCGGGATCTTCCTGATCAGCGAGAAACCCTTCGTGATCGGCGACATGATCGAAATTGCCGGCACCCTGGGCGAGATCCAATCCATCGACCTGCTTTCGATCAAACTCAAGACCACCGACAACCGCTTCGTTCGGGTTCCCAACGAGACCATGATCAAATCCGAGGTCATCAACCTTACTCACTACAACGTAAGACGTGTGAATATAAATGTCACTGTCGCTTATGGCTCCGACCTGCCCAAGGTTCTGACTCTCCTGGGTGAGGTTGCCCAGCGCGAAGAACTGGCACTCCAGGAACTTGGCTATATCGCTAACCTCGAAAAGTTCGGCGAATTCGGCATCGAGATCCTCTTCGGCGTTTGGTGTAAAACCACAGACTACGCCCTCATGAAGAACTCTCTCATGATCAGCATCAAAGACTCATTCACCGCTCAGGGCATCGAGATACCCTATCCGCATCTGGAGTTGAGAACGTCTCCGGGTAGCGCGACACGGCTAGATTAACAGATTAACAGATTAGCAGATTAGCAGATTAACAGATTAACAGATTAACAGATTAGCAGATTAGCAGATTAGCAGATTAGCAGAT
>Ga0116170_10001175_pt1 | contig 26831 bp, 21 predicted proteins | sample AD_JPNHW1_MetaG_FD_89797 | JGI IMG/M metagenome (GOLD analysis project Ga0116170, IMG submission 89797) | Active sludge microbial communities of municipal wastewater-treating anaerobic digesters from Japan - AD_JPNHW1_MetaG | ecosystem: Engineered > Bioreactor > Anaerobic > Digestate | place... | reverse complement strand
TTGCTATAAAACAGTCAGCTGTCGTGACACAGAAGCAACCTTTCATCGCAGGACCTCGCTTCATGAAAACCCCCCCCCCCCCCCCCCCTCCCGTCCTTTTGTTCCTTTCTCTCCCCCCAACCCAGGAACCTTCCCATGACCGAACTCCTCGAAATCGACCTGGCAGAAGACGAGCTCGAATCCCTGGACATCGACGTGGCACCGCGCACACTCCGCGAAGCGCTGGCCTACCAGGAAGCCCAGCGCCTGCGCAACCAGCGCATCCGCGACCGCTACGAATCCAGCCAAGGCAGACACGTGCTGGTGCGCGGCCGGTCCACCCCCGACCGCTCCACCGTCCCCGGTTGGCTGGCCATCCGCCCCCAAGCACACGCAAGCGGAGACTGACCGAAGCCCCCTCCCTACCGGGAGGGAAGCCAGATGCGTCCGCTGGTCGTTCCAAGGTCTTCCGACTCCAGCGACCACAAGAGCGGCCCTTTGGGCAGGTCGCGGATCACCAAGGCAATCTCCCCCACCCCTCGCACGGAACGCTCCAGGCGACCATCGGGACGGAGGATCTTGAGGGCCAGGGGACGGCCAAAGACTCCCCGGGCCACCAAGCGAGAGCCTTCGTTGCGCAGTTGGCCCACCGGCCGGGTGCGGGCGAGGGATTCCAGCCCCACGGAAACGTCGTATTCGTACGTGCTGCGGGTGCACAGGGAGCGATCGATCCTCGTCGTGGTGTTGAAATCGGTGCACTGGAAGGCAACCGAAAGGCGCCCTTGGCCATCCAAGACGAAGGAGTCCAAGGAGAATTCATGGAACACCGACGGATCGAGGTCGTCGGACTCGTCCATGCGAAAGGCGACCAATCGGCCCTGGGCGTCCAGATCCAAACAATCGCGCTGGCGATTGCCCGTCATGCCGACCAGCCGCCCCTGGGCGTCGTACTGGTAGCGGATGCCGTTGTTCAAGGGTGGGGTGAGGGCGGAATCCAATCGGCCACCGGCCCCCCAGTACAAGACCCGCTCGAAATCGAACAACGAGGTGGTCTTGGCCCGGTCCAACCGGCTTCCGGTCCAGAACCATTCCACCCGATGATTTTCTTCGATGGAATCGTCGCTCCAGGAGTAACCCCAGTGGATCCGTTCCAAGGGTTTGCCGCTGGCTTCGCGTCGCACCGAATCCCTCGCCACCAGGGTCATCGCTCCCGCAATCCATTGGAGAGTATCGCGGCCCACCAGGTAGCCATTGTCCGCACGTTCGCGCATCCAACGAGCCTGGCCCTCCAATCCGCCAGCGTTGTTTTCGTATAGACTGTCCACACAAGCTCGCCCGGCCACCGTGTCGTGGCAACGAAAGACTTCCTGGACACTCCAAGGATCGCCCTCCTCCAGGCGGGTCCATTTTGTCAGGGAATCCACGGAAAGCAGATCCCTCTTGGCCCGCAGGGTGTCCACCCCATGCGCCCTCAGCCAAGTCTTGAGGAAACGCCTGGGGACCCCCTTGGATCCCAGGTGGATTTCCTCGAACACTCCACCTGCGCTTTCCCAGGAAAGGAGCGTGGTGTCCCGGTAGTTCACCATTCCTTGGGCAGTCCAGTCCGTGCGCACGAAGCTCCAGCGCGGGGTCTTGGCGAAATCCCACCGATCGCGGGGCGTGGGCAGGGGGGAGCCAATGGTCTTTTCCGGCTCGGTTTGCCATTGGGGGGTGTAGTCGATGTACTGCCCGGCAAGGACAATGAGGAGTTGGCAGACGTTCAGCACGATCGGCTCCGGCGGCAAGACGGGGAAGCAACTGGCATGATGGGCCAAAGGTGCATTCCCCACGAGGTGGACAACCGACCGCAATTCAACACTGGCGTGGCGGTGAACGTGGACGGCATGGGGAACATCGTCTCCAGCGGGGCACAGCCTCCACCTACGGCGACATCCTCAAGTTGGGATCGAACAAGACCCTGGTGGGTATCGGCAACGCCGCATTCTTCAACCGCATCGGAATCCAGGCCGACGACGAAACCCTCCCCGAGGTCGATCGCAAGGTGCGCCACGTGTGGGTGAGGATGTGCTGACGGGCTCTTTCGCCCCCCTCCTTCCACTCCTCCTTCCATTTTGCAAGTACAGGTGGCGAGACGTTCGCTGCGTCTCCGCCCCTACACGGCGTAGGGGACTTCCACCCAGGCGAATTTGATCGGATCGAAATCCTTGGTGTTGCGGGTTGCCAACCGTCGGCGATGCAGCAGAGCGCAGGCGGCCTGGAGGGCGTCGGGTAGCTTCCAGCGATGGATCCTGCGAAGTCGAGCGGCTTCGTCGGCCACCGCCGCATCGATGGGGTGGAGTTCGAACCGATCCAGGAAGCCACGGATCTTCTGGGCCTGGGCCGCATCCGCACCCGCCAAGACCTCCGCGCGCGTGATGGCACTGATGGAAAGCGTCCCCTCCCTATCGCGCAGGTAGGTCGCGGCCTCCTCGATTCCGTTCAGCAAGTCGATGAGGATGACCGAATCGAGGAGGATCCCGGACAACCGCGGCGTCCGCTGGGAAGATCCCTCTCCTTCGGTTCGCCTCATGACCATTCCTCGCGCAGCTTCCGTTGGGTCGCCAACCCGTCTTCGCCATGGCGGATCCCCTTCACGGACTCGATCGCGCCATCCCATCCCGTGTCGGTGGCTCCCTTTTCCGAGCGTCGCGCCAGCTCGACGGCATCGCGAACCAGCTGGGCGACAGGCCTCCCTGTCGAGCGGGAACGCCGATCCAGCCAGGCCTTCTGGCTCGCCTCGAAGGCGATCAAGGTGCGAACGGTCTTGGGCATACTTGGAATATATCGCGATATCTCCAGTGGGACAAGAGGCACCCCCAAGTCACCGGACCCCTGCTCGGTCGGGAATCGCACCCATGGGGTGCTACCTTCACCTCCAAGCGATCCCGGGACGTGCTCCCGGTCCGCCGGGAGGTGATGTCGTGACCGCAAGATCGTCCAAGCCCGCCCCGGCGAAGCCCTCGATCCCGGATCCCTCGCCCGCTTCCGCCGAGTCCCCGGAGGAGCTCTGCCTTTGGGACTACGAGGACTACCACACCTACCTGCACGACTGGATCGAGCTGCGCAAATCACAGACCTCCACCATGAGCTACCGGTGGCTTGCGGACAAATGCGGTTTTTCCAGCCGATCGTTCCTGCGCCGCATCGCGCTTGGGGAAAAGAACCTTTCCCTGGTGGCCGCGCATCGGCTGTCGAAGGCCATGAACCACGATCCGGCCGAGGCGGAATACTTCGCCACGCTGGTGGCCCTGGGGAACGCCCGCACTCCCAAGGACCGCGAGCACCACCGGCAACGGCTGGGGCAGCTCCCCCGTCCCCGGCAGGGCCGGATCCTCAGCGCCGGGGAGTTCGAACTGTTCCGGGACTGGTACATCGTGCCCTTGCGCGAACTGGTCACCGCGTTCCCTTTCGCCGAGGATTGGCACCGGCTGGGCCAGCAACTGGACCCTCCCATTTCCGGGGAGCAGGCACGGGAAGCCGTCCAGCTCCTCCTGGAACTGGGACTTCTGCGCAAGGACGGGGACGTCTACCAGCAGGTGGAATCGAACCTGTCCACTCCCACCCGAGCGGCCAGCCGCCTGGTGCGCCAATACCAGCAGAAGACACTGGAGCTGGCCGGGCAGTCCCTGACCCGCCACGACCGCGAACTGCGCCACATCTCCACCCTCACGGTGGGTCTTGACGAGGACGGCTTCCAGGTGGTGCGCGAGAGGATCCGCAACTTCCGCCGGGAACTGATCGCCCTGGCCTCGGAAATCCCCCGCTCCGACCGCGTCTACCAGGTGAATCTGCAGCTGTTTCCCCTCACACGGACACCTGTGGACTCCACAAACTCCGCCAAACGCGGCTGAACCATTGCGCCGAAGGCGCGCACCCCGCATTTTTCCTGGAGTCATGCGCGCCACCCTCCAACGCATCCTCCTGTCCCTTGGCTGCTCCTTCCTGGCCTCCTGCGGCGGTGGGTCGTCCCACTCCACGGACGCATCCCCATCCAAAGGCGGTGGATCGATCGCCGGGACGGTGGGCACCGAGAACATGGCAGCCGCACGGCGCCTGGGTGGCTCCACCAACCTGGCCGACGGCATCAAGGTGTACCTGTGGGACGCACGGAATGCGCAAGCCCCCCGGGATTCCACGCAGGCAGACACTCAGGGACGGTTCCGCTTCGCGAACCTGGGCGATGGGCAGTGGGTGGTCTCGGTGGCCCAGCCGGACTTCGGGGCGGTATCCGGCCGCATCCCCCTGGAAGGATCCACCGAACGCACTCAGAATCTGTCATTGGGCAGGTGGATCGTCGGGTGGGTGGCCGTGGACACCTCGCGTGGCGAGCCCACCCGGGCCCACATCCTGGGAATTCCGGGCGCCCTGCCCCTCAAGCCGGGGTTCGTGCAGGTCCGGAGCCTTCCTGGACAGAAATTGGAGCTCGTCCTGGGCGACGGATCCGGCGACTGGTCGCGCCTGGAGATCGCGCCCGTGGACGGGGCCCCCGCCGTGGTGGGAACCGCCTCCAGCTCCTGGGTGCCCGTGCGGGAAGCCGCGATGCGCTGGGATTTCAATTCCACCACCCCGCTGGTCACCGTGGCGGGACGGAGTTCGGCCCTGACAGGGGGCGTCTCGCTGCGGGCCGTGGACGCCTACCAGGCCATCCGCTTCGTTCCAGGCAGCCTGGCCGGCGCGGATTCCGTGACGGGGCCGGGTTCGGACGGCCGATGGGGCCTGCGGACCATCGCATGGATCGATTCCCTGCCCGAAGGTTCGGATTCGGGGTTCGCCGTGCTGGCCGACCTGGGCTCCGGAGCCTTCACGGTGGCCCTCCAGGCGGATGGACGCCTGCGCCTTTCCGCCCGACGCGGCACCCCCGCGATCACGGCCATCGCGCGATCCGCCGCCACCTTCCGGCTGGAAACGTCCCGGTGGACCGAACTCGGTGCCTACCTGGACCGGAGCACTGGCTTCGCGCTCTGGGTGGACGGCCAGAAGGTCCCCTTGGACGCTCCTTCGGTGGACACCGGCGCCTTCTTCGCAGGGGTTGGGGACCTTCCCCGGCTCGTCCTGGGTGCCAGCGCCACCAACGGACAGATCTTTCCCGGCGCCCTCCGCGACCTGTCCATCCATCTCTCGGCACCGTACGTCTGGAATTAGCCCCGCTCACCTCTCGATGAACGACTTCACGCTGTCGGGTCGGAATTTGGCAACCGCTCCCTCCCAGCGGGTGATGCACCGGCTGATGCGCAGATTGCGGTCCCAATCGAATCCCCTGGATTCTTCACCGGTGGGGTCCCGGTAACCGCAACGCCGGAGCAACGCGGCGGGTGGATGATCCGCCCTGCGTTCGATCCATCCACCGGCGGCGGAATCTTCCGTGAGGAAGGTCTCCCCGGAAAACCAACCGAAGAGGTTTCGCACCTTCCGCAGCACCAGATCGGTTCCGCTCCAGGAAAAGTCCAGCTCCACGCCCTTTTCCGTCCAGGATCCGTTGCGGTACGATTCGCCGACGACCTGGATGCGCACCCCACCTCCCGCCAGAGGCAGAACCCGTTCGATGCCGTAGTTGGTGAGGACGCGCCCATCGATGATGCCGCCTTCGAAGGTCCAGACCGTGGTCCGACTCCCGTTGTCGTACAGCGCCCACCACACCGGCGAGGTCTTGCTGGATACGTTCCAAAACTGCACCTCGCGCAGAACCAGGGAATGCCCCCGCCCGGACGGCGGCAGCGGATAATCCGTGCGATGGAAGCCTCCCAGATCGGGGCACTCGAACGGGCACTCAGGTTCCACCACGGGCGCGTCCAGTGTCTCGGTAAGCCAGGATCGAACTTGCCTGGATTGCGACAACCAGTCCATCAGCACGGCATTCCTGCGGAAGAACACCCGTTCCAGACCAAGAAGCCGCGAAGGTCGCTCGGAGCGACCCTGGTCGGCGATCCACCTGGCCTCGGAGTTCGCGCTGTCCAGGACTGCAGACAGGAATTCGTCCATCGAGATCGGGCGTCTTTCCAACCGCGGGGGAATCCCGTTGATCCCTCCCACGAGCCGGGCCAGCCGGGCGACCCTTCGGAAGGGATCCTGGAAGTCCGACAGGATCGTGATGGTGTCGCCCGGTGCCACCAGCTTCTTCCAGGAGGCGAGGGAATCCGAGAGCCAAGGCGCCATGGAGCCCGCCGGAGGATGGGAATCCAGGGGGAGCACGCGCATGGCAGCGGAGTTCCCGGTGGAGGCCACCAGGACCAGGGTATCCCCGCGCTCCATCACCAGAGCGAAGGAGCCCAGCGAATCTTCCCCCCTTCTGGGGTCGAATATCGTGCGCCAGGAGCCCTCGCCCAAAGCCACGGGAACTTCGGCTTGGGAATCCACCAGGACCATGTGCTTCACGCCAGCCATGTGGATCGTTTCCAGGAGCGGATCCACGGTGATGAAAGGAATGTTCGCCGTGGCATGGAGCCGATAGGTCGCGGTGGCCCGATCCTCCTGCGATTGGAGGCGGACCACCAAGGGGCTGATCACGCCCTCTTCCCACACGGATGCGGGGTAGTCGGGAAACCCGTCCTTGGAATTGGTCCGAAGCGAGCAGATCGCCTCCGAACCCAACCGCAGTTCGTTCGGGGAGAGGAACATCGTATGGAGGTCCCTGGTTCGCCGGTCGGAAAGGAAATGGACGGCGGCGACGGCACATCCGACCACCAGGATGCAAATCGCCAAGTACCGCACCAAGCGCGATGGACGGGAGTCGGGAGGCGGAGGCAACGAGGGCATGCACCCAAACCTAGGATTTGAATGCCCGCGTCCCGGCGCCCTAGCGCTCGATCCGGAAATCCCGCTCCCTCTCCGTGGGGTAGGGAAGATAGCGCACCAGATGGCGCTCCACGTGGGCCATCAGAGGTCCCTTGCCCAAGGCGTCCGCGAAGAGGGCGATGTCGGCCTCGTCGCCATCGGCCTGACCTTCCACGTGGCCGTCGAGTTCGTTCCTCACCCAACCCACCAGATCCAGCGCCCGGGCGCGGTCGCAGACGAAAGCGCGGTACCCCACGCCCTGCACCAGGCCGTATACCGAGAATTCGATCCTTCTGCGCATCGCGAACGCTCCCGGAAAAGGCAAGGTTTTCGAAATGGGCCATCCCGGACTTGAACCGAGGACCAAGCGATTATGAGTCGCGTGCTCTAACCAACTGAGCTAATGGCCCCTCAAAGCGAGGTGCAAACGTAACTCATCCAAGATGAGTGACTCGAACCGAGGACCAAGCGATTCTGACTCGCGTGCTCGCAACCAACTGAGCTAATGGCCCCTGAAGAGGCGGGAAAGGTAGCTCGCGGGGAAGGGAGGTTGGGAGCGGGCCGGGGATCTAGTTTGTCTACACCCAAGGATGAACACGCGAAGCCACCACCGCCTCCCTCCCCTCCTGCGGGCGCTGGAGTCCAGGAACTACAGGATGTTCTTCGCAGGTCAGGGCGTCTCGCTGATCGGGACCTTCCTGCAGCAGGTGGCCCTGAGCTGGTTCGTGTACCGCGTCACGGGCTCCAAGATGCTCCTGGGCACCATCGCCTTCGCGAGCCAGGCCCCGTCCTTCCTGCTGTCTCCGCTGGCCGGAGCGCTGGCCGACCGCTGGAACCGGCGCAAGGTCCTGGTCGTGGTGCAATCGCTGCAGGGACTCCAGGCCCTGGCCCTGGCCGTGGCGGTCACCACCGACCATGCGCCCATCGGATTGGTGGTGGCCATCGTGACCGTCTTCGGATGCCTCAACGCGATCGACATCCCCTTCCGACAATCCTTGATCACGCAGATGCTGGACGACCCCCGGAGCCTGCCCAACGCCATCGCGCTCAATTCCGCGCTGTTCAATTCCGCGCGCCTGGTGGGGCCCGCCTTGGGTGGGATCCTGGTGGCGAGCCTCGGCGAATCGGCTTGTTTCTTCCTGAATGCCGCGAGCTATCTGGCGGTGGTGGGAGCGTTGATCGCCATCAAGCCCCATCCCACGCCTCCCTCCAAGCGGACGCGTCTTGGCACGGAGATCCTGGACGGTTTGCGCTACGTGCGCTCCCACGGGCCCATCCGCGATCTCCTCATGATGGTGTCGGCGGTGGGCATGCTGGGACTCGCCTACACGGTGCTCCTGCCCGTGATGGCGCAGGACCTGCTCCATGGCGACGCGCGGACCTTGGGTCTGCTGATGGGATCGGGAGGCGCTGGAGCCATCGTGGGCGCCCTGCTCCTGGCGTCCCGGAAAAGCACGCAAGGATTGGTTCCCCGCATCTGGGCGGCTTCCATGGTGTCGGGCGCGAGCCTGGTGGCATTGTCGCAGAGCCGGCATCTGGCACTGTGCATGCCGTTGATCGCGATTTCCGGCTTCGGATTCGTGTTCTCCGCCGGAGGATCCAACACCCTCATCCAGACCTGGGTGGAAAACCGCTTCCGCGGGCGGGTGATCTCGCTCTACACGTTGGCCTTCCTGGGAAGCTCCACCATCGGGAACCTGGCCATGGGCGGACTCTCCACGGCTCTGGGGATGAGCGAGGCCATGCTGGTCTTCGGATGCCTGTTCCTGTGCACGGCGATCGTCTTCGGTTGGCGCTCCCGGAGCTTCGCCCACGACCCGAGACTCCATCCTGTCGTACTTTTTGAGCCCGATGAATACCGACAACCAACGTGATCCCCACCGCATCGTCTGCGTGGGAGATCTTCTCGTGGCCCGCAAGACCGGCGTCACGGAATCCCTGGAACGCCTCTGCCGCATCGCCCAGCCGGAATCCCCCTGGAAATTCTGGCACCAGGGCGAAGCCTCCACCACCGCCGAGAGCCTGCGCGAAGAGGCCATTTGGAGGGCGCTGGGCCTGGGTGCGGGGCGGCTGATCCTCTCCTTGGGGACCCCCGAGATCCTGGCGTCGGGTTTCGCCCCCGACCGGACCGCTTCGCAGATCGCCGCGTGCCTTGATCTTTTGGCCGACAAGGGGCCCGCCGAGCTTTGGCTCCTGCTTCCCGTCCCCGCCTTCTGGCCTCTGGCCAAACGTCCCCTGGTGGACGATCTCCGCGCCCGCCTGGTCTCGCCTCCCGGACGCTGGGAGGTCCTGGATGCGGCTCCGCGTGCGGAACAATTCCTGTCAGCACAGTCCAGGCACCCGGACCTGGCCGTGGCCCTGGTGGAGGACTCGCCTTCCGGACCCGTTCCCACGGGCACGGGAGCGCTGCTGGTGGCCACGGAAATCCACCGCCACTGGTCGCCGTGAAGAAAACGACTCCGCTTGCGTTGCACGTCGTGGCGGGCATCCCCGTGCCTGCGCCCCCCAAAGCGAGGACTTCCGTCCTGCGCCTTCCCGGTGGCCCCACCACCACCCGTTGGCTCAGCCGCGGCGCCTCGCAAACCGCCGGCTGGGGAGCCGCGCTGGAACGCGAACTCAACCAGGATCTGGAGATCGCCGCCCACTGCGTGCTGGATCTGACCGTTGCGGGCATGGACCTGGAGGAGCTCACCGACGAACTACACCCCCTGTGGGACCGCGGGCTTCCGCGGATCCTCGCGGCGATGGACGAGTCGCGGGTGCAACTGGCTGCCCTGGGCGCCCTTGCCTGTCCGGGAACCTTCCTCCTGGATCTGGCCGCATCCCCTTCCGCCGACCGCCTGAAGAAGCTTTCCACCTGGTGCCGGAAGAACGACCTGGGCCTCCTGGTGCGATGCCAGGCGGGCATGGACGGATCCTGGAAGGGACGGACGGTGGCCGCGGACGCATCGATCGCGGACTTGGCCGGACATTTCCTCCCGGAATCCGGGATCGTCTAGGGCCACTCCTCCAGGATGCGCCGGGCGGCCATCCAGCGGAAGGCCATCACGGTGTACAGCTGCACCAGATCGGCGCCTTCGCGCCGCAGCTCGTCCGCCTGGATGCCGGTCTCCACGCCTCCGCAGGACATGTACGAGAGCCCCGGCTCCATGCGCCGCGCTTGACGGATCCCGTCCAACGTGCGCGGGTAGAGCGGTCTTCCGGATAGTCCGCCGCGAAGCTGCGGACGGCCCAGCTCGGGAAGTTCGGGAAGTGGCTCTCCCGACGGCCAGACGCCCTGGGACGCGGGCCAGGTGTTGAACATCACGGCTCCGGTCAGTCCCGCCTCGCGGATGGAGGCCAGGGCCTGTCCCAGGGAGTCCTCGGCCAGATCCGGCGACAGCTTGATCCAGATCGGCTTCTTGGCGGCGCGACCTTCGCGGAAGTCGGAAACCTCGCCCATGAGACGACGGATCCTGTCCCAAGCCCGGTCGAGCCGTTCGTGGCCGGTGTTGGGGCAGGAGAGGTTGATCTCGATGTAGTCGGCGCCGGGCCAGGCCGCCTCCAGGCATTCCAGGAGGTTGCGGTCGGGGCTCTCGCCGGGAAGGAGGTCGGGATCCTCGGCGATGGAGATGCCCACCACCAGGCCGTATTCCTCGCTGCGGGAGCGCGAACGCTCGATGCGGGAAACCAGCGCATGGATCCCGGGATTGTTCAGGCCCATCGCGTTCTGGACGGCTCCGAACTCCTCGACGGTCCGCACGCGCGGATGCAGGGGATTGCCCTCGCGCGGCCGCAGGGTGGCGGTCCCCACCGACACGGCCCCGAACCCCATGGAGGCGAAGGCGGGCAGGAACCACGCCTTCTTGGCTGCCCCGGCGGCCAGCACCAGGGGACTTTCCAGGCGAAGCGGCAGGGATCCATCCTGGAAGGAGAGCTCCACGGCGCGTTCCGATGGCGCGCGCCAGGGGGAAGCCACGCGGGCGGCTTCCGCGAGGACGGCGAGCATCTCGTGGCGAAGTTCGGCCGAAGGGACGGTCTCCCGTACCGCGGCCAGGAATCGATCGGCGAAGGTATCCTGGTACGTTTTCATTTTCCGATGCAAAAGGAAGAAAACACCGCGCCCAGGACCTCGTCGGCGGTGATGTCGCCCAGAAGCTCCTCCAGGGCGATGCGCGATCGGCGTGCATGCCAGGCGGCGATTTCGGGGCGTCCCTCCAGGATCCCTTCCCGGCAGGAAATCAGCTCCCCGCGAGCCTGCAGCGCGGCCTGACGCTGGCGTTCTCCCACCAGGGCGATCTCGCCGGGTGGCAGCTTCGATGCGTCCAGAAGCTCGGAAAGGCGCACCACCAGTGCCTCCAGCGCGGAGCGATCGCCCACGTGGACACCCCATTGGCCGGAAGGGACTCCCCAATCCGGATGCAGGTCGGTCTTGGTGCGCACCAGGAGGGAAGGACCGCCTTCGGCAAGGTGCCGCTCCCCGGAAGAAAGCTCGCGCCCCGAAGGAACCACCACCAGCCGCAGGTCCGCGTGATCCAGGATCCGCCGCGTGCGTTCCTGGGCCAGATGATCCAGTTCGTCGGTGGGATCGCCCAGGCCGGCCGTATCCACCAGCACCACGGTCCCGCGAAGCGTCGGCAGGGGAATCTCGATCCAATCCCGGGTGGTGCCCGCCACCGGCGACACCAGGAGGCGATCCTCGCCCAGAAGCGCGTTGGCCAGGGAACTCTTGCCCGCGTTGGGCGATCCGGCCAGCACAACGCGCGGGGCGTGGCCGCGCGAACGGATGCGTTCCTGGGAGGCCAGCAGGCCGTCCAGTTCCGCCACCGCGGCATCCACCCATGGAACCAATTCCTGTCCGCCGGGGACGGCGTCCTCCTCGGCGAAGTCCACTTCCAGTTCCAGCCGCGCGGAAAGATCCACCAGGCTGGAACGCACCGGCGCCAATCGCGATTCCAGGCCGCCTCCCAGAACGCGGCGGGCCGCTTCCAGGGACTGCGACGTCTCGGCATGGATCAGTTCGCCCACCGATTCGGCCCGGGAAAGGGGGATGCGCCCGGCTTCCACGGCCCGCCGGGTGAACTCGCCGGGTCCGGCCAGACGGATTCCGTCTTCGTGGAGATCTTCCAGCACTTCGCGGACCAGCAAGGGATTCCCGTGGAGCGAAAGTTCCAGCACGTCCTCGCCGGTGTAGCTCGCCGGCCCCTTGAAGTACACGGCCAGCGCCTGGTCCAGGACGCGCCCGTCCCGGGAAGGCCAGGCCACCAGGGTGGCGCGCCTGGGCTGGAGGAGGATCTTCCTGCGTCCCAGGATCCGTTCCACCTCGGGACCGGACACGCGCACCACCGAGATCGCCGATCGCCCCGGCGCGGTGGTCGGGGCGCAGATGGTGCTCACTTGGCCTTCTTCGCGCGGCCCTTTCCTGCGCGGGGAACCGTGCCGACCTCGGGGACCTTGGTGGCGCCGGGATTGACGATCCAGGTCTGGGCCATGGAGAACAGGTTGGAGACCGTCCAGTACAGCACCAGACCGGAAGGCATGGACCCTGAGAACAGGAGCATCATGATGGGCATCATCCACACCAGCATCTGCTGCTGGGGATCCTTGATCGTGAGCTTGTTGAGCCCCAGGAGCGACAAGGCCATGAAGATGGGCAGGATGGTGATCCCGGCCGGGAACAGGAACGGGATCTTCACGGCTTCCAGCACCACGTCGGGGCGGGAGAGGTCGTGGATCCACAGAGCGAAGGGCGCACCGCGCAGTTCGATGGCCCGACCCAGCACCATGTACAGGGAGATGAACACCGGCATCTGCAGAAGCAAGGGAAGGCATCCGGCCATCTGGGCCAGGGGATTGATCCCGTGCTCCGCGTAGATCTTCATGGTCTCTTCCTGGATCTTGCGCGGATCGTCCTTGTGCTTTTCCTTCAGCGCGTCCAGCTTGGGCTTGATCAGGGGCATGACCTCGGCCATGCGCTTGGACTGCTTGACCTGCTTCAAGGTGAGCGGGAACAGCGCGAACCGGGCGATCAAGGTGAGCAGGATGATCGCCACGCCGTAGTTGGGGATCAGCTTGAACAAAAACTGCAGAACTCCCAGCACGAACAGGCAGAGGTGCGGGAACCAGATGTCGGCGCGGAAGAACCAGCCGTAGCCGCTGTAGAGGACCTTCTCGTATTCGGCGCCGTCGGCCTTCAGGGCGCCGACCTCCAGGGGAGCCACCAGGAGTTCCATCCTGTCGCCGCGGGATTCCGGGGTCCACTGGAAGGTCCACCGGTAGGAGTTCTCCTCGCCCCCGTCCACGCCCTTCACCCGCTCCGCCTTGAGATCGCCTTCGCGGAAGCCGTCGGGGAACCGCACGGCCGCCAGGGCGTACTGGCTGCGCAAGCCCATCCAGGTCACGTTGCCGGTGAGCGAGAACGGCTTGTCGTCGGAATGGCTGGCCACGTCCTCGTTGTCGCGCCAGACCAGGTTGTTGAAGTGGGCGGGACCGAAGGGGATCTTGGGGCCCGGTTCGTCGATCTGCAGGAGCCCCTCGTTCCAGGAAAGCTTCACGACCGGTTTCTCCCAGCCCGCCGACTGCACATCCATGCCCACCGAGGCGCGGTTTCCACGGAAGGTCCAGGAACGCTGCACGCCCTTGGCGCCTTCCACCCACATCATCTTCACGGTGACGGAATCCGTCCCCTTCAGCTCGATGGTGTCGCGGACGTTCGCCGCCACCACGAAGGTGGCCTCGGACAGATCGCGATCGGACACCTGCAGCGTGAGTGCGCCCTTGCCCGTGGAGGGAAGGATCTGGGGATGCTTGCCGTGGCGGTTGGTCACGCCAAGAAGCCGCAGCGACTCGATGCGGCCGCCCTTGCCGGAAACCACGGCTTCCAGGGTGGGAGTGCGCACCACGATCTTCCGCGAAGATGCCTTGGCCAACGAGTCGTTGCGGAGGACCGCGGCGGAATCGCCAACCGCGGCGGAATCCGACGGTTGTCCGGCGGGCAGCCCCAGCGAAGGCGCGGATCCGGCCGGCGTCGATTCCTTGGCTCCCACGGGCGCGGATGTCGAATCCTTGGCCTGGGCGGCGACAGGCGGCGGGTCCGGAAGGTTGAACACCTTGCGGACCATCTTGTGCCAGGGATCGGAAGTGAAGAACAGGAAGGCCGCGGTGACGACCAGAAGCGAAATGATGGTCTTGCGATCCATGGGTCCTCTCAAGTTTCCGGAACGGGATCGAGCCCGCCCGGATGGAAGGGATGGCATTTGGCCAACCGACGAAGAGTCAAACCGCTCCCGCGCAGGGCGCCATGGCGTTCCACGGCTTCCATCGCGTAGTGGGAGCAGCTAGGATAGAAACGACAACGGGATCCGCCCAGCATGGGTCGGATCCCTCGATAGGATTTCAGGAGCCCCAGCAACAAGAACTTCACGGGGGCAACAGACCCGCCTGGCGCAGCGACTGGACCGCTTGATCGCGGACCATCGCCGTGGGTGACTGCACCGGCTTTGGGGCAAACGACCATAGGATCCACGCACTCCCCAGTTGGGAACGTTCCGTGCGGACCAGCTCCCGGAGCTGCCTCCGGATCCGATTGCGCAATGGCGCGCTCCCGTTCTTCTTCCGCACGGCCACCCCCACACGCGAGGCGCCGTCCGGGGAAGGAGCGATCCAGCGGAGCTCGAGCTCGCCGATCCGCACGCGATTCCTGGATTGGCGCAACTTCCGCCAGTCCGAAGGCTCGGGCAGACGGAGTCCGCGAAGAGGGCTCGATCCCGTTTTCGAGATCAGGCCTCGTCGGAGACGGTCAGCTTCCAACGTCCCTTGGCCCGGCGGGACGCGAGGACCCGGCGACCGTTCTTGGTGGCCATACGCAGGCGGAAGCCGTGCTTGTTGATGCGCTTGCGATTGTGAGGCTGGAAGGTACGCTTCATGGCTCTGTGACTCCACGGATGATCTGTAAGAGGGGACAATGTACCTGCGGGTGGGGCAGATCGTCAAACACATTCTTCACCTTTGGATCCTTCCTAAGAGATTGGACCATCTTCGGTTAGGAATGTCCGTCCCGCCGCCATCCATGCCCTAGCCTCCCCATCGGGGGTGCCCGGAAGACCGGTTCGGAGGCTTCGAGGTGCATCCAGGCGAGGTTTAGCTCCCTGGGGTCGGGTGGCGCGGAGACCACCGCGACACCCCGGCCGATCACCACCGTGTCGGTCGCCGCGTTGCCTTCCAGGTCGAAGGCCGCCACGACGATGGAATTGACTCCGGAGCGCAATCCCACCGAGAGGGAATAGATGTCGCCCGTTGGAGCGACCTCCGTCCCGTTGATCAGGACGCGTTTCACGGCAACATTGTCCGTGACCTTCCAGGCCACCACGAGGGAAGCCATGGACGAATCCACCGTCCGGTTGGCCGTGCCGTTCTGGCGCACAAGCAGAGGGCGGGTCTGGTCGCGACGGCGCACCCTCACCGTGTCCACCTTGCGATTGCCATCGCGGTCCACCGCCAGAACGGGGATCCGGTTCACCCCGATCGCCAAGGAGACCTGGCTCCGGTATTCCCCATCCGGATCGCGCGTGGCCGCCCCGTTGCCGATCCGCATGGTGTCGATCCTCGCCGGACTGGTGGCGAAGTAGGCCACTTCCACGACGGAATCCGCCTGGTTCACCACGGAATCGGCCAAGGTGGGCAGATCCCGGTACATGCGCAGACCCGCCGATGGCTCGCGCCGGATCTCGATGGAATCCCACGCCACGTTCCCCGCGGCATCCATGGCCTTCGCCCGGATGATGTTCCGCCCCGTCGCCAAGGGAACCTGGCTGGCGAAGATCCCACCCTGGCCGGTCACCAGGGAATCGTCGATCCACACCGACTTCAGGAGGCGATCGTCGGAAACCCTCCAGCCCACCAGCACGGACGTCGTGTCGGCGGGAACGGTGCGGGAAACGGTCGCAGGCAGCACCCGCAGCACGGGCCCGACCGTATCCACCATGCGCGGCACATCCAGGTCCTTGCGGGAAACGTTGCCGGAGCGATCCTTCGCCTGGATCTCCACGCTTCGCCTGGCGGGATCGATCCGCCAGGCGCGGGAAAAGGTGTTCCCGATCCGATCGACCGCCCGATCGCCGATGCGAACCGAGTCCACGCTGTCGTTGTCGGTCACCACCCAGGTGGCCTCCACCAGGATGGAGTCGCCCTCGAACGCGAACCTGGCCGCCCCTGGAACGATCACCGGAGCGATCGTGTCGGGACGCCTCTCCACCTGGACGGAGTCCCGGAACCGGAGGTCTCCCCGCCTGGCCACCACCACCACTTCCCGAGTCCCCACGATACCGGACAGATCCAGGTCCCTCTGGTAGACGCCGTTGGGCAGACGCTGCGCCAAACGGCCATTGATCCACACGGAATCCACCTCGCCGCTGTCCTCCTGCCAACCCACCAACGCTTCGGTGGAATCGAAGGGAAGGATCCGATGCCGGCTTCCAGGCAAGGGAACCAGGGATGGCGCCGGTTGCCTGGCAAGGCGAGCCACCTCCACGCGGTCCTCGATCCAGATTCCGTCCGCGGTCTTGGCGCGCAGATCCACGCTTACCTTAGATCCCGGTGCGGGCTCCACCCAGGTTCCCCAGACCCCCTTCACGGGCAAGACCAGGATCCCGTCGATCCACACCGAATCGAAACGCGCCGCATCCCCTTGCCATGCCACCCAGACCTTGGCGGAGTCGAAGGCGACCGTACGTGCGCCCTCCCCCGCCACACGACCCATGCGCGCGGTGTCCGGCGCCGCCACCAGGAAGGTGTCGGTCCAGCCCGCCTGCCGCCCCTGGTCGTCGCGCACGCCCACCGTGCGCTGGTACTTCCCCGCCGCCACGGAAGGGAGTGCCCGCAGGGTCGCACGGCCGTCCAGTTCCAGGGAGGTATCCGCCCCACCCGGTTGAGGAAGCACCACCTGGAACCCGTCGGCCACCGCCCCCTGGAGGGTGCGGACCTCCGCGAAGGCCTCCACCTTCCCGGAAGCGTTCCAGTAGAACCGCCCCGCCATGCCCACGGCGGATCCACCGGAGCGCAGGACGGAAGCGATCGAGGACTTCCGCCGCACCACCAGCTCCCGGGGAAACAGGACCGCCGAATCCTGCGATGTCAGGACATGTCGTGCCACGCGCCCCACCACCACGTCCTTCCAGGCTTTCGCGGTCCAGCCGAAGAACGCATCCTGGATCTGGGCGTTGAAGGAGCGTCCGCGGCGGGCCAGCTCGCGGCAGATTTCGTCAACCAAGGCGATCGAATCCATCCCCGTCGGTCGGATTCCGCCAATGTCCGGGCACATCGCATCCTTGGAGAGAAGGCATTCCGCGTACACCCGGCGCACACCGGCGGCATCGTCCGTGTACGCCTTGGGGTCGGCCTGGTTCTTCGCCCGATGCGACACCAGGATGTCGCGAGCCAACTGGTCACGGGCCACGGAGCCCGCCACCAGTTCCGGCCCCGATCCCGCATAGGGCAGCACCGCGGTGCGAAGTCCATGGCGCCAGAGCGAAAGCATCACCGTATCGCGCCCCAGCGGTCTCGGAAGATCCACCGGCACGGCGAACCGTTCGGGATGATCGGCTTCGGCGATGGCCCGCGCGGCGCCACCCTCCCCGCCCACCTGCCAAACAGCGGAATCCGGTCGCAACGCCGGCGCAGCCTCCTGAAACCGGAGCACGGTGGCGGTCGGAGCCAGGGGCTCGGATTCGGTGTTTTGGCAGGACACCAGCGCGAGGGCTGCCGCCCCCAGCAATCCCGCGTGGCGGGATCCGTTGGGCTTGATTCGGACGCTCGAAAGAAAAGGAGAGATCATTCCATCCAAAGTAGGGAGAAGCCTCCGCTCCCCCAATCGGATCGTTGGTGGAGCCCCTTCTCGATGGACACCACTGGACTCCACTGGAGCCCTTGGTTCACTCTATCCGATCTTCAGGACGTGGGCCGGGCAGATGGCCGGATCCAACCGCACCCAGTTGGAACCGGCGTTCCATGTCCATCGCTCCCTGGTCACCAGATCGGTCACCGGGTATGGCGCCCAGGAGATTCCCAGGTCGCTCCACGGAGGATCGATGAAGCCCTCGCGAGGCCGGGTGGGGTCGCAGTTGACCACGCACAGGAGCCGGTCGTTGCCCAGGACACGCACGAAGGCCAGGAGTTCCGGATCGGTGCAGTCCAGGAAGCGGATGTTGTGGCTCTCCTGCAAGGCCGGATGGTTGTTGCGGATCTCGTTGAGGGTCCGGATCCAGTCCTTGATGTGTCCGGGGCGGTTCCAGTCCCATGCGTGGTACTGGTACTTCTCGGAGTTCAGGTATTCTTCCTTGCCCGGCACCGGAGTGGCTTCGCACAGTTCCCAGCCGTTGTACATCCCCCAGCTGGGCGAAAGCAGCGTCGCCAGGGCGGTGCGGACAAGGAAGGCGGGCCGGCCATGGTCCTGGCAGTGGTGGGGATTGATGTCGGGGGTGTTCGTGAAGAAGTTCCCGCGCATGTATTCGCGTTCGGGAAGACCTGTGATCTCTTCCACGTAGTCGCGAAGCTCGGCGGCCTTCTCGCGCCACACGAAGTAGGTGTAGCTCTGCTGGAACCCGAGCTTGGCCAGTCGCTTCATGAGCTTGGGACGGGTGAACGCCTCGGACAGGAACACGGCGTCGGGGCAGCGCTTCTTCACTTCGCGGATGAGCCACTGCCACAGGCCGAAGGGCTTGGTGTGGGGGTTGTCCACCCGGAAGATGCGGATGCCCTTCTCGATCCAGAACAGGTGGATGCGGAGGATCTCGCGCCACATCGCTTCGGCGTCGGGGCCGTAGTAGTGGAACGCGTAGATGTCCTCGTACTTCTTGGGAGGGTTCTCGGCGTACTTGATGGTGCCGTCTGCTTCGCGGTAGAACCAGTCGGGGTGGTCCTTCGCGTAGGGGTGGTCCGGGCTCGCGTTCAGAGCGATGTCCAGGGCCACCTGCATGCCGTGGTGGTGGCAGGCGGCGATGAACCGTTCGAAATCCTCCATGGTTCCCAGGTCGGGATCCACGGCATCGTGCCCGCCGTGCTCGTTGCCGATCGCGTAGGGGCAGCCCGGCTCTCCCGGCTGTGCCTTCAGGCTGTTGTTCTTTCCCTTGCGGTTGGTCTTCCCGATGGGATGCACCGGCGGCAGGTACAGGACCTGGAAGCCCATGGAGGCGATCTCGGGAAGCCGCGCGATGCAATCGTCCCAGCTGGCGGACTTGTTGGGATCCGTCCCTTGCGAGCGCGGCCACATTTCGTACCAGGCGCCGAACCGCGCGATCACCGGATCCACCACCACGTCGTAGATGGGCGATGCGGATTCAAGCTGGGTCTTGTCCCAGGTGCCACCCACGCGGAACTCGAAGAGTCCCACTTCGGAAAGCGTCACCGATCCCAGATAGCGGTCGTTGTCGCCCTTTTCCAACGGAAACCGGGACCACTCGCCGCCTTCGCGGCGCCACTCGAACCAGCACGAATACGTCTCGTGGCCGTAGAGCCAGATGTCGGCGGACACCTCCAGGACGTCGCCGACCTCGCGTTTGGCCGGAAAGTATCCACCATCCACCGAGGGCTGCACGTTCTCGAAGACGAACGACGAGGCCTCGGGGGCGATGGGTTCCGTCTCACCGATCGCAAGAAGCCCGGAGGCCCCCCGCGAAGCCGCTCCCGCGGCAGCCTTGGGAGGCTTGCCCGACGGGAGGTTCTGGGATTTCGCCTTGGACGTATTGGCGGCGGACGGCGTGGACTTCGCCTGGGGCATCGTGGTGTTCCTCGTGGACGATGGGAAGCAGCGAAGATAGGATCTTGTCAGCCGGCCTTGCGGCCGATCGGCTCGACTCCCCAAATGTCCTTGGCGTACTCCTCGATGGTGCGGTCGGAGCTGAACTTGCCCATGCGCGCCGTGTTGAGGATGCTGCGCCGGATCCAGGACTTCTCGTCCTTGAACGCCTTGGACGCGTCCTCCTGGGCCCGGACGTAGTCGGCGAAGTCGGCGGCCAGGAAATAGGTGTCCTTGCCGCGCAGGTGTTCGGTGATGGGCGCGAAGAGATCGGGCTTCTCGGGCGAGAAGAATCCCTTCTCGATGAGTTCGATCACCGCCCGCAGATCGTCGTTGGCCTCGATGAACTCGTTGGGCTTGTAGCCCTTGGCCTTGAGCGCGGCGACCTCCTCGGTCTTCATGCCGAACATCACGCAGTTCTCTTCGCCCACTTCCTCGGCGATCTCGATGTTCGCTCCGTCCCAGGTGCCGATGGTGAGCGCGCCGTTGAGGGACAGCTTCATGTTGCCCGTGCCCGAAGCCTCCAGGCCGGCGGTGGAGATCTGCTCGGAAAGGTCCGCGGCGGGGATGATCTTCTCCGCGAGGCTCACGCGGTAGTTGGCAAGGAAGAGCATCTTCAGCTTGTCGCCCACGTCCGGATCGGTGTTGACCACGGTGGCCACCGAATTGATCAGGCGGATGATGAGCTTGGCCATGGCGTAGCCGGGAGCCGCCTTGGCGCCGAAGAGCACCACGCGCGGCGTGAAATCGGCCTTGGGGTTTGCCTTGATCTTGCGGTAGAGGTGGATCACGTGCAGGAGGTTCAGGAGCTGTCGCTTGTACTCGTGCAGGCGCTTGATCTGCACGTCGAAGAGCGCATCCGGATTGAGCCGCACGCCGTTCTCGCGCATGACGTAATCCGCCAACCGCTCCTTGGCCTCGCGCTTGACGGCCTTCCATCGCTTCTGGAAGGCGGCGTCGTCGGCGAAGGCTTCCAGCGCCTTGAGCCTGTCCAGCTTGGTTTCCCAGCCGGAGCCGATCTTCTCGGTGATGAGCTCGGAAAGGGCCGTGTTGCACTTGGCCAGCCACCGGCGCGGCGTGATGCCGTTGGTCTTGTTGTTGAACTTGCCCGGGAAGAATTCGTAGAAGTCCACCAGGACGCTCTTCTTCAGGAGCTCCGAATGGAGCGCCGCCACGCCGTTGACGCTGTGGGCGCCCACCACGCACAGGTGCGCCATGCGGATCTTGCGCACGCCGTCCTCGTCGATGATGCTCATGCGGCGGAGACGGTCGGTGTCTCCCGGATAGCGGAAGGCCACCTGGCGCAGGAAGCGGAAGTTGATCTCGTAGATGATCTGCAGGTGGCGGGGAAGGAGCTTCCCGAACATGTCCACCGGCCACTTTTCCAGAGCCTCCGGAAGGAGGGTGTGGTTGGTGTAGGCGAAGATCCGGGTGGTGATGGACCATGCCTCGTCCCAGCCGATCCCGTGGTCGTCCATCAGGATCCGCATGAGCTCGGGAATGGCCACCGCGGGATGCGTGTCGTTGAGCTGGATCACCGCCTTGTCGGCGAGGTTGCGCAGGCTCTGGTGGTGCTTGAGGTGGCGGCGGATCACATCGTGGATGCCGGCCGCGCAGAAGAAGTACTGCTGCTTGAGGCGCAATTCCTGTCCGGCCGTCACGCTGTCGTTGGGATAGAGGACCTTGGAGATGGTCTCCGAATCGTTCTTGGCCAGCGACGCGCGCACGTAGTCGCCGTCGTTGAAGAACTGCAGATCGAAATCGTCGGTGGCCTTGGCCGACCACAACCGCAGGTTGTTCACCACGCCGTTCTTGAATCCGGGAACGGGGGTGTCGTAGGGGGTGGCCATGATCTTCTCGGTGTCCACCCACGAGAACTGGGTCTTGCCGTTGCGGTCGGTGCGGCTTTCCACCTTGCCGTAGAAGTACACCGGAACCGCGTTCTCGGGACGCGGGATCTCCCAAGGATTGGAGAGGTACAGCCAGTTGTCGGGCTCCTCGACCTGGCAGCCATCCACGATCTTCTGCCGGAAGATCCCGTACTCGTAGCGGATTCCACAACCGTAGGCGGGCAGGCGCAAGGTCGCGCACGAATCCAGGAAGCACGCGGCCAATCGTCCCAGGCCACCGTTGCCCAATCCCGCATCCTGCTCCATTTCGCGCAGATCCTCGTAGGAAAGGGCCAGCTGGTCCAGGGACTCGCGCACGGCCTCTTCCAACCCCAGGTTGAGCACGGAGTTGCCCAAGGCACGCCCCATCAGGAATTCCAGCGAGAAGTAGTACACCCGCTTGACATCCTGGTTGTAGTACGACTGCTGCGTGCTGATCCAATTCTCCACCAGGCGATCGCGCACCGCCCAGGCAAGCGAAAGATACCGGTCGTTCTCGGTGGCGGTGTAGCGGTCGCGGGCCAGGGAAAGCCGTAGATGGTAGTTGAAGGACTTGCGGATGTCCTCGGCGGTGGTGCCCACCAGATCTTCCACGTCTTCCAATACCTGCGCCTTCGTGCTGGGGATGGGGCTCGACGACGCCTTCTTTTCCTTGGCCATGATGGGTCCTCTCCAATGGGGGGTCTGGTTTGGTGCGGAACGTCCCTGGAAGCGTAACAAATCCGGTCTTGGGATGCCGCAACGAAAAATCGGCTGACGAGACCAAGAAACAAAAAACCCGCCAGGGTAGGCCCCGGCGGGTTGCTGTCAAATTCCGTTCCGACTGCCGTTTATTGGAAGCGGATCGTCACGATCGAGTACTTGGGCACGGTGATCACGTCGCCGTCCTTGAGCATCTTCTTCTCCGGCTTGGGTCCGGACTGATCGAAGAGCGCACCGGTGGCTTCGGTGGTCTTCAGGCCGCCCGAGTTCTCCTTGGTGAGCACTTCCACGATCGCCTCACCCTTCAGTCCCGGGACCTTCAAGGTGGTCTTGAAGTCGGTTTCCGGGCTCTTGTTGACGAACACGATGGAGGTCTTGCCGTTGGCGCGCTTGGACATCCAGGACTGGAGCGGATCCTGGTCGCTCTTGCCTTCCAGCAGAGTTCCGGTCAGGGCGTTGGCCATCAGGCGCATCGCCCAGTAGGACGGACGCTTGAAGTTGAGCCCTTGCGGGTCGGACGAGGTGGACAGCACGCCATAGCAACCCATGCGCTTGTCGCGGCCGTTGTACAAGGCCCACAGGTTGGCGATCTGGATGGGGCTTTCCGCCAGGTGGCCCAGATAGTCGGCGATGAACAGTCCGTTGACGTGGCTCAGGATCTGGGGCCCGGGGTTGAAGTCCACCGAGTTCCATTCCGTCAGCCAGATGTCGTACTTCTTGCCCTTGACTCCGTACTCGTCCACCTGCTTGCGGACTTCCTTCATCAGGACGTCCGATTCCTGCGAGACGGCCAGCAGGCCCTCGTCGTTCTCGGAACCGGTCCCCTGGGCGTAGTGGTGCACGTTCACGCCATCGGCGAGATCGGCCACTTCCTTGAAGACAGTCTTGTTCCAGCCGCCGCCCAGCATCCAGACCACGGTGATCTTGATGGAGGGATCCACGGCCTTCATCGCCTTGATGTAGGCCTTGCACTGTTCGGCATAGGCGACGCCGCCGTCCTTGCCCCACTTCTCGTAGTACTTGTGCCAGTTGCCGTAGACCTCGTTGCCGAGCTCCCAGTACTGGACCTTGGGACCGGACCGCTTCTTGTTCACGTACTCCACCCACTTGGCGGCGCGCTCGGGCGAACCGTCGCCGATGTTGGCGGTGAACATGGGCTTGCAGTTGATCTTTCCGCACCAGTCGAGGAATTCGTCGGTGTCGACGTTGAAGTCCTTGTCGCGGATCGTCTTTTCCCAGTCTTCCTCGTCGGAGCGAAGTCCACCGGGATAGCGCACCACGCCCAGGTTCATGGGCTTCTGGACCTCCACGGAAGCGGCATCCATCAGTTCCGGAGCCCAGAGACCCACGTTGATGCCGTAGATATCCGGGATCGTCTGGATGGACTTGGAAAGGTTGCCCTTGAACACCGCAGGCATGGTGGATGCGGCCTTGGCCTTCTCCAGCACGCGCAGGTTGGTGGCCTCGATCTGGGCCAGCGAGAAGGTTCCCGCCACCTCGCCGCCAGGCTTGAAGCCCAGCTGGTAGATGCCGTCCAGGTCAAGCAGGTTGTTCTGCTTGGCATCGGGTGGCTGGTAGTAGGGGAACTTCATGAAGGCGCGGAAGGGCACCAGGATCTGGTTCCAGCCTTTGCCCGCACCCACCTTGGTGATGAAGAATTCCTTGTCGCGATCCTGGATGGTCACGTCGAAGGACTGGTAGGGCTTCTCCGTGTAGAGCCAGATCAGGAGTCCGTAGTGCTTGGAGAAGTCGTAGTTGATCCCGGGTGCTCCATCGCGGGTGAGCATGAAGTCGTACCAGTCGCCGGGCTTGAAGTCCACCTTGATGGCCTTGCCCTTGATGGCGGCGGGCGCTCCCTTGGGAAGAGCGGTGATCTCGTGCTTGATGTCGGCGGTGGTGCCATGCTGGCTGTTCCAGCCCGCTTCCCACTTGGTGAAATCGGTCACCAGGAAGTTGGGGGCATCGGACTTGAACGCGTCCCAGTAGGCGTCCGGATCGAAGATGCCCTTGGCGGTCTTGTTGATCTGGAGCTGGTCCACGTAGAAGATCACCGGCTTGCCGGCCGCGGGCTTGTTCTCGTCGCGCCCGATGGAGAAGCGCATCTCCTGGATCTTGCTCCAATCCATCTTGCGCGAGATTTCGCGGCTCTGCTTGGCATCCCAATACACGCCGTCGTCGATGAAGGCCTTGAGGGGGATCTTCACATGGACCCACTCGTTGTCCTTCCAGACGGTGTAGCCGTCGCCCACCACCTTGGTCTGCACCTTGATCTCGTTGCCGTTGGCATCGCGACCCTGGTTGTCCATGAGGCCCACGTAGAACTTCTTGGAATCCGGTCCGGCCTTGATCCAGAAGCTCACGCTGCCGGTCTTGCGGAAGGAAGTCAGGTCCATGAAGTTGTTCGCGCCCAGCGACACGTTGATGCCGGACCAGTCGTTGTCGAAGTAGAGTCCCCACACGCCGGAATTGCCCGGGGTGTTGGAGGGAACCACCTTCTGGGTGGTCTTCCCACCGTAGACGTAGGGCCAGCCACCGTTGGGGTAGTCGTCCTGGAAGAAGGCTCCGAGGACATCGTCCTCCGACTTCAGCTGGGCGGAAGTGGGGCCGTCCACGGACTTGTCCATGTCCAGCCAGTCACCCGCAGCGGCGGCGTCTCCACCGGCGGCTTCCGAAACGGCATTGGCCCAGATCTGGACGTTGTCAATGTCGATTTCGCACTCGGGCTGGTCGCCCTTGTTGGACATGATGCGGAATTCCTGGACGTTGTCCCACTGGAACGGCCAAGGCTTCTCGATGCCGCGGGCGGCATCCCAGGCCACACCACGCTTGCCCAGGTCGCGCAGCGGAACCACGAAGGTGGTCCACTCGCCCTTCTTGATGGTGCCGTACTTGTCCAGCTTCAAGCGGACCACCGACTTCCAGCCGTCCGACTTCTCGTCGTCGCCGATGCCGAAGGTGACCAGCTCGCCGCCGTTCTTGCCGCGCAGCTGGAACACCAACGCGCCGGTCTTCAGGTACGGAGTGAGATCGAAGGCCATGTTCCAGAGGCACAGGGCCACACCGGAATAGTCCTTCTGGTCGAGCTTGGCCTCCATGTAGTACTCGGAAGCATCCGCACCGGCGCCTTCCACCGGAGTGATCTTGGTGTTTCCGCCGTACACGAAGGTGAAGCCGCCGGGCTGCAGGTCCTCGTCGTAGAAGGTGAACGCCGGGAAGGCGTCCTTGCCCACGCCGGTCGGGATGCGAGCGGCGGACCCGCTCACCCCTGTCGCGTCGGCTTGGTTCGGAATCGGTTGGAGGCAGCCACCCAACCCGATCCCCACCAGGGCCGCCAAGGCGGCCGTATAGAGACTTTTTCGCATGATGATCTCCTGCGGTCGGGTTTAGGTCAGAAGACGACCGAAATCTTGGTGGACCAGATGTCCTGGGTGAAGTCGAATTCCGTCGCGTTGGGGTATTCGGTCTTCAGCTGGTTGTACTGGGCCAGGAAGTAGGCACCCTCCTGGATCTTGAACTCGAAGCCGCCCGCGATGTTCTGGTAGTTGCGATCGATCTCGAGGAGGGTCTTGTCGTCGCCCTTGACCTGCTGGAAGCCAGCCATCAAGGACAGGCGGGGCACGATGCCCACGTAGGCGCTGGCGCCGATCTGCTGGGAAGCGTAGTCCAGGTAGAGGCCGCCGTTGGTGCTGCTTTGGGCGAAGGACACCGACACCTCCAGTGGCAGCGGAGCCTTGGGCTTCAGCAGCGTGTTCCAGTTGGGGAAGAAACGGTCGCCGCGGAGCTTCAGGCCGCCTTCGATCCATTGGAACTTCGCCTTGGTGGCGGCCAGCTGGGCGGCCGAATCCAGGATGGTTCCCTTGGCTTCCTGCAGCATGTAGGCGTTGGCGGTGAATTCCACGCCGCCGTTCAGGTACTGGGCATCCAGGCCCACCTTGGGTCCCACGCGGTTGGCCGAGGCCTCGCCACCGGGCAGCACGTACTGCATGTCGCGATCCAGCTGGAAGCCGTCCAGGGCCACGCGGTAGAGCGCGGTCTTGGGAGCGGACACGTACTGGCGATAGGCGGCTTCGGCGGCGGCCTTCCGAACGTTGGTCTTCGCCCGGACGGCGGAATCCACGTAGAGCCGTTGAGCGAGCGTGCCGGCCTTCAAGCCCACGGCGATGGAGTCGCTGGAAGTCTTCACCAGCAAAGCCTTGGTGGAGTCGGCCTTCTTCATGTAGACCGCGAAGGTGCTGTCCACGGTGAAGAGCTTGCTCGGATAGAGCAGCAAGGCGTCATCCATGGCCTTCTTGGCCACCGGAAGCACGGCGGTCATCGCGGCGAATTCGTACTGCGAGGAACCCGCCACGTAGTTGGAATAGGCCAGCTTGTCGTAGGCGTTCTTCGCGTATTCGTTCTGCTCTTCGGCGATCCAGTGGTGCACGTTGTTGTTCATCGCGTCGAACAGATTGTAGTGCAAGGGTTTTCCGTAACCCTTGAATCCGGCCGTATCCACGTACACATCCTGCTCCGAGTTGTACACGCGCCCGTACTGCTTGTTGAACACCGGCGTCTGCGCCAGATCCGAGCGGAACAGCGAATCGTTCATGATGTAGCCACCGCGCACGGCCGCAGCCCAGTTTTCGCCCTTCCAACCCGCCTTCAGGCCCAAATTGAGCCCGATACCGGATTTGGTCTCGTAG
>Ga0116170_10001174_pt1 | contig 26839 bp, 21 predicted proteins | sample AD_JPNHW1_MetaG_FD_89797 | JGI IMG/M metagenome (GOLD analysis project Ga0116170, IMG submission 89797) | Active sludge microbial communities of municipal wastewater-treating anaerobic digesters from Japan - AD_JPNHW1_MetaG | ecosystem: Engineered > Bioreactor > Anaerobic > Digestate | place... | reverse complement strand
GCGAAGAAAACGACCGCGACCGCCAAGACTGCTGCGGCGAAGAAAACGACCGCGACCGCCAAGACTGCTGCGGCGAAGAAAACAGCCGCGACCGCCAAGACCTCAACGGCCAAAAAGACGACTGCGACAACGGCTAAAAAAACCGATAAAAATAAGACTGCGGAATAAAGGGAGGTTGCCATGAGCGCATATCAGTGTTGGGTTGCACAGCGGGCGCGGCTGCGTGAAAGCCTGCAGGGCGCGAGCGACACTGCGGGCGCCGCGTACCTGACCCGCCACGCGCTGGCGCAGGTAGAACAGAACGCCATGGCGGAGCAACCGGACGATCTGTTGCGTCAGCAAACGGGGATTCTGTTTGCCTGCTGTAAAACATCGCTGAATTTGCTGGATATCTCCATCACAACGCGCGTATGGGTCGCGCGTGCGCAGTCGGAAAACATGCGGCGCAAGCCCGCGTTTTGGCTATTTCTGCCAGCGTGCGCTATTCAGCTAGCTTTGACGCTGTATGCGTACTTCGCCCACAATCCAGCCCTCTGGATTCCATTGGCGGCTTCCGTCGCTGCAACCGTCGCGGGTTGGGCGCTATTGTCGCGCGCCCCGCAACAGGTTCAACCGGGGGATGATCGCCTGAAGGTAACAGCCGCGCCGGATACGGAAAAACTCTTTTCTGCCATTGACGCGCAAATGAAAGCGATCGACCGGTATGTGAACGATTTTCAGTACTTAAACGAGCAGAACGCCTTGCGGGGGCAGGCGGCGGAAGGCAAAAACATTGCCCTGTACGCGGCGCTCATGGAAGCCGTTTACGAGTGTGAGGAGGATGCGCAGGATAACGCCGTGGCCGCCGCGGAGCAGGTGCTGGCTGGTTCCGGAATCCGCGCCGTTACTTTCTCGCCGGAAGAAGCGCGGCTGTTTAACATTTTGCCCAGCCTGACGGAATCCCGAACGCTGGTGCCTGCCCTGCTTTCCGCGAAGGATGGCGCGCTTTTGTACCGGGGTACCGCAGCCGTTGCCATGCCATCCGGCGGGTATGCGGCTCAGGAAACCGGCGCAACGCCCCATAAGGGGGAATGAGAATGCGTTACATTGGTTTTGATATGGGCGATGGCGAAAGCGCGGTCGCTATTTATCAGCACGGCTCCGGCATTGAGCCGATTGTGCAGCCGATTTACGGCAGCCAAAGCCTGCTGTCCGCGGTGGGTACGCTCAACGGCGAGGTTGTGATTGGGGAGCAGGCGTACACCAGCACCCTTGCGGAAGGGCTGTCCGTGCGCTTCAAGAGCCGCTTTACGGACGATCCCCGATCCTACGAGATTATCACGCTGTTTGTGCGCGGCGTGATGAAAGCCCTGCGCGAAGCCAATGCCTATGGCCCGGACGATCATTTTGTGGTAGGTTGCCCGGCTGGATGGAATGCCGCCGCGCGCGCCCGTTACCGGGATATTCTGATTCGCGGCGGGGTTGCGGCACCGCAGGTGATCTCGGAATCCCGCGCAGCCTTTTTATATGCGAAATATGCCAAAACCGTTGCGCTGGATCTGGATTTGCTTCGCCAGAGCGCGCTGGTGATTGATATTGGCAGTTCGACGCTGGACTTTGCCTACATAGTGGATGGCCGGGAAACTGGGGTGGGTACGTTTGGCGACACGCACCTTGGCGGCGGATTGATCGATGCGGAAATTCTGCGCCGCGCGGTGGATCAAAACCGGGATCGCGAAGCGATTCGTCGCGTGTTTGAGGATAGCCGCAGCTGGTACAGCTATTGCGAAATCGAGGCCCGAAAAGTGAAGGAGCAGTTCTACACCCGCCTTGCGCAGGACCCTGCGGCGAGTGTAAAAAAGCAGCTTCGCATATGTTACCGCGGCACGCAAAAACTGTCGCTGACGCTGGATGCGGCATTGGCCTCGGACATTGTTGGCGAACCGATGGAAGCGCTGAACGGCGCTAGCTTTTCGCAGGCGCTGCACGATGCGTTGCAAAACGCAAAACAGATCACCGCGGATGCGCCGCCCCGCTTGGTGCTGCTGACCGGAGGGGCTTCGCGCATGCCGTTTTTTCAGGAACAGTGCCGCGAAGCCTTTGCGGACGCTGTGCTGGTTACCTGCCCGGAACCGGAGTTTTCCATTGCCAAAGGGCTGGCCTATGCCGGCTGGGTGGATGAAAACCTGCGCGCGTTCCGCAAAGCCATCCGGGATGAGGTGACAGACGAACGTGTGGGAGCTATTGCCAGAGCCGCGCTTCCGGAGCTTACGCCCAATGTGGCAGGCGCTTTGGCGGAACTGGCCCTTGCACAGGCCGCGATACCCGTGGTGGAATCCTGGCGGCGCGGCGATATCGATACGCTTCAGCAGATGAACGAGCAGATGCAGCGCCGAATCGGGGAGGTGTTGGCTTCGCCCATGGCGGAGGAAGCGCTGGCTCCCGCGCTCACCCAGTGGATGAAAACGCTGTCCGCGCATTTGCAAACGATGATCGATCCCATTTGTGACCGGTATCAGGTGCCACGGGAGGAGATGCGCTTGCATTTTACCCAGAGCGGGGATGCCGCGACCGTGCAAATCAGCGCCCAACGGCTGCTGGGTTTCCCGATCATTGGCACCATGGTGGGGGTTGTGGTGAGCGTTGTGGCCGCATTGCTGTGCGGCGGCGGAGGCATTGCGCTGATTGCCGTCGGCGTGCCGGGATTGCTGGCTGGGGCCGCGATTGGCGTGGTCGCCGCCGCATTTGGCTGGCCCGCCATTACGGACGCTCTGATGAAAGTCAGCTTACCGCGCGTGTTCCGCTGGATTCATGTTGAAAAACGGCTGAAAAGCGAAAACACGGTACAATCGGTGCGCGACGCGCTGATGCGTGAACTTGGAAACCCCGAGGGCGCATTTGCCCAGCAGGTGGTTCAGGGGTTTACCAAAGCGTTTCAGCAATACCTGTATCAGATTGCTCAGGCCGCGGAAATTCCGATTCAATGAAATACGCTCCGATATTTGCGCGCCGTGAAGGGAAGGTACCTGCGCGGCGCGCTGCTTTCGTGATCCCAATGCGGCGCACAGCTCTGTGAGCGGAACCGTGACGGCGTACATGCGAAATTTCGGAAACGCTCATGCGACAAGCAGGCTATCGGCGGTTTCCCACAATGTGCTGTTGTGGTTGGGTTTGGGGTCAGTCTTAGCGCTGCGCAGCGGCGCCACTGGATGGCGGAACCGCGTTGCGCTTATTTTTTCGAACAACCATTTTGGAAATTTCCGCCCCCAACCTTTTGGCTTTCGGGTTCACTGTAGGCGAAGGGGTGCTTCTTTCCGGCGGCGGAGGCCTCGTTTGTACTTTTCCTGTATGCTGCTTGCAAACCCAATGCAAAGCCGATACAATGTCAACCGTGGCTCGGTGGCGCCAACCGCTTGTAAACCAACCGTTTTGGCCATGAAATGTTTATTTTTGGCCGAAAACGAGGACGGCAGAGAACCGCGCGGGGCTTCGGCTCCGGCCTCGCGTCGGCAAACGCGTTGGGTATCGCCACCGGATTTGAGATCTGGAAACACGTTCGAAAGGGAAGGGACAATGAACAGAATACGGATGATGACGCCGCTTGTCGAGATGGACGGCGACGAAATGACGCGTGTGCTTTGGGCAAGCATCAAGAAAAAACTGCTACTGCCCTATGTAGACCTCCAAACGGAGTATTACGACCTAGGCCTGAAACATAGGGATGATACCGACGACCAGGTAACGGTGGACAGCGCGCAGGCCGCCTTGCGGCTTGGGGTTGCGGTAAAATGCGCGACCATTACGCCCAACGCCCAGCGTGTGTCGGAATACCACCTCAAGCAGATGTGGAAAAGCCCGAACGGCACCATTCGCGCCATTCTGGACGGTACGGTGTTCCGGGAACCCGTGCTGGTCAAGGGGATTTCCCCTTGCGTGCCCAACTGGAAAAAGCCGATCATCCTCGCCCGTCACGCTTACGGCGATGTGTATAAAAACACGGAATACCTCGTGCCCGGAAAGGGGCTCGCGGAGCTTTGCTATACCGATGAGGCCGGAAACGAAACGCGCCTGCCCATCCATACTTTCAAAGGCCCCGGCATTCTTCAGGGCCTGCACAACACGGATCAGAGCATTGTAAGCTTTGCGCATTCCTGTTTTCAGTATGCGCTGTATGCCAAACAGGACCTCTGGTTTTCTACAAAAGATACCATTTCCAAAATTTACGACCACCATTTTAAGGATATCTTTAACGACCTGTACGAGAACGTTTACCGGGAGGATTTTGCCAAGGCGGGCATTACCTATTTCTATACGCTGATTGACGATGCGGTTGCGCGCGTCATCCGCAGCGAGGGCGGTTTCATCTGGGCGCTGAAGAACTACGACGGCGACGTGATGAGCGATATGGTGGCAACCGCCTTTGGCAGCCTGGCCATGATGACCAGCGTGCTGGTTTCCCCCAACGGTCAGTTTGAATACGAGGCGGCGCACGGCACGGTTACCCGCCATTATTACCGCCACCTGAAAGGGGAAGAAACGAGCACCAACCCCGTCGCCACCCTGTTTGCCTGGACCGGCGCGCTGTATAAGCGCGGCGAAATCGACGGCCTTGCCGATCTGTGCGCCTTTGCCAAATTGCTTGAGAAAGCGACACTGGCGACCATTGAGGGCGGGAAAATGACCAAGGATCTGGTGCCGCTTTTCTCCGGCGAGGCGCAGGCGCTTTCAACAATGGACTTTCTGGACGCGATTGCGGATACGCTAAACGGGTTGCTGGATTCGCAGGGCCTGTAACCCCTGACCTTTACGCTCCAAACGGCTCAAGAGCGCGACGCGGCGTCGGCGGCAACGGGCAAACAACCCGCGACATGAGGATGCTTCAGGCAACGGATGCGGTACCCGGTCCATTAAAAGTTAGGCGAGGGATGAAATCGCCTGTCAGGTTCCAAGGTGAAACCCTTGACAAAGTTTGGGGCAGAACGCCAAAGCCTGATACCGCAGCCTTTGAAGCGAAGCGAGCGAATAGCCCGCTCGGCTGTGAAACGGGTGAGATCATCACTTTGACACGGCTTCGACAGCTTGAGGCAGCAGAAACGCCGCTCCTTACCCCCTAACGGCCACAATCCGCCGGATCAGCCGCGCAGAACGGCCTAACGCCGCAAAACCGCAAATTGAACAAACTGTAAACAAACAAACGACGGGAAGCAACTTCTGCTTCCCGTCGTTTGTTTTGAAGACCGGCCGAAACCAACCCGTCAGGAAAACTTCCACAGCACGGAGAGAAGCGCGATGGGGGATTCGCCCAACAGAATGCGGATCACAAAGATCAGCAGCAGGTGCAGGGGATAAAAGCCGTATCCCAACCACTTGGGTAAACGGATTCCCGTATGCGTGGGGATCAGGATCAGCGGCAGCGCGAGCCAAACCATGGCCTGCATATGGAAAAACGGCTGAAGCACCGGGCCGACCGAGGGCCAGGAAAGAAACGTGAGCGGATAGCCAAACAGCGTGGTAATCTGGCTGTTGGTGGTGCCCCAGAACAGCGCGTAGGCAATGAACATTGCGCTAAGCCCGCCGACGGACTTGCGCGCGGCATACAGGAGCAACAGGAACATCAGCCCTTTCCAGCCGTAATCCACCTTGGCGTAACCCAGCACCGCAAAGCAGAGCAGCGGAACCCAGAACTGGCTGCCGAACCGTTTGGCACGGATACCGGCGATGGCCAGCACCCCAAGGCTCAGCAGGAACAGAATGTTCAGCTTGGACCAATCGTTGCCCAGCGCGATCATGTTGATTGGCTGAGAAATAACAGCCACCACAAGAAGGCGAAGCGCATAGCGGTAAATATCGTGGGTGTATTCGCAACCCACCACCAGGCACCACGCATACAATGGCAGCGCAATCCGCCCCAGCATGCGCATTTCCGGCAGATTGCCGAATACCGCAACCCCGAGGTGATCGATCATCATGAACACAAGCGCCAGCAATTTGAGCCATGAGGTATCCACATTCCCGGCTAGCAAGGGCTTTTTGGAAGCTGAAAGCGTCCCGTCGTGCATATCCGTATGCGCCTCCCATCAGTGCCCGTATTATACCATATCCGGTTATTCCTGCCAACGCAAAAGGGGGAAACCGGCATTCACAGCTTGCGGTTTATGAAACCGCGCGCCTTTCAGACAGGCTTCAGGGCATGTTCATTCAGGGTTCACCTGCGATGGATATGATTTTACCCGAACGATCGGGTTACGGAAGGGGGAATTGCCCAATGAATATCCAATGGACCGGACGGATGTCGGTCGCTTTGTGGATGCTCACGGTTGGGGTTGTCGCCATCCTGATTAAACAATACGCGTAGCGGCGCACGCGCAGAAGGGTGCGGGTCGCAATCCGGTACGTGATTGCAATTTTCCGCGATTTTGGTATACTGAAACCAACAAACCGCACCGAGAGGAAGGGAAGCTCATGAAACTGCTCATCGTGGATGACGAACAGAAGATTCGGGAATTGATTGTAAAATACGCGCTGTTCGAGGGCTATGAGTGCGCCGAAGCGGAAAACGGCATGCAGGCAGTTGAAATGTTCCGGCAAAAACCCAGCGATTTGATTGTGATGGATATTATGATGCCGGAGCTGGACGGCTTTTCCGCGTCCAGAGAAATTCGCAAAACCAGCCCGAATGTGCCGATTATTCTGCTCTCGGCGCGCGGCGAGGAATATGATAAAATCCACGGCTTTGAGCTGGGCATTGACGATTACGTCGTCAAGCCTTTTTCACCCAAGGAGCTGATGCTCCGCATCGGCGCGGTGCTGCGCCGCTCAAGCGCGAGCGCGGCTCCGTCTGAAGCGCATGATATCACAACCGTTGAAAACATGACTGTTGATTTTACCGCCCGGCGCGTGACCATCGCTCAGGAGGAAATCGAGCTTTCCCCCAAGGAATACGATCTGCTTTTTTACCTGGTGCGCAACCGGGGGATCGCGCTCACCCGCGACAAGCTAATTTCCGAAGTGTGGGGCTTTGATTTTTTTGGCGACGACCGCACGCTGGACACTCATATTAAGTTATTGCGCAAACAGTTGGGCGATTATGCCAAATATATCGTCACGCTGAGGGGAGTTGGCTACCGCTTTGAAAAAACCTGACGCGACCGGACTGGCGCCAAGGCAGCCGATCCCGGCCCTGAAAACCCGGCTTGCCCGCCTTTGGCGGGCGCTTTGCGCACCCATCAACCGGCTTGGCATTCGCAGCCGCATATTTGTTTACTTTCTGGTGTTTACGGCTGCGCTTTTAACGCTGCTCTGGGTTTTTCAAATTGGGCTGCTGTCTGATTTTTACAGCCTGCAAAAAACCAAAATGCTCACGTCCGCCATTGACTTGCTGGCGGATAATATTGACAACGTCGATTTGCAACTTCTGTCCGACCGCATTGCGGAAACGAACGACGTATGCGTGCTGATTATCGACGCGCACACCAACAAGCTGATTTCCTCCGATGTGCTGCGGGATTGCGTGATCCACCGCATGGGCGCGTTCGACCTGTCGCGTTACGTGGATTTGCTCAATGCCGATCCGACGACCTTATACCGCATTTTCAGCCTTGGCGGTTTTGGCAAAACGGATTACGACGAAAATCACTTTTCGGGCCGCGTTCCGCCCGCGGATGACGGGCACGCGAAAAGCATGGTGGCCATGCGCGCGGTGCAAACGGAAGCTGGCGAAGCTCGCTATGTTTTTGTGAACGCGCTGATTACGCCGGTGGACGCGACGGTGCAAACCCTGCAAAGCCAGTTCGCGCTGATTGCGTTGCTGATGGTGCTGCTTTCCTTCGGGATATCGCTGGTGCTTTCGCGCCGTATCGCGCAGCCGATCGTGGGCGCTAGCGAAGCCGCGCGGGGGCTGTCGGAAGGGCGTTACGAGCCGGCGGATACGCGCGTGAGCTACCGGGAAATTCTGCAACTGAATCAGACGCTCAGGCAAGCCGCGAAGGATTTGCAGCGCGTGGAGGAAATGCAGCGCGAGCTGATCGCCAACATATCGCACGATTTGCGTACCCCGCTGACGCTGATTGAGGGCTACGCCGAGGCTATGCGCGATTTGCCCGGCGAAAACACGCCGGAAAACATGCAGGTGATTATCGACGAGGCTAAACGCCTGACCAGCCTTGTGAACGCCGTGCTGGAATACAGCGCCGGAAAAAATGGAAAGAACCCGATTGAAACCCATGTGTATAACTTTACCGACAGCGTTCACTGCATTCTGGACCGCTACAGCAAACTGACGGAGCAGAACGGCTATCAGATTCAGTTTGAGTATACCCAGCGCGTATGGGTGCTCGCTGATGAAATGAAAATCGGCCAAGTGCTTTATAACCTGATTAACAACGCCTTAACCTACACGGGGGCCGACCAGCGCGTAACCGTGGCGCAAACGGTGCAAGGCGGCATGGTGCGCGTGGAGGTCAAGGATACCGGCGAGGGAATCGACGCAAAGGAACTGCCCTATATCTGGAGCCGCTACTATCGCGGGCAGAAACCCCACAAACGCGCTACGGTGGGCACGGGGTTGGGCCTGAGCATCGTAAAGGGAATTTTGGACAGCCATCACATGCAATATGGGGTGGATAGTCAGCTTGGCGTTGGAACCACCTTCTGGTTTGAACTGCCGGTCGAAAAAACGGAACCCTTGCCATAATCAGCGGGGGAGTGACCCGCGCTGAACTGCCACAAAGTAAAAGAGTCGATGAGCTTTGAATATGTTTCTTATGTTTCTTCAGGCCAATGCAAACAGAGCGGCAGGGGGGTGTGGGTTTAAACCCACCCTGCCGAGCCGGATGCGCGCCGGCTGAACCGTTGCGGGATTTGCCGTTGACTTGCCCCGGACGAAAGCCGCCGCACCGCGGGCATGCCATGCCAATCAACGGCGTATTCGGTGGTGCGGCCGTTCCGGTTGACATTTCTCTGCTCCTTGACATACAATCAAAGACAATCGCTCCGCGCGCAGGCTGAAGGACCGTTTTTACGTCGGTTCCCGGTGATGCGGATGCGTTCGGGATACGCCGCTTTATTGCGGCTTTTGGGAGGCATGGTCGGTCATGGATACCTGTCAGCAGATCGAACGCAGCATTATCACCAAATTCCGCAAACCCATCTGGGGCGGCTTCATGCACTCCCTGACAGAATACCGGCTCATCCAACCGGGCGACCACGTTGCCGCCTGCATTTCCGGCGGCAAGGATTCCTTTCTGATGGCCAAATGCCTTCAGGAGGTGCAGCGGCACGGGAATGTTCCGTTTCAGCTTTCCTTTTTGGTGATGGACCCAGGCTACCATCCGCGCAACCGCCAACTGATTGAGGAAAACGCGAAGCTGCTTAATCTGCCGATCCATATTTTCGAAACGGATATCTTTGACGCGGTTGCCTCCATGGATCACAACCCCTGTTACATTTGCGCAAGGATGCGGCGCGGATACCTCTACAAAAACGCGCGGTTGCTGGGCGCGAATAAAATTGCGCTGGGGCACCATTACGATGACGTGATTGAAACCATTCTGCTCAACATGTTTTACGGCGGAGAGATGAAAACCATGATGCCCCGCCTGCGAAGTCAGAACTACCCCGGCATGGAGCTGATCCGCCCCCTGTATAAGGTGCGCGAAAAGGACGTTATCGCATGGAAACAGTATAACCGCCTTACATTTCTCAATTGCGCCTGTCGCTTCACGGAAAACAGCGAGCCGGGCGGCGGCGGCAAGCGCGCGGAGGTTAAGGCGCTGATCGCGCAGCTTTCTCAAAATAACCCGCTGGTTGAGTCCAACATTTTTCGCAGTTGCCATGATGTGAATCTGAAAACGGTGATCGGCTACATTCAGGATGGCATTCATCACCCGTATGATGAAGCGTGGAACGGCTCCGAAACGCGCCTGACAGACTCGGCGGAAGGGATGGACGACGAAGGCTGAGGCATGATATGCTCAGCGCGCGTTTGCCGTAATGGGCGCGAATCCCATAGATACAGGAGAAAGGCGCGATTGGCCCAACGGAACGGCGGCAGGCTACGTGGGGCGGAACCGTGCGCGGTTACCGTTGGCGTTTTTGAAAGCCTTGACGGTTGAGCGTAAACGCGCTATACTTTTATGATTCAATGGTGGAGGTGTGTGTTTGGAATCGGTTCGCTAAGGAGCGCCGGTGTACGGCTTAAGGGAAGCGACCGCATGATCGCTTATTTTGAGTTACACCCAAGTGCTTTGCGAAACGATTGCCTGCAGCGCACCCACGGTGGGATCACCCTGTGGGCATAGCGGTTGCTATGTCTTTTGTTTTACATGCGGACGCTCCGCTCACTGCTCATGCACTCAAAAAACCAAAATGCCGCAAAGCCAGCGCCAATTGAGGCGTACTTTAGCGGCTGCCCGCAGGGCAAAATGAGGAGTGTATTCTGTTGAATCGTTCATGGGAAGCTTTAGAATTTCCGTTCATCCTTGAAAAATTGAAAACATACGCGGTTTCCACGCAGGCATGCGAGCGGCTGGCGGAACTGGCCCCGAGTAACCGTGAAACGGTTTGCCGCCAGAAAATGGCGGAAACCACAGCCGCGCGTTGTGTGCTGGATTCGTTAGGCTCGCCGCCGCTCCCGATGATGGCGGGGCTGGATGACTTGATTCCGCTCAGCGTAGCGGGGGCCATGCTCACCCCGGAATCGCTTACGGCGGTCGCGCAATTTGCGGCCGGCTGCAAACGAATGTCAACTTATCTGCAACGCGCACAAGCCCACAGCGCGGCGCTGGCCAGCTACGGCGGCGAAATCCGCGCGCTTGAAACGCTGCGGCAAAACATCGAGTTAAGCGTGGATGAGGAACGCGTGCTGGATGACGCCAGCCCGGAACTGCGCCGCCTACGCCGAAAAAAGGAATTTACCGAAGGCAGGGTACGGGACAAGCTGAATCAGGTGATGCAAAGCCGCAAACAATACCTGGCCGATGGGTATGTGACCCAGCGGAACGGACGTTATGTGCTGCCGGTGCAGAAACGGTATCAAAACCAGTTTGGCGGCGCTGTGGTGGATACATCCGCCAGCGGTAACACGGTGTTCATGGAACCCAATTCCGTTTCAGAACTGCAAGCGGAGCTGAATGCTCTGTGCGTGGAGGAGGAGGCGGAAGCACGCCGGATTTTATATGGGTTAAGCGCCGAGGTCGCTCAGCAGGCGGACGAAATCCGCCATAACATGGGGCTGATGGTTTCGCTGGACGTATTGTTTGCCAAAGCGAAATTCAGCGCGGCGTTACAGGCAGGCCCGGTGGAAATCGGCGGCCGGCGCGAGCTTCGCATCCTGCGCGGGAGGCATCCGCTGCTGGCCCCCGAGCTGTGCGTCCCTCTGGATTTTGAACTGAGCGCGCCCAACAGCGGCGTGATTGTGACTGGCCCCAATACCGGCGGCAAAACGGTCGCGCTGAAAACAGTCGGGTTGCTGACGCTGATGGCGCAATGCGGCCTGCACATCCCTTGCGCGGAAAACAGCTACATTGCAATGCAGGATGCGGTATGCTGTGACATTGGAGATAGCCAGAGCCTATCGCAAAATCTGTCCACCTTTTCCGGGCACATGAACCATGTGATTCAGATTTTAGCGGAAGCCAGCCGCGACAGTCTGGTGCTGTTGGATGAATTGGGCAGCGGCACCGACCCCGCGGAAGGTATGGGCATCGCAATCGCCGTTTTGGAGGAGCTTCGTCAGCGTGGGTGCATGTTTCTGGTTACGACGCATTACCCGCAAGTGAAAACCTACGCGAATACCGCCGAAGGGGTTCAAAGCGCGCGGATGGCCTTTGATCCCGAAACGCTGGCGCCGCAGTACCGGCTGGAGATGGGAAAGTCCGGGGAAAGCTGCGCCCTGCAAATTGCCAGAAAGCTGGGTTTGCCGGAACCCCTGCTGCAGCGGGCCTATCATGAGGTATACGGCGGCAATGCCCCGACCCAGACCAATACGAGCGAATATCAGCCGCCTCAAAGCAAGCTGGTGCGCGCCGAACCCGCCGCCGCCGAACGCGATCCTTCCCACGCTTTTGCCATGGGGGACAGCGTGCTGGTTTTACCCGGACGGGAAACCGGCATCGTGTACCGCCCGGCGGATGAAAACGGCAATGTGATCGTACAGGTGAAAGGAGTCAAACAGTCAGTGCGGCACACCCGAATCCGCCTCCGGGTGCCGGCAACTGAGCTGTACCCGCCGGATTACGATTTTTCTGTGATTTTTGATACGGTTGAAAACCGAAAAGCGAGCCGAATCCTCGGAAAACGGTATGACCCCACGGTCAGCATTACCCGAGAAGCGGACGAAATCTTCTAACGGGAAGGCATCAAATGAGACGGAACTGAGCGGGGAACCAATCCTCTATTCTATTAAGAATCAAAGGTTCGCTGACGCTAAGGAACAGCGAAGGGGGAACCGGCATAATCGCCGGTTCCCCCTTACGGTATTCACTTCAATGGAAGGGTTTGGGTTACTCCACATCCTGCAAAGCGTCGTAGCCTTCTTCACCGGTGCGAACCTTGATAACGTTCTCCACATCGTACACAAAGATCTTGCCATCGCCGATGTGGCCGGTGTAAAGCACCTTCTTGGCCGCGTCCACAACGGTGCGCACAGGCACCTTGCTGACCACGATTTCCACCTGCACCTTGGGCAGCAGGTTGGTTTCGGTTTCAACGCCGCGGTAGAACTCGGGCTTGCCCTTCTGGATGCCGTAGCCGAGTACCTGCGTAACTGTCATGCCGGTGATACCGATTTCGTTCATGGCAGTTTTCAGGGCTTCGAACTTGCTCTGCTTGGTGATAATCTCCACCTTGGTGAACTTGGTCGCGCCGGGTTCGGGCGCCGGCTTGGCGACAGGTTCCGCGGCAGGCGCGGCAGCAACCGCGACGGGCGCGGGGTAAACCTTTTCGATCAGGCCGGTGTAGCCAAAGCGGGCCAGTTGCTTGATGGGGGCGTTATCCTCCGAGTCGTAGTCCAGTTCGGAACGCACCAGCTGCTGATCGGGATAGGCAAGCACGCCCATCTCGGGAATGTCGAGGCCTTCCAGTTCATCTTCGGGCGATACGCGCAGGCCCCATACCTTGTCCAGCAGTTTGTAGAACAGGTAGGAAACGCCGAAACCGTAAACCAGCAGCACCGCGATGGCAATCGCCTGTGCAAGCAGCTGGGAAGCATCGCCGTAGAACAGGCCGCGCACGCCGCCGGCAACGCCGTTGAAGCCATCGCCGTAGGAACCGTCTGCGAACAGGCCGAGCGCCAGAACGCCCCAGAAGCCGTTGACGCCGTGCACGGAAATGGCGCCCACCGGGTCATCCAGCTTCAGTTTGTTTTCCACAAACGGCACGGATACGCAAACCAGCAAACCGGCGATCAAACCAATGATGAAAGCGGAAATGCCGTTGACAAACGCGCAGGGAGCCGTGATGGCGACCAGACCGGCCAGCGTGCCGTTCGCCGTCATGGAAGGATCGGGCTTGCCGAACTTGATCCACATATAGAACATGGCGATCAGGCCGCCGATCGCGCCCGCGATCATGGTGTTGGTGGCAACCACGGAAAGCCGGAAATCGGTCGAGTTCAGCGTGGAGCCGGCGTTAAACGAGAACCAGCAGAAGAACAGGATAATGGTGCCGATAATCGCCATCGGGATATCGTGGCCCGGGAAAGCGCGGGCCGTGCCATCCTTTTTGAACTTGCCGATGCGGGGGCCAAGGACAATCGCGCCGGCCAGCGCCAGCATACCGCCCATGGAGTGCACAACCGCGGAGCCGGCAAAGTCCACAACGCCGTGGCCGATGCCAAACTTGGAACCCAGCGTCGCCATCCAGCCGCCGCCCCAGACCCAGTTGGCAAACAGCGGGTAGAGCACCATGGAAATGAAGAAGGAGGTAATCACCACCGCGGAATACTTGACGCGTTCCGCCATTGCGCCGGTGGGGATGGTAACGGTCGTATCCATAAACACCATCTGGAAGAAGAACAGCGCATATACGCCGGCGTCATAGGTGCCATTGAGCAGGAAGCCCTTGTAACCCAGAATGCCGCCGAACCCGGGGATGCTCAGCAGACTGTCCAGCGAGCTGCCGCCCGTGCCGAGACCCGCCGCGCCGCCGGAACCGCCCATCTGAATGGCGAAACCGACCAGGAAATAGCCAACGGCGCCGACCAGAAACACCATGAAGTTCATGGTGATGGTATGGGCGGCGTTTTTACCGCGGCAGAAGCCGGTTTCCACCATGGCGAAGCCACACTGGAAGAAGAATACCATAAACGCGCAAATCATAACCCAGGTATAGTTTGCGCCAAAGTAAGCCTTGTTGGCGACGGTTGCCACATCGTTGAGCGTTTCGGAGCCGGTGGTCGCAATGTAGGATGCGCCGGTGGGGTCCGCGCCTTCCGCGGAGGCGACGGCCATACACATGCTCAAAACTGCCATCAGCACCAAGAGGAGGATGATGCCCTTTTTGAATCGCTTCATGTTTACACCTCATTATTCATTATGATGATTGTTATTCGCGTACGATTCGTTGTCTATTGGGCTGTTAGGTTTACCGACTCCTGAAGTTGTTCCAGGAGAAGCGGGAGGTGGCTCTGTAAACTTCCTTGCGGAGTTTACCCACGGCTAAAAAGTACCTGATGCCGAGAAAAGCGATCACCATTCCAAACACGGCTCCGGGAATCATGGTTTGCATCACCGCGATCTGAATGTTTGTCAGCAGGCTGTAACCGCAGAAGGCGACGCCCATCACGGTGATCAACACGGAGGTTGCGTAGAGCGCCCAAATGACGACCCGTTTCCCTGTGTTTATGTTTCCGCTTGCCTGAGAATTCATTTTCTCACCTCCTTCCGGTGCGATGGCTGAACCAGAAACCCTGTTGATAAAAACAAAACATCTATACAAAAAAGACGCCTAAATAAATTAGGCGTCTTTGCCTTGCTAATTCCGCGAGCACAACCTAGCTTCCGACGGGAGCGCAGAGCACAATGAATCAACAAATCCGTAGGTTATTCAGCTGAGGTTCACGAATGGAAAACGAAAAGAACCATTCCTGAACGATGTGATCATACACCAACTGTTTTCATTCGTCAACAGATTTCTTTTTACCGGCCTTTTCAAGACCAAAATACGGATAAATCGATAAAATGTCTAAAACAATATATATAAATAATACTCAAAAAGAGTAAGATGGCATAAAAATAGACAAATCATACAAGCATTGAAAACCTGAGCCGTTCGTTTGAACGAAATCCTGCCATAAACGTACGGGCAAATTTTGAACCGTCAACGCAACGGCGCAGTTGCGACGGATATGTTCGAAATAACTGTGAGCGCCACAGCGCAAGCGACGCACCGCACCGGCATGCCCGTTGGGCGACAGAACGAAGGGAAGCGCTTACATCGTTTGTTTACAACGCTTTATGATATATTGACAAAACAGCTCCCGAGTGATATAGTCTATCGACGTTGGTACCCTTCCGCTAGGACACGGAACCTGACACGCCAACGCCGGCCGGATGAATCCAAGGAGGAAATCCCGTGACCACCGAGCAACAGATCGATCTTGCACTGGCATACTTTACGGACATGGAACACTCTCACAGCTATGAACTGCTCGACGGTACCGGCAGCACGCTCCTGAGCGCGCCCCACGCGACGCTGCAAACCAGGAACGGCTCCATTAAATGCGCTGAGCGCTTTACCGGCATGCTTTGCCGGATGCTCAACGACCATATTCACTGCCCGGTGATTTATAAAACCCGCCACCTGCGCGACGATGCCAACCACGATCCGGTGAGCGATTACCGGGACGCGCTGTGCCGTTATGTGCAGCAGCACGATGTGCGTTATGTGCTGGACCTGCACCAGATGAAGCCGGAACGCCCGACCAATGTGTGCATCGGCACCGGCCGAGGGCGCAACCTGCAAGGGCGCAGAGAAATTGCGGAGCTTGCGGCGGCCTGCTTTCGCCGGCACGGCGTAACCGGCATCACGGTGGACGAACCTTTTGACGCATGCGGCCCCAACACCGTGTGCGCGACGATCGCGTCGCGTTGCCATGTGCCCGCGCTGCAGCTGGAAATCAACACGCGGCTGTTGATGTGCGGCTATGCGGATTATAACTTTATGAATGTTTTGGACGCTCTTAGCGAACTGACCGGCTACCTGAACACCCAGATGGCGGGCGAAATCGCACTGTAACGGTACCGGCGCCGCATGGAAAAGCTTGCGGCGCTTTTGCGTATGCGCAGTTTGTCCGGACCGGCGCATCGGCCTGTGAGCCGACGCTTTTCTCCAAAACATGCCCGTGATGCCCAACAAGCGGGGCCATCCCTTCCGCGCCAACTGCCTTCCGCGCCAACTGCCTTTCGCATAGCAAACCTCGGACGGTTCGTCTGCCTGAGGCCCGCCTCGTAGGGTCGGCACAGAGAGGGCCTTCAAACCCCGTAAGGGTATCGTTTTCGCACGTTTTGCCTCGACAAAGGCTCAATCACCCGGGTTTTGGTCAGAACCAGCGTAAGATAAACATCCATAACGGCGCGTTTACCCCATCGGCGCCGGGAAGGGAGCTGACGGAATGCCGCACGGTTTACTGGTCGTCAACGCCTTTCTGCGAACGACAAAATTTGATGAGTTGTATCATATTCTGCTCAGCTCCGCCCGAGAATGCGGGATGGAGCTTTCGGTGCATACCAACGCGGAGCTGGCCCCGATTGTGGAAAGCCCTGTTTTTGAACCGAAACAATACGATTTTGTGCTGTTTTGGGATAAAGACGTGGCATTGGCTACCCAGTTGACGCGGCGGGGCTTGCCGGTTTTTAACAGCGCGGAAAGCATTTTGCGCTGCGACGATAAATCCCTGACATACTTAGCGCTTAAACAGGCCGGGCTGCCAATGCCCCGCACGGTTCTTGCGCCTAAAACCTTTCCCGCCGTCGGTTACCCGACATTGGACTTTGTGGACGCGACAGCGGAGCAGCTCGGGTTTCCGATTGTGCTCAAGGAATGCTTCGGTTCCTTTGGACAGCAGGTCTATCTGTGCGAAACGCTGGATGCTTTGCGCCAGAAGGTGCAGTCGCTGGCCGGAACGCCGCTGCTGTTTCAGGCGCTGGTGCAGGAAAGCATAGGGCGCGATGTGCGCATCAACGTCGTGGGGGAGCGCGTGGTGGCAAGCATCCTGCGTCAAAGCCTGAATGGGGATTTCCGCAGCAACCTTACCCTTGGCGGCGCCATGAAAACCCATACCCCTACACGGGAAGAAGCGGAGCTTGCTTTACGGGCCGTTCGGGAGCTGGGGCTGACGTTTGCGGGCGTTGACGTGCTATTTGGCGCGGACGGGCCGCTGATATGCGAAGTGAACAGCAACGCGCACTTCAAAACCACGCTGCAATGCACGGGTGTGAACATGGCGACCGAGATCATGCGGGAGATCGGCAACCGGCTGGAGGCGGGCTTATGAAAACAGGATGGCTGCTGTACGAGGAAAGCGACCTGGCGAAAAACCGCGATTTTGCAGCCTATGTGGAAAAACAGGCGGTCAAACTGGGGCTGGGAATGGCGACGGTTCTCACGGCGCAGCTCACGTTAGGCGTGCGCGAAGGCGGCCAACTGTTGCTGCAGAAAGACGGGCGGGATCAACTGCCGGATTTTGTGCTCTCCCGCCAGCGGGACGCGCTGATCAGCGCGCAGTTTGAACGGCTGGGCATACCTGTGTTCAACAGCTCGCTCGTTTGTTCCCTGTGTAACGATAAGCGGGCCACGCATCAGTTTTTAGCGGGCTTGCCGATGCTGCGCACCCGGTTTGTAAGCCATCGGCGCGCGGTCGCGCCTGCGGAAGGGGCCTACCCGGTGGTTGTAAAACCCGCGCAGGGCCATGGCGGCGAGCATGTGGCGCTGGTGAATAACGAGTATGAATGGCGTGACGCGGTGGATGAAATTTTGCCGCATGACATTGTGGAACAGCAGGTAGCGAGCGAGGCGGGCAGCGATCTGCGGGTGTATGTGCTGTTTGGGAAGATCATCGCCGGTGTGATGCGAACGGCGAGCCGGGGAATTGTGAGCAACTACAAGCTGGGCGGCAACGTGGCGGCGCATACCCTCACAGAGGAGGAACGAGCGTTGGCGGAAAGCGTGATTGGGCGTTTCGACGCGGCGGGAGCGCCGCTGAGCTTTGCCGGCGTTGATTTTTTGTACCATCAGGGCCACCCTGTGCTCAGCGAGGTGGAGGATGTGGTGGGCAGCCGGATGCTTTACAAAGTTAGCAAAACCGATATCATCTCCGATTTTTTGGAAGGCGTGCGGACGCGGATTTAGGGGTTTGGCATAGCTTACGTTACGGAAAATTGACCTCGCACGCTGTCACCTGCTACGGGGCCGGATATCCTGAAGAATCCAGATACGTAGTTTTAACGCCTAGTCAGGCGTTTCAAAACCGACCGATACTTTACGCGCGAAGGGGTTCCTTAAACGGAACCCTTTTTTGTGACAAAACAGCCGACGGTTTCTTTTCGCGCGCGAAGGGCTTCGAACTGAGCCGAGAGAAACCGCTGGAGCCGAACGCCCGCTTCCCGTGAGAACATCTCCCCGGCATGTCGGCAATGACAAGCCCGGACGAATGTGGTATACTTTCATCCGGTAAGCGTGGCACATCCGCGCGTATAAAACGGAGGAGACGATAACGATATGATCCCATTCAACATCCCCCCCTATATTGGCGAGGAGGATCAATACGTTCTCGATGCGATCCACAGCCACAAAATTTGCGGCGACGGGCCTTATACCAAGCGTTGCCATACAGAATTGGAGAAAATGACAGGCACTAAAAAAGCGCTGCTGACCACATCAGGCACCAGCGCGCTGGAATTGGCCGCCATCCTGAGCAATATTGGCCCGGGCGACGAAGTGATTATGCCTTCCTTCACGTTTTCAAGTACGGCCAACGCCTTTGCCTTGCGCGGCGCGACGGTTGTGTTTGTGGATGTGGAGCCTGAAACCATGAATATCGACCCGGCCTGCATCCGCGCTGCCATCACGGACCGGACGCGGGTAATCGTGCCGGTGCATTATGCCGGCGTATGCTGCGATATGGATCAGATCGACGCCATGGCGAAGGAACGGGGCCTGATGGTCATCGAGGACGCCGCACAAGCCGTAGACGCGTACTGGAAGGGCAAGGCCGGCGGCTCCATGGGGGATATCGGCTGTTACAGCTTTCACGAAACCAAAAACTTCAGCATGGGCGAAGGCGGCGCGGCGTTGCTGAACGATGCGCGCTTTGTGGAACGGGCGGAGATCGTGCGCGAAAAGGGTACGGATCGCAGCCGGTTCTACCGGGGTCAGGTCGATAAATACACGTGGGTCGATCTGGGCTCCTCCATCCTGCAAAGTGAGCTGAACGCGGCCTATCTGCTGGCGCAGCTGGAAAACCGCAAACGTATTACGGATTTCCGCATGGCGCGCTGGAACCAATACCATCAGGGGCTGCAAGACCTGAAAACGGCGGGGAGACTGGGCTTGCCCAAAATCCCGGAGGGTTGCGTCCACAACGCCCATATGTATTTTATCAAGTGTAAGGACTTGGAGGAGCGCATGGCGCTTTCGGCGTTCCTGCGCGAGCGGGACATCATGGCGGTTTTCCACTACATCCCGCTGCATTCCGCCCTTGCCGGAAAACGCTTTGGCCGTTTTCACGGCGAGGATCGCTACACCACGGCGGAAAGCGAACGCCTGCTGAGGTTGCCGATGTATTACGGGCTTTCGGAAACGGATTGCGCCACGGTGATCGCCGCGTTGCACGATTTTTACCAATAACGCGAAGCGATGCTTGACCCGAATCAATCATCCGCAACAGCCTCGGTTACACGGTGCACACAGCTTCCATCGCTTGGCAAATTGGTTTTACGAAGTGCGGGGCAACCTGAAACGCGTGCGGACACAACGGGAATGCAGAGCCGAACCTGATCCGGCGAAATGACCAAGCAAATGCGCGCAGCTCCATTCAACAAATGCGGCGGCATCAAGGGGAATAACGCACAGGGTGGGCGCGCGAGAGGATCGCGCGCCCACCCTTTCAGTGGATTGACACGGCGACATGGAAACACGCGCTACCGCAAACCGCGCGTATCGGGCAAACCGGCGGGCTGATCCCCACAATGCTATCGGAACAGGGAGGACGGTTGGGGACTCGCGTCCCAGAGCGCTTTGCCCACGCGGGTTGGAACCAACAGAAGGATAAACCGATCCCCATGGCGAAAAAATACGCGTACGGAAAACAGCTACTGAAAAAGAAAATAAAGGGAGGGTTCAGATTGAAAAATACGAAAGTATTTCGCTGGAATTTCACCGGGTGGTCGGTCATTGTTTTCTATGCGGTGTGCGGCTTGCTGCTGTTGCTGTGGCCCAATCTGGCGCTCATGATTGCTAACTATGCGCTGGCCGCCGTGCTGTGCGGGGTTGGCCTGGTGATGATCATTGGCTACATTCGGGGTGAAGCGATGGACGGTATGATGGGCTTTGGGTTAGCTAAAGGCCTGATTGCCCTTCTGGTGGGCCTGGTGCTGCTGATGAAAAGCGAACTGCTGATGACGCTGCTGCCCTTCTTATGGGGCGTATCGATGATCGCGGGTGGCTTTGGCAAATTCCAGATGGCGTTTGACATGCGCCGCATCGGCCACAGCCGGTGGTGGCTGTTGCTGATCGGCTCCCTGATCTCGTTTGTGTTGGGCATTCTGTCTGTTACGCAACCGGCGTTTGTGGCTACGGCGTTCACCCAGTTCGCGGGCATTTCGCTGCTGGCGGAGGCCGCGCTGGACTGCGCGTCGCTGCTGTTTATCAAACGCGAAATGAAGCACCTGAACGTTACGGTTGGCACAAAATAACGCCTGCGCCCTGTGTTGTTTCAATCACCGGCAGGGAAGAAAATCAAGAAAACTGAATGAAAACAAAACCGGCCGCGCCCCTGCCGTCAGGGGTTGCGGCTGGCGCGCCAGTAGCGGCTTAATCCGTTTAGGGGTTGATCCTGCGGTCGCCCTTCTTCCGGCGGCGGCGCGAACAGCCGCTCCAGCAAGCCGTCGTCGGGCCGCTCCGCCGGATCGCGACTGAGCGCCTTGCCAATAACCCACCGGTACGCGGTGGGGAGGCTGTCCGCGAGGCGAATGGACGTGCCGGACAGAGCGGCTTCGTAAAGGTAGGCATGCGCATCCTCCGGCACGGGAAGTTTGCCTGTCCACAGCCGATGGGCAATAATGCCAAACGCAAACGTGTCCAACTGCCGTGCGAGCGTCGCGGGCTGTTGGGTCATCCGCAAAAACGCTTCGGGCGCCAGATAAACCGGATCGCCTTCAATTTCACGCGCGCCGGTCGGAGGGTCGCTTTCCAGAAACCCGCTGTCAAAATCGATCAGCCGCACGCGGTGCGCGTCCCCGTCGCGTTGCAGCAAAACATGCTCCGGCTTGAGGTCCGCGTGCACCACGCCCTGCGCGTGCAGGCGGCCCAGGCAACGCGCCAGCTGAAACAACAACTGCCGGGCAGTCCGGGGGCCGAGTTCACCTACGGTTTCAAAGGTTTCGTACGGGGTCTGGATATACTCCGACGCGGCATAGTACCGACCCTCGAACGCGAAAAAATCGGTTACGGGCACCACGCAATCCCCTAAAACACAGCGAAGCGCATCGTACAGGGCCAATTTGCGGCGCTCAAACAATTCGCAGCGCGCCGCCTGCTTTTGCCGCAACGCCGCCGGGGCCGCGCCGTTTGCGGCGGGCTGAACGGGGGTTAAAAACTGCTTGAGGAAAAATCGCCGTCCGTCCCGGATGGCAACGCACCAGCGCGCGCTGCCGCTACCGGCCGTGGCAAAGGGAGTTTCACATTCATAGGCGCCAATCCGCATGTAAAACCTCCTCATTCAGTTCATAGCCCTGCCGGTAATCTTCCCATAAGCCGCGGGCAAAGTCCAGGTTTTGCCTGCGGCGGCGCACGGGGGTCACAAACTTTGCCTGAAGCGCCGCCCTGCGTTGCGCGAAGGCTTCTTTTAGCTCGGCATACGTATCCACGCCATAGCATGCCATGACTAAGGTGCTGTCATCGCTGGCCAGCTTACCCAAGGCGTTGCGCAAGCGCGTACGCCAGCCAACCAGATCGTTGGCAGCTTGCAGGGTGGTCAGCAGCAGCAGCTCAAATTCCATCGGGGTGGGCAGGTAGCCAAAGCACCCGTCCGTGGCGGTGAGCACCACGCACGGGGTGGCAACGGTCAGGCCGTATGCGTCCAGATAAAAATCCCGATCCGCGTTGACCATATTGCTCAGCCGCGAGTCGCGGTACAGGTTTTCCATCGCGTCCGTGTGCCCGACCACATGGTCCGCCGTGCACTGGCGCAATCCGTCCGTGCTCAGCACATAGCCCCGGCTGTCCCCGGCCCAGAAAAAAACGGAGGACAGCTGCTTTCGGGCGCGAGCGTCAATCAGCGCGGCGCAAAGCGTCGTCGGCAAAGTTCGCTGCAAATCGCGCATGATGATGCGCGAACCTTCGGCGTTTCGGTACAGCGTGTGGAAATCGGTCAGCTTTACGCGTAAATTTTCGGTTAACTGCGCGGCGCAGGCATTCGCTTCCGCCGGGTTACACGGCAGCCGGCGACCGTCCATGTCGGAAACCCATTCCCGCGTACAGGCGGCAACCAGCCGGGCGGCGACAAACGCCTCGGTATGGTTTTGAAGCTTGGCATACCGCCGGGAGCCGATGCCGCCGCAACCGTCGGCAACGCAAATTAGCCCGCCCAGAGCGTCGGTTTCAGCGGCGTAGCTGTCCTCTCCCTGGCCGGGCACAACCTCGTTGGTTACGATAAGGCTCTGACCGTTTATGGCAAACTGGTCCCTCGTCATGGGTCCATGACCACCGTTCATAAGGCTCGGGCAGGTTTTGGGCCGCCCGCCGCGCCCGGGTTTATATGGTGTTGCACACCGCGTCAATCACCTGCTGATACTCCAGCTCCGCCAAGCCTTCGCTGACGGTTTGCACATGCACCACCTGCGACCACTCTGAGGAAATCCGATTCCATTCCGGCGCGTCCGGCGCGAAAATCAGCAGACGCTTTGCGCCTTCGTCCATCGCGCCGCCAAGCTGCTCATCCTCCCACCAGAGGCTCAGTTCGTCAAAATCTTCCGCCATCCCCTCGGGGTACCAGGGCGCGATTTTTCCGTAGCCCAGCTCATGGGTCGGCGCGTCCGACCACACGACAATGATGTGCCGCTTTTTAACGCCTTCCCGGGTCCAATCGCTGCGGATGGCGTAGGCCAGAGCCTCCAGCCCATCCTCGGGAATATCGCCGCCGCCTTTGGCTGTGATGCCGTTCACGCAATCGTAAAATTGTTGGGCCTGCTGAGGCAACACAAAAAAATCGCTCGCCATCATCGCCTGTTCGCCATCGGCTACATAATCCCGGAAAGCGATGACGCGTATACGCATCTGGCTGACGGTTTTGCGTTTTTTCTCCATGGCGCCGGCGACGTCCTGATACAGATTGAGCGCGTTGCGCTTGACAAAATCCAGCACATGCCGCATGCTCCCTGTTGCGTCGATACAAAACACCATATCCACATGGTAGGTTAACTGATATTTCTCCATGCGCTCCTCCTTGAGGCGGGTTTAATGCAAAGGGATCTGTTGTTGTTATTCTTCATCGGGGCGCTATTTCCTCCAAGGAGCTGGGTTAAAGAGGCGTTTTTACCCAAGAAACGCTCGTTATTGACGACAAACCGCGACCGGCAACCGGTCAGGAAACCGTTGCGGGAAGCTAAGTTTGCCTGTGCGCGCCAGATCTGACCGATCCAGCCCGGTTTGGCGGGGTTTATGGTTCGTGCGCGCGGCAGGAGGAAGGCGGGCCAGTTTTGTCGAATCCTAACCGTACACTGACGGAACTTGCAGCGTGGGAGAGTGGAAACACGGCATGAAGTTTTGGAGAATTTTCGGCGGGTTGCTGACTTTTATCGGCTGCGTAGCGGCATTGGCTGGGATTCTGGCGACCGCGGCCCCGATGGTGGATAACGATCAGATGCGGCGCATCATCGAATCGTTTTCGCTCAGGAGCACCGATCCTTTGCTGAATACTGTCAACGCCGCCATCCTTTGGTGCCTGCACAACAACTATATGCTTTTTGGGCTGGGCGCGGCGATCCTTCTGTTCGGCGGGCTGCTGAAAACGGCGGCGAGCCGGTCACAGAACCTGACCGCGACTGTGAGCGAAAGCGCCAAGCCGTCCGGTAAGACCCCGCAAAGCCGAACGGCAACGCAACCCCGCCAGCCGGTTGCGGCGGATAATCCGCCCTATCCTAAAAAACAGTCGCCCGGAATATCGCCGTACGCGGCGGCGCAGTACGGCAAGGCGCTGGCGGCCGGATCGGCCGGCGGCGATACGTCGGAGATTGCCAGAAAGTATTTACCCAAATCCATTATTGCCACCGACGATGTTTCGGAGGAACCCATTACGCGGGCTACCGCGTCCGCCGCGGCAGAACCGTCCGTGTTAACAGCGCAAAAGACCGACGGCGTTGCATCCGTCCCGGGCGCTTTGGCAGGCGTGATTCTTTGCCCCGCTTGCGGCAAGGAAAACCCGGTCAATCTGGTTTACTGCACGCGATGCGGCGAAAAACTGCCCGCAAGGCTATCCCTGCTGGCACAGGAAGCAAAGCAGGCGGCGTTTAGAGCCACTGGGCTTGGGCAGGAAAATGAGGATCACCATGCGCAGCCATCCGGGGGTTTGGGCGCGCAGGTTGTCTGGGATCCGGCGCCCGCGTCCGTTGTTTCGGAAAGGCCCACAACCTTCAAACCCGCGGAACCGTATGGCATCCGGGCTGACGAGCCGACCGGCATGGATACGGACATCGATACCCTGCTGGAAGGCAGCGAATGGGCCTCGGTAAACCACGCGGGAACCGTAACCGAGCGGGCCTACGCTCAGGCGACGCCATACGGGCAGGCTGAGCTAACCGCGCAACTTGCCACTGACGCGGAACGCCTTTTCGCCGGCCAAACCGGCGGTTGGCAATCAACGGCCCGGGAGGCCGGCGCTCCGGATCATTTAACCTATGAAGCTTCTACGCCAAAGGCGGCGGCGCAAGTGCAGCCGAGCCAACCTGCGAGCGAGCGCGGAGCGGTTCGTTTCCACCGCCCCGCAATGGATGCGATGGCGGCGGGCGAAACGTGGACACAGGCCGCGCAAAAGCCAGCGCCCGAAGGGTTGCAAAGCGCGCCCCCCGCAAGCCAGCCGACGCCCGTAAAACCGCAAACCGTACAGACGCAACCAATCGGGAACGCAACCGATGCCGCGCGGCAAACAGCCGGCGCGGAACCCTCGCGCTCGGGCTTTGCGCAGCCAGCCATTCCCGTTGACTCACGTAACCGGCCACGGATTGTAAGCACATTCCCGCGTGCCGCCGCAGGGCCTGACCAAACCGGGACCGTGCCGACCGGGCCTGCCGGCGCGCCTGTACTAAACTCTGAACCGGCCGAGGCGACGGCACCCAAAGCGCATACCGGGCCGCGTATTGTGAGCACGATGGGCCGTAAAATGCAGCCTTAACCCTGCGCCTATACCCGCGAGCATTGCAGATACTTGCGGGCACATGTTGGGCAGGGGCTTGCAAAGCCTCTAAAACAAAATGAACGCCGCGCCCCCGATTCCAGCGGGGCGCGGCGTTGCTTGGTTCAAAAGGGATCGCAGACCGATGGATTGGGCAACCGGCTCAGGTGGCAAAAGGCAGGTTCGCGGCGGCAACGGAACGAGCTTTCTGTTTCGCGTCCCAAATGCACCAGAGCGTTACGCTCACAATGACCAGCACGCCGCCAAACAGCGCCGTGGAGCCGGGCGCTTCCCCCACAAACAGGAACACCCACACGGGGTTCAGGATCGGCTCCAGCGCGGCCAGCAGCGTAAGCGTGAGCGGCGCACAGTGACTGGCTGCCAAGCCGTACAGGATGTAAGGGATGCCAAGCTGGAAGATGCCAAGTATCAGGATGGCCGGCAACGCGTAACCCACCATGGGCGCGCCATAGTGAAGCAGGAAAGGCACGCTGACAAGCGCGGCCAGAAAATGGCCCTGAGCCAGCCCGCTCAGACGCGCGTTTTCATCCAACGTTTCCACGGCGAGCATGGTGGCGGCAAACAGCGCGCCCGCGACAATGGCCAGCAGATTGCCCAACAGCGCGCCGCTGTCCAACTTGTCAAAGAAGAAAAGCGCAATCCCGGTCATGGTGAGCGCAACGGCGAGATAATCGCCCGCACGGAAGCGTTTCTTGCGAAATACCGTTTCAAACAGCAGCAGAAAAACCGGCGCGGTATATTGCAGCACAATGGCGTTCGCGGCAGTCGTCAATTTATTGGCCAAGACAAACAGGGTGCACATGAGCCCGTTGAGAACTGCCAGACGAAGCGTTTTGGGGTTGAGAATAAACGGCCTGCGGGTGGCGATCAGGTAAACGGCGAATACAAGCGCACAGATCAGGCTGCGAATCCCGGACAAAACCAGACCGTTCCATGGGATCAGCTTAATGAATACGCCGGATATGCTCCACAGCACGGAGCATAGGGCCATTTGAAGGATTCCTTTGCGTTCTGTTGATTTCATTTTTGGTTCCCCCGCATGCAAATTGGACGCGGACAACAGCATAAACCCAATGAAAAAGAAAAGCAAGCTGAAAATGACCGCTTGACCATGCTGTGAATTGCAAGTTGAATTGCCGCCCCCCTGCCACATCATGCAGTCTTGAAGGTGCTCATCTGGGAGGGCGACATATAACCGAACTGTCTGCGTGGGTAGTGGTTCATCCAATACGCAAT
>Ga0116170_10001173_pt1 | contig 26841 bp, 21 predicted proteins | sample AD_JPNHW1_MetaG_FD_89797 | JGI IMG/M metagenome (GOLD analysis project Ga0116170, IMG submission 89797) | Active sludge microbial communities of municipal wastewater-treating anaerobic digesters from Japan - AD_JPNHW1_MetaG | ecosystem: Engineered > Bioreactor > Anaerobic > Digestate | place... | reverse complement strand
CTTGCCGCAGTCCTGCGCCATTGCCGAAATCACGTCGCCGGTCTGGTAGGCGATGGATTCGAGCGTCGCGCGGATGATGTGTTCGCGGGTGACACCCCTGGTCAGCCCGACGATGCAGCCGCGGGCGTACGGGTCCCAATAGGGCGCGCCGAGCCCCACAAAGGCCGGGACGACATAACATCCGGCGGTATCGGGTACTTTGGAGGCGAAATACTCGGTATCGGCGGCATTATAGACCAGATGCAGCTCATCCCGCAGCCACTGGATGGCGGCGCCTGCGATAAAAATCGAGCCCTCGAGCGCGTATTCAACCTTGTTGTCGACGCCCCATGCAATCGTCGTGATCAGGCCGTTTTCGGAAAACACGGGTTTTTCGCCGGTGTTCATCAGCAAGAATCCGCCGGTGCCGTAGGTGTTCTTGGCTTCCCCGGCGAAAAAGCAGGTCTGCCCGAACAGCGCCGCCTGTTGATCACCCGCCGCGCCGCCGATTTGAATCGGATAGCCGAAAAAATCGGGCAGGGTCTCGCCGTAGACGCACGACGACGGCCTGACCTCGGGCAGCATGCAGGCAGGGATATCGAGCTCGGCCAGAATCTCTTTATCCCAGCACAGGTCGTTGATGTTATATAAAAAAGTGCGCGAAGCATTGGAATAATCGGTGATATGTACTTTTCCGCCGGTTAGCCGCCAGATCAGCCAGCTCTCGACTGTGCCGAATAACAGTTCCCCGCGCTCTGCGCGCTGTCTTGCGCCGGGGACGTTTTCCAAAATCCAGCGCAGTTTGGTGCCGGAAAAATACGCGTCAATCACCAGTCCGGTCTTTTGCCGGAACTTCTCGGCCAGCCCCTTGGCTTTGAGTTCATCGCAGTACTCCGCGGTGCGTCTGCATTGCCAGACGATGGCGTTATAAACCGGTTCGCCGGTGGTCTTGTCCCATACAATTGTGGTCTCGCGTTGGTTGGTGATGCCGACCGCCGAGATGTCGCGCGCAGAGACGCCGATTTTCTGCATGGCCTCCTGTGCCGCGCCGATCTGAGTAGCCCAGATCTCCATCGGGTCATGCTCGACCCAGCCGGGTTTCGGATAAAATTGGCGGATATCTTTTTGGGCCGTGCTTTTGATATTGCCCACGCGGTCGAAGAGGATGCAGCGGGCGCTTGTCGTGCCGGAATCCAAGGCCATAATATAGCTCATAATCGTTCTCCTGACACTTATTTTACCATATTATAACGGATTGCGGGAACATTTTCAAGAACGATTGACAAGCGCAGCGCAATATAATATCATTGACACGGCGGAATGCCAATTCTTTATACGGTGGATTTTTTCAAATCTGGTAACGGTGTGTATATCTCTATGAAATTCTTCCGGAATTTCTTTTCACATTTCGGCGATGTGCTTTATAATTACATAGCAGGCATCAAAGAGAGCCGCTTTAACGCCCTTTATAACGACCGTGACGGTTATGCGAAGGACCTGCGCCGGGTTTTCTGGGGCAACGCCTTCGGCAATCTCGCGGCTGTGACGATGAACGGCGTATTTTTTACCGGATTGGTTTTAATTTTGCTCAAAGGCGAGAGCGACAGCGTCAAAAACTCTTATATCGGAACCATCGTCAGCATTCAAACCGCCTGCGGCATGGCGCAGATTTTCGCGCCCGTTCTGATCGAGCGTTTAAAATCGCGCAAGGCGTTTGTTTTTGCGACCCGTCTTGTTTACTACGGCATCAATGCGGTTTTGCTTCCGCTCGTTCCGCTGCTTCCGCTTTCACAAAAGCCGCAGATCTCCGTCTTTATCGCTTTGATGATCATCATGCAGATTTCGATGTCGATCAACAGCCCGGCCATTTCGGCCTGGCATATCACCTACATCACGCCTGACCGGCGGGCTGACTACTTCTCGCTGCAGCAGATGGCATATACCATATTGAACGCCCTGACCATGGTCTCGTGCGGATTTTTACTGGATCAATTTAAAGCGCACGATGCGGCGCTGACCGGCATATTGATTTTGCGCGGCTTGGCGGTAGTATTCGTCGCTTTTGAATGCAACATGTTTTTCCGAATCCGCGAGGTGGAATATCCCAAGCCGGAAAAGCTCGATTTTATCTCGATCTTCTCCGCGCCGATGAAAAGCAAGGGCTTTATCCCGCTTGTGCTGATTGCCGCGGCTTATAATTTTACCGTGGCGATCCAAGGGCAGTATTTTACGGTTCATTTGCTCGAAGAAGCAAAAATGAGCTATACGCTTTACACGTTCATGGGCATTTTCTCACTGCCGATCCTGCTGATCATGATGCCGGTTTGGAACCGGATTGTCAAAAAGCTGGGATGGTTTTACACACTCGCGCTGTCTATCATTCTCTTTTCGCTGCCGCAGATTTTCAACATGCTGATCACCGAAAAAACGATCTGGATCTATCCGGTACTTTGTATTTATACCAGCTTTGTGAGTCCGGGGCTGTCGTTAGGGTTTTCTAACCTGCCGTTTATGCGGATGCCCGAGGAATCGAAATCATCCTGTCTGGCGTTTTACTCCACTGCGGCAAGCTTGGCCGCATTTGCGGGTGCGCTGTTCGGGAAATACTTCGTCCAATGGACCGAGGGGAAGTATCTGAATCTGTTCGGGATCACGGTAGGGAACCGACTTTATCACTTCATCATCTCATTCGGGCTTTTGGTGATATTGTCGGCGGTCATCTTTACTATGCAAAAACGCGAGGAAAGATCCAAAAGCGAATCTTCGGAATGAGAAACCGATTCATACAGAAAGGACGGTCATCAAATGGCACGGTACGGATGGTTCTGGTACGACTCCGACGAGATCTTCAGGTTTACGCAAGAGGATATGGACGCCAAAGTCAAGCGGTATGCCGACATCGGCATCACGGTTCTGATCGGCTCCACTCTCACGCATTTCCGCTGGTCGTTTTTCCGCCACTGGGATGTGATTCTCGCCTGCATCGAAAAGCTGGTCAGGGCCTGCCATAAATACGGAATTCAATACGTCGAACACCACAGCTCCCATCTGACTTTTAACCCTCAGGACGACGAAGAAAAGAAAATCATCGAGCGGATGTTTACTTCCCGCGGCGGTTCGTCGGACGAATGGCCGGGTTTGTGGGAGGACGCCTGCGGCGATCCGGAGATCGACGGCGTCAAGCTGTCGAGTATGCGGCAGATTTCCGGCCGAAGCGGCAAAATCGGCATCACGACCTATCACGGCTACGGCTTTTGTTTTAACAACCCCGATTACAGACGGATTTATTTCAAGCACCTCGCGGATATCTATGCGCAGGGCGTCGACGGCATCATGACCGACGACATCCAGTATTTCGGCAACGACGGCACCGGCTGGGCATCTTTTAATGCCTGCACCTGCGAACACTGCCGCCGTCTGCTCAAAGAAAAAACCGGGTATGACATCCCCGGCCCCGGGAAATGGAAAGATTTTTATTGGAATTTCAAAGACCCGGCGTTCGTGGCTTGGAAACGGTTCAAGGATGAATCCACGCTCGATTTTGTCTATGCGGTCAAAAAGCATTACGAGGATTTGGGCTATAAGATGCTTCGCCCGAATTATATCTCCCATGTGCTGTTTACCAATGTGACCGCGGCGCCGTTTGAAAAATGCGCAGAGATCTGGGACTGCATCTTTCAGGAGAACTGCTACAGCCATATTATCTCTCAGTCCTGGCCGTCCTTTGCGACCGAAGCCGTCCATCGGTTCTGTATGGCCCGCAAAGGGGACGTGCCGGCGATGTCGATGTTTTATCCCGCGACGGAATCGGGACTGTATTTCACTTGGGCGCTTTCGATGGCTTGGGGGCAGCTTTTTACCCAGAGCGGCGGAGACGACCTCGACAAATATCTCGACGAGGGTAAGCTGCGCAGGTTTGAAAGTGCAAATGCGGAATTGTACGGGCACCCGAGAAAGATTGCCGATCTCGCGTTTTTATTGTCGCAGAACACCCGCGATTATGCCGACGGATGCGACGGCTATATGAAACGTTTTTTACAGTGGATGCAGGCGTCGATGATGTCCGGGATCGCGACCGATATGGTTTTTGAAGACGACGGCGAACATTTCGGCGATCATCAGGTGATTGTCGCGGCTTACACGGCGATGCTCTCCGATAAAGTTTTACAGGACCTTGAACAATATGTGATAAACGGCGGAAAACTGCTGATCGTCGGCGACTTCGGGGTTTACAAACCCGACGGAGGCAAACGGGAAACGCCTGCGCTTTGCGCAAACCAAAAGCTCGGCAAAGGCGAAGTCGTTTTGATGGATTCGTCCGAATGCGCCGAAATTTATCAGGACTTTATGAACGTGCGCAGAGACGTCAATTATTCCGACCGGGTTCCCGCGACGCCGTATGCACTTGATAAGCTGCGTCAGACCGGCGGCAAAGCGCTGCACAAACGGTTAGGAAAAACCGTCTGCGAGGTCGAGAGCGACGCCGAGCTGTTTGTCTCGTTATTTAAAAATGAGTCCTGCCATACGCTGCATATCGTCAATATCGGCGGCACGGTTAAAAAGAGCGGAGAAGTCGATCATATCGAGCCGATCCGAGCGTTCGGTGCGGATGCACCCAAAATCGGTACGGTCAAGGTAAAGATGAACGCGCTCTCCGGAGCAAAATCGGTCACGCTCTATACCCCCGAAAACGAAACCCCGCTGCCGCTTTCGTTCGATCAAAACGGTCGGCTTGAATTCATGATCCCGACGGGGACCTTTGCGGGATATTGCGCGGTTAAAATCGACTAAACACTACGGTGAGATAAAGTGGAAAGGGAGTTATCGGTATGATGCGGTACGGTTGGATTTGGTATGACGCGAAAGAGATTTTTGAGTTTTCTCAGGGGGATATGGACGCCAAATTCAAGCGGTATGCCGACGTCGGCATCAATATCCTGATCGGATTCAGTTGCACGCATTTTCGCTGGTCGTTTACGCGCCACTGGGATATCATCAATGCCTGCATCGAAAAGCTCGTCAAGGCCTGCCATAAGTACGGCATTAAGTATGTCGAACACCACAGTTCTCATCTGACTTTTAATCCGCAGAATGAAGACGACCGAAAATGGGCCGAAAACGTCCTGCGTTCTCGCAACTCCAAGCCCGGGGACTGGGAAGGATTTTGGGAGGACGCCTATGGTGACCCGGTCATCGACGGCGTGAAGATGTCGAGTTTACGCCAGATCTCGGGGCGCAGCGGCAAAGCGGGCATTACGACTTATCACGGTTACGGGATGTGTTTTAATAATCCCGATTACCGGCGGCTGTATTTCAACTATCTTGAGGACGTCTATAAACGGGGCGTCGACGGCATTATGACCGACGACATTCAATATTTCGGCAACGACGGCACGGGCTGGGCGTCGTTTAACGCCTGCACCTGCGAACACTGCCGCCGGCTGTTCCGTGAAAAGACCGGTTACGAAATTCCGCGGCCCGAACAGTGGAAAGAATTTTACTGGAATTTCAAAGACCCGGTTTTTGTCGCATGGAAACGGTTTAAAGACGAATCGACCCTCGATTTCGCCTATGCCGTCAAAAAGCATTATGAGGATTTGGGATACAAGATGCTGCGCCCGAACTACATTTCCGGCGTGATTACGACCAATGTGACCGCCTATCCGTTTGAAAAGTGCGCGGAGATTTGGGACTGCATCTTCCAGGAAAACTGCAGCATGCACATCATCTCCCAGTCGTGGCCGTTTTTCGCGGCCGAAGCGGTGCACCGGTTTTGTATGGGGCGTAAGCGCGGCGTCCCGGCAATGTCGATGTTTTACCCCTGTACGGATTCGTCATTATACTTCGGCTGGGCGCTCTCAATGGCGTGGGGTCAGCTGTTCACCCAATGCGGCGGAGAAAATTTGGACAACTATCTTGACGAAGGCAAACTGCGCCGGTTCGAAGAGACCTATGCCGAATTATACGAACACCCCAAAAAACTCGCCGATCTCGCGTTTTTGTTGTCGCAGAACACCCGCGATTACGCCGACGGGTGCGACCGGTATATGCACAAATTTTTGCAGTGGATGCAGGCGTCGATGATGTCCGGCATCGCGACCGATATGGTTTTCGAGGACGACGGTGAACACTTTGCCGGGCACAAGGCGATTTTAGCGCCTTATACGGCGATGCTCTCCGACAAAACCCTGAAAGACCTTGAGCGGTATGTACAAAACGGCGGAAAGCTGCTGATCGTCGGCGATTTCGGCATTTTCAAACCCGACGGAAGCAGCCGTGAAACTCCCGCGCTTTGTAAGAGTCAAAAACTCGGAAAAGGCGAAATTATGCTGATTGATCCTTCCGAGTGTGCCGATGTCTATCAGGATGTGCTCAACGTCCCGCGCAGCGATGACCTCAAACACCGCGGAAAAGTACAGCCCTATGCGCTTGACAAACTGCGTGAGACCGGCGGGAAAGCGCTGCTCGAGCGGCTCGGGGAAACCGTTTATGAGGTCGAAAGCGAAGCGGAATTGTTTGTCTCGCTTTTTAAAAATGAAACCTGTCATACATTGCACCTCGTAAACATCGGTGATACGGTTAAAAAGAACGGCGACTGCGGATACCTCGACCCGGTCGAGGTATTTTGCCCCGGCGCCGAAAAGATCGGCGAGGTAAATGTAAAACTCAACACGCTTCAGAAAGCCCAATCGATTACTCTGTATTCGCCCGAAAACCAAAACCCGCTCCCGCTGAAATTCATCAGCGAAAACGGGCGGTTGGAATTTACCATCCCGGCGCAGTCCTTTGCGGGATACTGCGCGGTTAAAATCGTCTAACCGTTTCTCTTACCCAGGAACTCGACGATATAGTAGGTTCCCGCGATATACATGCCCAGAATCGAGAGGTTTTGGGCGATTTTTTTGCCGTTGCCCAATTCTACATATTCGATGTTATCGTTTGAAGGCATCTGTGTCGCTGAGGAAGCGGACTGCGCGCTGCTTGGGGTCTGCGCGGAACCGGTCTGTTCGGAGGATGCGGATTGTTTTGAAGAAGCGGTTTGGCTGCCCGGGGTCTGCGCAGAGCTTGTCTCTGACGAAGCCGAAGATTGGGAAGAAGCCGCTTCCGATGATGCAGCCGAACTTGACGGAGTGTTTTCGGAAGAAGCGGAAGCCGTGAATTCCGTATAAATCGTCTTGGCTTCGGTGACGAGCGAACGCCCTATCGAACAAGCAGGCGCAAGCAGCGAACAATGCCTGTGGCAGCCGTTGCAAAACAGGCGTCCCAAATAATCGTTAAAAGTGTCTCCGGCCTGCGGGGTCTCGGTGATGGTGTTGTTTGAGGATATTTTTGTGTCGATATTGATAATTTTCAAGCCCGTTCCTTCACTGCCGTATTCGGCATAAGAGAGCTGCGATACCGTATAGTCCGTTGTCGCGTCATCGGCTGCCGTATAGGTCGGCAAACTGTAGGTGACGGTCGATTTAATGCCGTAGACGATGACGGCCAGCGAGATCACCGCGCCGACGGTTCTGCGCGCGCGGGTGATTTTTTGCGAGCCGAACATCGAGCGGAAAAAGCCGAGGATCATTTTCCAGTGCAGTCCGATGTGGATACCCATGACCGCCAGCGTTACATAAGCAGCCCAGGCGTGAACGGCGTACCACAGGGCGTTGTTTTCTGCCCGAAGCGGCCAAAAAAGTTCCTTTGAGATTGCAATGCCCGAGACGGCGGTCAGCACATACCCGATGAGCATCAACACATCGCAGATCCAGCGCACGGTGTTGACGTTGAATTTGGTCTTGAACAGTTTTCCGGTTACGCCCGTAATCCATTTCCGGTTTAAAAACAGGTGGAAAAACAGCGGAACCGCCATGCCGATTCCGAGAATTTCGTGCCAAACCGAACCGGTCAGGTCATATGTCATCAGGGCGAGCCACATGCCCGTCATAAAAACGTCGATGGATAATTTGACTGCGGTTTTCTTCATGAAAATCACCTCGGTATCCATTATAAAAGATAAAAATGGCAGAAATATGTCCGTGAATGAGAAGTTTTATGATGGAACGCCAAATATCATTTGGCTTTCTTGCAATCGGCTTTTTCACCTGTTATAATTGCGGTTAAGGTGGTGAACGGATGGCGTCAACAATGATGCATTTACTGGTCGGTGACGGTATCGCCAAAGCTGACAATCGGGTGAAAGGAACGGGGCAGTTTTATCTGGGTTGTTTTCTGCCCGACAGCGTCAATGTCGGCGGTTTTGCGCCCAAGGATGTGCGCTGGGCGGCACATTTGCGCGCTAAATCACTCCCTGAGTGGTATGAAAACGTCGGGAAATTCTACTGTGAAAACCGAAAGAAATATGACAATGATCTTCTGCTCGGGTATTGCGTCCACTGTATCACCGATGCCGCTTTTGACGAATTTTTTCATAAAGACATCTGGAAAAAAGCCGAAGCGGCGAATCTCACAGGCTGGGACGAATGCTTTCGGTTTGACCGCACGGTGATGGACGGGCTTTGGTGGAAAGAAAAGCTCAGACCGTTGCTCGGAAAAACCGTACCGGAAGGTGTCGGAAAGATTTCAACCGAATTGGCGGACCGGGCTCTTCGTTATGTAATAAACGACCATTATGCGACTTTGCCGCCGGAACCGCCGACGTTTGTCACCGATGAAATTATCAGAGAACTGACCATAGAGACTTTAGGAAAAACGGAGGAAAGTTTGAAAATAGATTTTCAAACCTGAAGTTTTGCCCGAACGGGCAAAACTCCCCGACTCAAACGAAAGGATGAAAAAATTATGACGGTTTACATCATCACCGATCTCGAAGGCGCAAGCGGCGTCGATCGCTTTGAAATGATCGGCGAGGAGGGCACCGAGGGGCACCGCATCGCAAAAAGGCGGCTCACCGCGGACTTGAACGCGGCGATCGCCGGCTGTTTCGACGGCGGCGCGGACAAGGTCTGGGTTCTTGACGGACACGGCAGCGGCGGGCTTATCCATGAGGAAATTGACAAACGCGCGTTGCTGCCCGAGGACCGTTACAAGTGGGATGAGATCATCATCAACGGCGAAATCGACCTGTTCATGGAAGTTGGCGCGCATGCGATGGCGGGCACCCAAAACGGCTTTTTGGACCATACCCAGAATTCACGCCAGTGGTTTAATTATTACGTCAACGGACGCAAGATGGGCGAGACCGGGCAGCTTGCGCTGCTTGCGGGCGCTTATGACATCCCGTTTTGTATGCTCGCGGGCGACGAAGCCGCCTGCGTCGAGGCCAAAGCACTGCTCGGCAATATCGAGACCGCCGTCGTCAAATACGGCATCGGGCGCAACAAAGCCAAACTCGAACCGCTCGAAGTCGCCGAACAGCGCATTCACGACGCGGCGAAAACAGCGATGAAGCGAGCCCTTGCCGGGGAATTCAAGCCGTATAAACCGATCTATCCGTTAGATATCAAACTCGAACTCTACCGTTCGGATTACTGCGACGAAAAAGCCGGACAGGACAACGTCGAGCGGCTCGACGCGCGCACACTGCGCAAAACGGTCACAAAGATCGTTCATTATCGGGACATCATGATATAGCAGTTCAAGTGTAAACCCCCGCGCGTCAAGCCGCGCGGGGGTTTTTATTTTACCGTTCACTCCGAAATCCGATCGATATAATCCCAAAGCGCCTTTTCGCTGACGGAGCCGATATGCTCTGCCGCGATCTTTCCGTCAGGAGTGATAAAATAGCTGACCGGAATTCCCTGGACTTTATAAGCCCTGGTTCCGCTGTAATCGGTGTCGTAAAAGACCGGAAAATCATAACCCTGTTCCGACAAAAACGTCTGAACCTCGGATTCGGTGCCCGGGTCATCCAGGTTAATCATTATAAACTCGACCTTTTCACCGAATTGTGAAAATGCTTTGTTGAAAGCGGGAAGCTCTTCCTGACACGGGCCGCACCAGGTTGCCCAGAAATTGAGCACGATGGGTTTTCCGAACTTCGAAGCAAGGGTGATCCCGCTGCCTTCCGCGTCATAGAAAGTGAAATCCGCCGCGGGGGTCAGTGTTTCGGAAGACGCCGATGAGGCGTTGAATTTTCCTCCCAGCGCGCGATAGGCGAGAAACGAGCCGGCAAGCACGAGCACGATCACCGCCGCCCAAATGATTGCTTTAACAGATGGTTTCATAGTTGCAGCTTTCCGCTCAGGTATTGAGCGCCGTCATCAGCCGGTCCGCAACGCCGGCCATCATCAGAATCCCCACAATGACGAGCAGCGAGCCGCAGACCGTGTTTACGAGCCGATAGTGTTTTTTGATAAAGCCGAACAGGTTCTTTAACCGGTCAATCAGCACCGCGCTGAGCAAAAACGGAACGCCGAGGCCGAGGGAAAAGACCGCAAGCAGCAAGATCCCGCTGACAACCGTGTCGCTGTTCGCGGCAAGGCCGAGCGCTGAACCTAAGAACGCGCCGACGCAGGGTGTCCATCCGACCGCGAAGATGACGCCGAACAACAGGGCGGGGAAGAACCCCAACGGTTTCACTTCGGTTTTGATTTTTGCGCTGCGGTTGAGAAAACCGATCCTGAATACGCCGATGAAATTCAGGCCGAAGGTCACGACGATCGCTCCGGTGACGATGTTGACGATGGTTTTATACCGCAGCAGCAGTCCGCCGATTGCCGAGGCAAGCGCCCCGAGCGCGACAAACACGGCCGTGAAACCGAGCACAAAGCCGAGCGCGTTGACAAAGACCTTGCTTTTCTTGCTTTCCGCGTCCGCCTCGGCGCGTTCGCCGTTTCCTCCCGCAAAATAGAGAAGATAGACCGGGATCATCGGCAATATGCACGGCGAGATGAAGGTAATGACGCCCTCAAGGAATGAGATCAGATACTGCATGGCTCACCTCGCAGGTTTTTACAGTACAGCCGCTTTGATGAAATACGGGAATAATAAATGAAACGATAAATGTCTTCACGATGCTTATGTAGGCCGGAAATCCGGCATTAAGCGAGCAGCGCGAGAATATCCGCCTTGGGCCTTGCGCCGATCGAGGAAGCGGTCAGTTTTCCGCCCTTGAAGACGAGCAGCGTCGGGATGCTCATCACACGATACTGCATGGCGAGATCGCCTTCTTCATCCACATTGACCTTGCCGACTTTGATGTCGGTATGCTCATCCGCGATCTCGTCTACGATCGGCGAGACCATGCGGCACGGGCCGCACCACGGCGCCCAGAAATCGACGAGGACGGGAACGCTGCTGTTGATGACCTCATCGACGAAATTATCTTTGTTTAAAATTACGACTGACATTTTTAACGACTCCTTTCGGGAATATGAATATGGATCGATTGTATCATTCTGTCGAAGAAAGAAATGTGACCTGGTCACAAAGAACTCACTTTTTCAAGCCGCCGAACGAAAATCCCGACAAAATGTTGGTATCGAATGAAAAGTTCAGGTTTTTGCGCTCGCGGTCGCGTTTGAACGCCAACGCGATTATTTTATCCAAAAGTTCGCGATAATGCAGGCCGGCCGCCTCCCAAAGATAAAAAGACAGAGAACCCGGGATGGTATTCAGCTCATTGACATAGATTTCGCCGGTTTTCGCGTCGGTCAGAAAATCGACGCGCGCGACGCCTGCGCAGCCGAGCGCTTTAAAGGCGCCGACGGCGTATTTTTGAATCAGCCCGGTCTGCCCTTCGGGAAGATCGGCGGGCAGTTTGCGGGTCTGTCCGCTCATGCCCTTTTGACCGCTCATGTATTTGTCGCCGTAGGATAAGATCGCATCGTTGCCGACCGGTTCTTCGCAGGGGCTTGCGGCGGCTTCGTAGACGTCGCCGAGCACCGAGCAGTTGATCTCGCGCAGATTTTCGACCGCGTTTTCAATCATCACCCGGCTGCAAAGCAAAAAGCAGTCGTCGATGGCGGCGGCGAGATCTTCGCGGTTTTTAACCTTATAAACGCCCACGCTCGAGCCGAGATTGACCGGCTTGACAATGATCGGGTAACGGTGATTTTTTTCAATCAAATCGAGCAGATTTTCGCGCTCGGCAGCCCAGCGGTCGGCGTAAAAATCGGTCGCGTCAAGCACCGGAATTCCCTTCGCCTTTAAAATATCTTTGGTAATCAGTTTATCCATGCTGTTGGCCGCCGAGAGCACATCGCACCCGCAGTAGGGCAGGTCGAGCAGATTCAAAAAGCCCGCGAGCGTCCCGTCTTCGACGTTGGTGCCGTGCACGATCGGAAACGCCGCGTCGACGTTCATGCAAAACGGTTTTTTCAGTCCCTTTTTCTCGCCCTCCAGAAAGACCGTGTCTCCTTTGCGCACAAAAGCCACTCGCTCCGAATTTTGTAACAGGGCGGGGATGTCCTTGAAGCAGTCGATCTCGCACATCGCGGGCGAGGTGTAAAACTCGCTTTTTTTGGTGATGTAAAGCGGGATGATCTCGTATTTTTCTTTGTCAAGCGATTGGATGGCCTGGACGGCGGTGATGACCGAGATCTCATGTTCGACGCTCTTTCCGCCCATGATGACGCAGAGATTGATTTTCATTGACAGTACCTCCGGTTAGTCGTAAGATTCAGTAAAAATCAGTATTTAATAATTGTCGGGTAAATCGTTTTCGAGCAATACAACCGCTTTTTGCGAGGCGTAACGGTTGAAGATTTCTTTGGCTTCTTTGAAGGTTTCGACGCGGATGATTTTATCTTTGGCAAGTCCCGCGGCGATCGCGCCGTCGTAAATGGCGTCAGCCCGTTTTCCGCCGACCAAAATCAGCAGATCGCAGACCTTTGCGGCGTTTTCTCCGAGCCGGTAATTTTCTTTGTCCTCTTTGGCGCCGAGTTCGACCATGCCGGGCGTGACGGCGATTTTCATCGCGTCAAACCACGAAAGCGCCTCCAACGCGGCGGCGGCTCCCGCCGGGTTGGAATTATAGGCGTCGTCGATGACGGTCAGTCCGAACGGGTTTTTGTGCATCTCAAGCCGGTGGGGAACCGGTTCGAGCTTGGCGATTGCTCCGGCGGTCTTCTTCGGGTCGAGGCCGAATTCGGCGCAGACCGCGACCGCGGCGAGGATGTTGATGACGTTGTGGCGGCCGAGCAGTTTGGTATGTACGTCGAATTCGCCGCCGGGATGATGAATCGTAAACCTGATGCCGTTTTGATCGGCTTTGATGCCGTCCGCCCGGAAATCGAGCCCTTCGGCCTCCAACCCGTATTTAATGGTCTTGGCCTTCGAACCGTGCGCAGAGATATAGGGGTTGTCGTAATTTAAAAACATCGTCCCGCCGGCCTGTTCGACCGCGTCGGCGAGTTCGAATTTTGTGGAGATGATATTTTCAAGCGACCCCATGGTCTTGAGGTGCTGTTCGCCGATGGCGGAGATCACGCCGAACACGGGATTGGTCAGGCGGCAGAGCTCGGCGATATCGCCGACGCAGGCGGCGCCCATCTCGGCGACAAAGACTTCGGTGGTGGCCCTGAGGTCATCGTTGATGACTTTGGCGACGCCCATGGGTGTATTCTTGCTCTCGGGGGTGATCAGCGTGTTAAAGTGCTCGGAGAGCAGCCGTCCGAGGATATATTTCGTGCTTGTTTTGCCGTAACTTCCGGTAATTCCGATGGTGACGGCGTTGCTGTCCGCGAGTTTTCGCTGCGCCATCTTGAAATATTTATTGTAAATCATCTTATCGATCGGCGTGTTCAGCCCGAGCGACAAAAACAACAGCAGGGGCCCCGCGGCACAGAGCGAACCGGTCAAAACGATTGCCCCGCGGTGCGGAATCAAAAAATAGGCGCCGATCATCGCCGCAAGCGGGAAGAATAAAGCCGTGCCGAACAGGCGTTTCGCCCGTGCCGTGAAGTCCAGCGGCTTTTTGGCCTTCGGCGCTTTGAAAACCAGCAGGAAAACGCCGAAGAAAATCGCAAGCAGAAAAGCGGCGAGGGCAAAAGAGAGGTTTTTGTCCGGCCTGAGTTCGATTAAAATCGTGACCAAATCGGCTGCGACAAGTAAAATCAGGTTCGGGATCAGCTTTTTGAAGTTGCGTTTCAGCCAGTCCAGATAGCGTTCCGGGCGATAGGAAGAGAGCTGCAGCATATGCAGATGAAACCGCACGTTGAACGCGCAGGTTGCTCCCATCGCGAGGCAGGCGCTCACATAGACGATTTTTGCCGCCAAATTCATGATGAACCTCTCTGTCAATTCAAAATAAAATACCGCAGCGCCGCCGTGAATTCGGGCAGTTTACGCAAAAAGGCGTAGTGGTCGCAGTCCTTATAGACGATCAATCCGGCGTCGGGGATCAGTTTTTTCATCTTTTCGCCGTCCGAAAGCGGCGTCGCGGTGTCTTTGTCGCCCCAGAAAAGGAGCGACGGGACGGCGATGTTTCTGAGCCGGTCGGAGATATCCTGCGAAAGCACCGCCGACATGGTCCGCTTCATCATCGGCGAGGCCTTTTTATAATCCTCGGAGCCGTATTCGGAGGGGTCGAAAACCTTTGAAAACGGCTTGCCGATCACGGGAGCGTTCAAAAGCTTCTTTCCGGTTTTAAAAAAGAACCGCTTGATGTAAAATCCGGGCTTGTGTTTCGCGGGGATCCCGGTGCTGCTGACGAGCACGAGTTTCGAGAGGTTTTGATAACCGCGTCCCGCAAGCGCAAGCGTGGTCTTTCCGCCGTTGGAGTGCCCGCACAAAATCGGTTTTTCGAGGCCGAGCGCGGCGATAAAGTGTTCGGCGAAGTCGGCGAAATCGTCCGAGTTAAAAGGCCTTTTCGGTTCATCGCTCTCGCCGAAGCCCGGCAGATCGACCGTGATCGCGCGGCAGCAGTCCGAAAGGCGGTCCGCGACGGGTTTGAAGGTGCTTCGGTCGACGCCCCAGCCGTGCAGGAACACAACGGGCCTGCCCGCACCGGCGCTGTCGTATCCGATTTCAAGACCGTCGACCGAAATTCTCATAAAACTCCTTTCGTGCCCGCGATATTTAGTACATTATACCATGCGTGCGTACGGCAGTCAACGACGGACAGGCGGGGCGGAAACTGAAATATTCGACGCAAATCCCGTAAAAGTCGGTTTGAACCCTTGTTATTTTTCGGTTGGTTTGTTATAATGTGTCCATCATACTGGGGGAGGATGATTTTCTTGGTCCCCGATGGAAACAGTATGAACGAATCAGCGGGACAGTATTATTTCAGGCGAATCAAACCGGTTCGCTTGTAAGCAAACGGAGGAAAACCCTTTTATGGCAAATAAAGCGGAGATACAGACAAGACAGCTGCTGTTTTCGTTGTTTGACGAGGGCAGCGCCATGGAGATCGGCGAACCGGCCGCGGGCGGCGAAAGCGGCGTTTTGGCGGCATGGGGAACCGCGGACGGCAACCCCGTGTTCGCGTTCGCGCAGGACAGCGGGACGATCGGCGGCGCCTTCGGCGCTGCGGCGGCTGAAAAAATCTGCAAAATCTATGACCTGGCCGCGAAAAACGGCGCTCCGGTCGTCGGGATTTTCGACAGCAAAGGCGTTCGCATGGCCGAAGGCGGCGAAGTCCTTACGGCGCTCGGAAAGTTTATGAACAGCGCCAACACCCTCTCGGGCGTGGTCCCGCAGATCGCGGTGGTCACCGGAACCTGCGGCGGCTCGATGGCGATGATCGCCGGATGCGCGGACGCGCTCGTCCTGTGTGAAGACGCGCAGTTGTTTTTGACGCCGGACGATTTGATCAAAGCCGCGCAGCCCGACTATAAACCCGCAAAGAGCAGCGTGACCGCGGCAAAAAACGGCACCGCGGCGCTTGTGGAAAAAGACGCTTTATCGGCGGTTGCGGCAGCGAAAAAGCTGCTTTCTTATCTCCCGTCCAACAATCTGGACGTACCTCCGGTTTTTGATTTCAGCGAACCCGCCGCGGGTCTTGCTGACGCGGACAGTTTTTATGAGCTCTATGCCGATTACGGGACGACCGCAAAGGTCGGTTTCGCCGCCATCGGCGGACAGAGCGTGGGCCTTGTCTCGGCCGCAAAGGACGAGAAGGGTTATATTCATACCTGCGGCGCAAAAAAGATCGCGCGTTTCGTGCGGCTGTGCGACGCCTATTCGATTCCGGTCGTTTCGCTCATCGACACCGACGGTTTCGCGCCGGACGGCGAAAGCGAGGCAAGGGGCGCGATCACAAGCGCGGCTGCGCTGTCTCAGGCCTATGCGGAAGCGACCTGCGCCAAGATCGCGGTCGTCACCGGAAGAGCCGTCGGCCCCGTTTATATCGCGGCCTGCGGCAAATCGGCCAACGCGGATATGGTGTTCGCCTATGAAGATGCGGTCATCAGCCCGGTCAACCCCGACGCGGTTTTGATCATCAACGACCCGCAGCTGCTCGACAACTGCAAGAGCGAGGCGGAACGCAAAGCGGTCTATGCGGCGTATGCAAAAGAAAAGCTCGGCGCGAAAGCTGCGGCTTCCTCCGGTCTGGTCGATGCTGTCGTAACACCGGCAACCGTACGCGGGCAGGTGCTCTCGGCGCTGTCGATGTTGTCCGGCAAACGGGTCAGCCGCCTGCCCAAGAAGCACGCCGCCAATCTGTTATAAAAAATAGCCGAGTCAACGGTTGAAATACTATTTTATTGATTAGGAGAAAACAATATGAAAAACCTGAAGATAACCGTCAACGGAAAAACTTATGACGTCGCCGTCGAAGAAGTAGGAACTTCTTCTGCTTCTGTTTCCGCACCGGCACCCGCCGCCGCACCTGCCGCAGCGCCTGCGCCTGTCGCCGCAGCCGTCCCCGAAAAAGAATCCGCTCCGGCCGCAGCGTCTGTGCCCGCCGCGCCGGTCGTCGCCGGCGGTAAACCCGTTCTTTGCCCGATGCCCGGTACGATCGTCAACGTGATGGTCAAGCCCGGCGACGCCGTGAAAAAAGGCAATGTGCTGTTGATTCTCGAAGCGATGAAGATGGAAAACGAAATTCAGGCGGCCGCCGACGGCACCGTCGCAAGCGTGGAAGTGCAAAAGGGCGACAACGTCAACGCGGACGACGTCCTGCTCACCATCGCTTAAAAGCCAAATGATAAAGGAACGGATAAAAAAATGGCTAAAAAAATACTGATTACCGACCTGACGCTGCGCGACGCCCACCAGTCGCTGCTCGCGACCCGCATGAGCACCGAAGAGATGCTTCCGGTCATGGAACTGATGGACAAAGTCGGCTTTTATTCGATGGAGGTCTGGGGCGGCGCGACGTTTGACGCCTGCCTGCGCTTTTTAAACGAGGACCCGTGGGACCGCCTGCGCGTGATGCGCAAACAGATGCCGAACACCAAACTGCAGATGCTTTTCCGCGGACAGAATATGCTGGGTTACCGGCATTACGCCGACGACGTCGTTGAGTATTTCGTCCAAAAGTGCGTTTCAAACGGCATCGACATCATCCGCATCTTCGACGCGCTCAACGACATCCGCAATCTGAAGTGCTCCATCGCCGCCGCCAAAAAAGAGAAAGCCCACGTCCAGGGCGCGATCTCCTATACGACCGGCGAGGTCTTCACGATCGACTATTACGTCAAATACGCCAAACAGCTTGAAAACGAGGGCGTGGACTCCATCTGCGTCAAAGATATGGCCGGACTGCTGACCCCGTATTTCACCTATGATCTGGTCAAAGCGCTCAAAGAGACCGTCAAAGTCCCGATCCAGCTGCATTCGCACTATACGGCGGGCCTTGCCTCCATGTCGCTTTTAAAGGGCATCGAAGCGGGCGCCGACATCATCGACACGGTCATGTCGCCGCTTGCGCTGGGCACCTCCCACGCGCCGACCGAGAGCATGGTCGCCGCGCTCGCGGGCACTCGGTACGACACCGGGCTGGATCTGGTCAAAATGAATCCGGTCAAGGACCATTTTGCCGACCTGCGCGCCGACTATATCAAGAGCGGCCTGCTCGACCAGAGAATGCTCGGCGTCGACGCCAACGCGCTGCTCTATCAGGTGCCGGGCGGAATGCTCTCGAACCTCGTCAAGCAGCTTGCCGACGCAAAAAAATCCGATAAACTCGCCGACGTGCTCAATGAAGTCCCGCGCGTGCGCGCCGATTCCGGTTTCCCGCCGCTGGTTACGCCGACTTCCCAGATTGTCGGAACGCAGGCGGTCTATAATATCATCATGGGCGAACGCTACAAGACCGTCACCAAGGAATTCAAGGCCATGGTCAGGGGCGAATACGGCAAGACCCCGATGCCGATCTCTCCGGAGTTTTCAAAAAAAATCCTCGGAGACGAAAAGCCGATCACCTGCCGTCCCGCCGACCTGCTCAAGCCCGAGCTCGAGACCATCCGCACACAGGTCGCGAAATGGTCGATTCAGGACGAGGACGCGCTGACCTATGCCCAGTTCGACCAGGTCGCGGTCAAGTTCTTCGAACAGCGCCGCAACAAGATGCACGGCGTCGACGGCGAGCACTTTGACCCCGCGAACAAGACCCATATCGTATAATAAAGCAAACCTGAAATAAAACCGAAAGGGGTGTCGGTCCGGTGAAACTCATCAACGTCGGATTCGGAAATCTCGTGGCGGCCGAGCGCATCGTCTCGATCGCCGGATTCGACACGCAGCCGGTCAAGCGGCTGGCGCAGGACGCTAAAGCCGAAGGCCGGCTGGTCGATACGACTTACGGGCGCAAGACCAAAGCCATCATCCTGACCGACAGCGGTTACGTCATCGCCTCCGCGCTGCAGCCCGAGACCATCGCGGGCCGCATCTCGGGAACGGATGTCCGAAAGGAAGACGAAACATGAGCAAAGGGCTTGTGATCGTCCTCTCCGGCCCCGCCGGAAGCGGAAAGGATACGCTGTTAAACCGGTATTTCAAATTCGGCTCCGCGAAAAAGACCGTTTCGGCCACGACGCGCCCGATGCGGCACAATGAGACCGACGGCAGGGATTATCACTTTTTTACGCGCGAACGGTTTGAACAGGCGATCAAAGCCGGTGAGCTGCTCGAATACACCGAATACGCCGGCAATTATTACGGGACTCTTTACAGTGAGATCAACCGAATCACCGCCGCCGGAGACGACGTGATCTTAAAAATCGAGGTCGAGGGCGGGCAAAACGTGAAGAAGCGGTTTCCCGGCGCCGTCATGGTCTTCACCTTCCCGCCGAACGCCGATATTTTGGCTTCCCGGCTGAAAAGCCGCGGCACCGAGGACGAAGAGACCGTCAAAAGACGGCTTGCGGCGGCCGAAAAAGAGATCGAAATCGCGAAAAAGACCTATGACTATCTGGTCATCAACGACGATGCCGACGACGCGGCCAAAAATTTTGCGGATATCATTACTGCCCGGCATGCCGCGATGTCCGAAAATATCGATTTTATGAACGAGGTAAGAGACGATGTCAAAAATCATTTCATTTGATCCGGAAAAATACTCAAAAAGCCGCTATTCCACCGTCATCGGCGTCGCCAAACGCGCCCGCGAGATCGCCGAAAGAGCGGCCGAGGAAAAAGAAGTTCTGACCGAAAAAACAGTCAAAACCGCGATGGTGGAACTCATCGAGGGTAAATACAAAATCGTCACGGTCGAAAAAGCAGACGGGGATAACGACGGAGACGACCGCTCGGACGAATAATCCGTCCGGGAGATATAGCCGTGCCGTCGGTGGTTAAAGTCGCGGTTGAGGGACTCCTGTACAGCTACGACCGGGTATTCGATTATCTTTATTCGCTTGAGCCCGAACTTCCCGCAGCTCCGGGCTGCCGGGTCAAAGTCGGATTCGGAAAAGGCAGTTCTCCCAAGACGGCGATGATTCTCGAAGTCGCCTCGGAGAGCGGGGAAAAAGAGCTCAAACCGGTCAAAGCGCTGATCGACGCGCAGCCGGTTCTGACGCCCGAACAATTGGAATTGGCCGTCCGCGTGGCCGAAAGGACGTTCTGCCCGATTTACGACGCGATCAAACTGATGCTGCCGTCGGGCCTCGGATTTTACGATAAAATTACATATACCAAAAAGACAGACCGGGATCCGCAGTCCTATGACGAACCGCAGAGGTCTGTTTTGTCGTATCTGGGAGACAAATCCGTCAGCGCGCAAAAACTGAAAAAAGAGACCGGCGTCGGCTCCGAAACGCTGGAGATCATGACGCGCGAAGGGTTGATCGAGAGCAGCGTCAAAACGGCGCGAAAAGTCGGCGACAAGACGGTAAAACTGCTGTCGCTCGGAAGCGAAAGGCCCAAACGCCTCTCCGCCAAACAGGCGGCGGTGATCAAATATCTTGAAGAAAACGGCGAGAGCGCCGCAAAACAAGTGAGTTATTACACCGGCGCATCCGCCGCGACGATCAACACCCTGATCGGAAAAAACGCGGTCGCCGCCAACGAACAGCTCTGCTATCGGGAGTCGTATGAGTCCGCCGAGCGGATTGACCCCGATTCGTTTATCTTAAACGAAGACCAGCAAGCGGCATTTGACGAACTTTCGGCGCTTGCCCCCGGTGCCAATGCTTTATTATTCGGCGTGACCGGCAGCGGCAAGACGATGGTCATTTTAAAACTGGTTCAAAAAACGCTCTCCGAGGGCAGATCGGCGCTGCTGATGGTGCCCGAGATCCTGCTCACGCCGCAGTTCACGAAACTCTTTACCGGCTGCTTCGGAAAACGGGTCGCGGTGCTGCACAGCGGTCTTTCCGAGGGGGTCCGGCTCGACGAATACCGCCGCATCAAAAGCGGCGAGGCCGATCTCGTGATCGGGACCCGCTCGGCGATTTTCGCGCCGCTCGAAAACATCGGTTTCATCTCGATGGACGAGGAGCAGGAGAGCGCTTACAAATCCGAATCCAGCCCGCGCTACGACGCCGGAGAAGTCGCCGCGATGCGCGCGAAGACCCACGGCGCGCTGTTTCTTCGGTCGTCCGCGACACCGTCCATCCGCACCTGGCACGCGGCGCAAAACGGAAAGATCAAACTCGTCAAACTCGGCGCGCGGTATGCGGGCGCGCGGCTCCCCCCGGTCAAACTGATCGACATGCGCGACGAGCCGCCGGTGACGCCGGGCGGCGTTTTGGGGGAGACACTTTTAAACGCGCTGAAAAATACGCGTGACAACGGGCGGCAGTCGGTGTTATTATTGAACCGGCGGGGGCACGATACCATTGTAATCTGCTACGACTGCGGCGAAGTTTTAAAGTGCCCGCACTGCAGCGTCGCCCTGAATTACCACACGGCCAACGGCCGCCTGATGTGCCACTGCTGCGGCTACAGCACCGCCGAGATGACCTGTCCCAAATGCGAAGGGAAACGAATGCGGTATCTCGGCAGCGGCATTCAGAAAGTTGAGACGGAGTTATCGCAGCTTCTCCCCGAAGCGAAAGTTTTGCGCATGGACACCGATACCACCGTGACTCACGACGCCCATGACAAATTGTTTACCAACTTTAAAAACGGGGAATATGACATTTTGATCGGCACCCAGATGGTCGCAAAAGGCATCGACTTCGAAAATGTCACGCTGGTCGGAGTGCTGAACGCCGAGCAGGGGCTTTTCTCCGGCGACTATAAAGGCGCGGAACGCACTTTTTCGCTGCTGACGCAGGTGGTCGGGCGCTGCGGGCGCGGGCGCTATAACGGCGAGGCGGTCATCCAGACCTATCTGCCCGAAAATCGCATTTTCGAATACGCCCGCAATCAGGATTACGAGGCGTTTTACAACGACGAGATCGAACTCCGCCGTCAGCTGCTGCACCCGCCGTTTTGCGATCTCTGTCTGATCGGCGTCAGCGGCGAAAACGAAAAAGAGACCGCGAAAGCCGCCGAAGCGTTTTTGGAACTGGTCAGGAATAAGACCGCCGGAACCGGATTCCCGGTCAGGGCATACGGCCCGGCTCCCGCGGAAACCGCGCGCGCGGCCAATCGGTACCGTTTCCGCCTGACTTTGAAATGCCGAAACACGAAGGGTTTTCGGGAGATTATCGGACAGGCGCTGAAGGATTTTTCAAACGCGCACCGGCGCGACGCGATCACCGCTTTCGCGGATATGAACCCCGAACAGTATTATTAAGCAAGGGCGCGGGCCCGAAGATTTTATTTCGGAATGAGGAAAAGAAATGGCAATCAGAAAAGTCGTTTTGGACGGCGACGAGATGCTTTCAAAAATCTGCCGGCCGGTGGAAAAATTCGACGAACGCCTTGCGACGCTGATCGAGGATATGAAGGATACGCTGATTTCGGAAAACGGCGTCGGGCTTGCCGCGCCGCAGGTCGGTGTGCTGAAGCGCGTATTCATCATCAATACGGGTGAGGAAATCCGGGAATTCATCAATCCCGAGATCATCAGCCGCGACGGCGAACAGCGCACGGCGGAGGGCTGCCTCTCCTGCCCGGGCCTTTGGGGCGTCACGGTGCGCCCGAAGAAGATCGTCGGGAAAGCGTTCGACTTAAAGGGCAATGAATTCGAATTCACCGGCGAGGATTTGATGGCAAAGGCGTTCTGCCACGAAAACGACCACCTGAACGGCATTTTGTTCAAAGAGCGGGTCATCGAGTGGCTGGAAAGAGACGAGAATAAATAGCGCAAGGGGCGATTGCAGCGGGTCGCGCCCGTATCGTCCCTGCTTCCCGGGGAGGAATTCTATGAGAATCTTGTTCATGGGCACGCCCGAATTCGCCGCGGCGTCGTTTGAAAAACTCGCGGATGAATTTGAGGTTGCCGCCGCGATTTCCCAGCCGGACAAGCCGAAGGGCAGGGGCTATGAACTGCTGCCGACGCCGGTCAAAATCGCGGCGCAAAAGCGCGGAATTCCTGTCTGCCAGCCGGCTTCGGTGCGCACGCCCGAATCCGCGGAGCTGATCCGGGGGCTGCGTCCCGACCTGATTGTCGTGGTAGCTTACGGCAAGATTCTGCCGGTTGAACTTTTAAATATCCCGCCGCTCGGCTGCATCAATCTGCACGGCTCTCTGCTGCCGAAATACCGCGGCGCCGCCCCGATCGAGTGGGCGGTCATCAACGGCGAAAAGACGACCGGTTTGACTACAATGTATATGGCGGCGGGCATGGACGACGGTGATATGATCTACAAAACAGAGACCGAAATCGGCGAGAACGAGACCGCGGGGCAGCTGCGAAACCGGCTCGCCGTCATCGGCGCGGACCTGCTGGCGAAGACGCTGCGCGATCTTCAAAACGGACCGCTTCCGGGAACGCCGCAAAATCACGCGGAGGCGACTTTCGCGCCGCTGATCAAAAAAGAGCTCGGGAAACTCGATCCGACAAAACCGGCACCCCAAGTGCACAACCTCGTGCGCGGGCTCTCGCCGTCTCCGGGTGTGTTTTTCACCGTCGGCGGCCAACGGATAAAATTATTGAAAACCGCTTATATTGCCGATATGAGCGGCGCGCCGGGCACGGTTACGCTGAAAAACGGCGCGCTGTATCTGTTTTGCGGTACGGGCGCGGTACGGCTCGACGAGCTCTGCCCCGAGGGCAAAAAGCCGATGACCGGCGCGGCCTATTACTACGGGCACCGGTTTGAACAAGTCGACAAATAGACAATAGACAAAGAATCCATAAACGATAACCGGGAGCAAAGGCGCGTATCGTCAGATAGGCGCTTTTTTTATTGAAAGATATTTACAAAAGCCGGAAAAAGTGGTATTATCTGCATGTTTTTGGGAGTTTTCAATAAAATTACAAAAAGTCACCGCAAACAAAAAAACCGATTGACAAATTGATGAAATATTACTATCGCAGCGCGTGCGGTAAAAACGGAGCAGCAAAAAAGTGAGTTTTTTTAAATAATGAAACGGAGGCCTTGAGATGAAACGGTTTTTTGCGGCAGTTCTGGCAATGGGGTTGGCGGTTGCGTGTTTGTTCGCAGCGCCGCTCGGAGCGGTACCGGTTAAGGATGCGGGAAGCGCGAAGGCAGCTTCGGGCCCTGATCTGAACGGCGGGATCTGGGATGGAAGCATTGCCGCGGGATTTGCAAGCGGCACGGGAACGGATGCGGATCCCTATATCATCGCGACTGCGCCTCAGCTGGCGTTTTTGGCGGGCAGCGTCAACGACGGAACGACATACAGCCAAAAATATTTCAAACTGATCAGCAACATTGTGTTGAACGATACGTCAAATTGGACGAATTGGAGCACGGCTGCCCCGGCGAACAGCTGGTCGGCGATCGGCTTTAATTACGAACACTCTTTCCAGGGTAATTTTAACGGGGACGGGCATACGATCAGCGGAATTTATATCAACAAAACGGAGAATTATCAAGGTCTGTTCGGGTATTTCAGCGCCGGCGCAAGCGTGTCAAATCTCGGCGTCATCAGCAGTTTCATCAAAGGAAATGCGTATACAGGCGGTATCGCGGGATATGCCAATGCCATTGAAAACTGCTGGAACATAGGGTCGGTCGCCGGGGACGCGTATACCGGCGGAGTGGCGGGATACGTTGATTCGTGCCCCGTCAGCAGCTGTTATAATACGGGAAAAGTCACCGGATCTGAAAATGTGGGAGGAGTGGCGGGATGGCTTGAGTACAGCGATGCCGACAATTGCTACAACACGGGAGAAGTTACCGGGACAGATAAATATGTCGGCGGTATCGCCGGATCCGCGAAAGGCAGCGTAATGACCGATTGTCACAACGAAGGAAAAATCAGCGGAGTTTCTCATATCGGGGGCATGGCCGGAAAAACCGACGGCGGCCTTATTAAAAATTGTTACAATGCGGGGCTGATTATCGCATCCGACCTTTATGCGGGCGGCATTGCGGGGCATTTATACAACCTCGGTTTTGCCGTCGGCTGTTATAACAAAGGGCAAATCGGCGGAGCCGGCTGTGTCGGCGGTATAGCGGGTTATGTGCAGGTCAGCACCGTTGAAAATTGTTATAACACGGCGACCGTCGGCGGCAACTCCAAAGTCGGCGGCGCTGCGGGTTATTCCGAAGACGGAACGATCCGCAAGTGTTATAACGACGGATTGATCATCGGGAGCAGCGAAACCGGCGGCGCTGCGGGAAATCTTTTAAGAGGGAAAATTGTCAGCTGTTACTATTTGTCGGGCACGGCTTCCGGCGGAATCAACGGGGCGGACGTTTCGGGTCAGGCAGCGGTTCTGACCGATGCGCAGATGAAGGTTCAGGAAAACTTTGTCGGCTGGGATTTTGAATATGACTGGTTTATCGACGCGCGGTATCAATATGCTGACGGAACTTCCGGCGGATATCCTCAGCTGCAGGCGTTCGGCAATTTTTCAACAATTTCATCCAGCGCGGTATGGACCGGCTCAACGGATACCGTTTGGTCGGGCAGCGGCACCGAAGCCGATCCCTTTTTGATCACTTCCGCCGAGGAATTGGCGGGACTGGCCGAAACCACAAACGGCGGAACGGATTACAGCGGGGAATTTTTCAAACTCACAACGGATATCACGCTCAACCAATATGAGGCGTTTCTATACTGGCAGCATACGGCAGCGGAGTGGACGCCCATCGGGATTGGGAATTATTTTTACGGTTCTTTTGACGGTGACGGACATCAGGTCAGCGGAATCTATATCGATAACGTGCTTCAATTTGAAGGTCTGTTCGGATATATAGTTGAGGGAAGCGTGAAAAACCTGCAAGTGACCGATAGTTACATCAAAGGTTATAAAAATGTCGGCGGCGTTGCGGGAGAAATCAGTTACAGCACCGTCAGCAGCTGCGGCAACACGGGAGCGGTCAGCGGTATCGAAGAAGTCGGAGGCGTACTGGGCTACACGGATTGGGACAGCACCGTCAGCGGGTGTTTTAATACGGGCGCTGTTTCCGGAAGCAACTATGTCGGCGGTGTGGTCGGCAACAGCAACGGCATCTTCAGCGATGGTTATAACACGGGAGCGGTCAGCGGTATGGATTACGTCGGCGGCGTTTCCGGCTATAACGGCAACGAAGCCACTGCTTGTTATAATACGGGAACGGTCAGCGGATATACTTACGTCGGAGGTCTGTTCGGTTTGAATTACGGGGATCTCAGCTTCGGTTATAATACGGGAGCGGTTCACGGCGATTCCTATGTCGGCGGCCTGGCGGGATTTAATACTTATTATATTTATGATTGTTATAATGCGGGGCCGGTCACCGGAACCGTCGAATATACCGGCGGTGTGGCAGGGGAGAATACCGGCGAAATCAGCGATTGCTATAATATTGGATCCGTTGAAGGCGTCAACGGTACCGGCGGTGTGACGGGCTATAATTATTACAGAATCATCAATTGCTACAACACAGGCGCGGTCAGCGGGACAGATAATACCGGCGGTGTGGCGGGCGATATGGATGCCGCATCCACGATCTCAAGCTGCTATTATCTCACGGGAAAAGCGACAGGCGGTATCAAGGGAACCGATACTGCCGGCAAAGCGGAAGCGCTGACCGATGCGCAGATGAAACTGCAATCGAGTTTCGTCGGCTGGGATTTTACAACAACATGGGAATTCGGCGGAAGCGGCGCTCATTATAATTACCCGACGCTGAAAGACGTGGCGCAGATCAGTCTGGACCCGGTCACCGGCGTGACGATTTCGGATGAAAGCGCAACCCTGAACATCAACGGAACCAAACAGCTGACGGCGACGATCGCCCCGGAGAGCGCGTTTAACAAAAACGTGACCTGGAGCAGTTCGGACAGTACGGTTGCGTCTGTTTCATCAAGCGGCTTTGTCACCGCTTTAAAAGCAGGGACTGCGGTGATCACCGTAACGACGTCAGACGGAGGATTCACCGACACCTGCGCGGTAATATCGCTGAATCCGGCGGATGAGGCGGTTTATACCTATTCAATCATTGATAATAAAGCCGTCATTACCGGATATACCGGCACCGCGTCGAGCGTAATTGTTCCGGCGTTCCTGGGCGGTTG
>Ga0116170_10001172_pt1 | contig 26843 bp, 19 predicted proteins | sample AD_JPNHW1_MetaG_FD_89797 | JGI IMG/M metagenome (GOLD analysis project Ga0116170, IMG submission 89797) | Active sludge microbial communities of municipal wastewater-treating anaerobic digesters from Japan - AD_JPNHW1_MetaG | ecosystem: Engineered > Bioreactor > Anaerobic > Digestate | place... | reverse complement strand
CTTTTCCAACCGAAAACGAGCTTTTTGAAACCTACTCATCAGTGGTAAGCAAACTTGGCGATTCGAGTCTGGTTATTCGTACCATCGATATTGGTGGCGACAAAATTTCTCATCTGATGGGCAATTCGCTGGAGCGCAACCCGGAACTGGGCTGGCGTGCCGTGCGCATGTCTCTTGATTGCGAAGAGGTTTTTTCGACCCAGTTACGTGCCATTCTACGGGCCGCGGCCCATGCAAATAAAAACCAGGTCAGCATCCTTTTTCCGATGATTTCGAACCTCGAAGAACTTCGCAAAATCAAGGCCCTGCTGAATCGTATGCACGAAGACCTGATCAGCAAGGGCGAAGCAGTGCCCGAGAATCTGCGGGTCGGTATTATGGTTGAAATCCCCTCAGTGGCGCTTCTGGCCGAAAAGTTTGCCCGGGAAGTCGATTTTTTCTCGATCGGCAGTAACGATCTCGTTCAATATACTCTGGCGGTTGACCGCACCAATTCTAAAGTCTCACACCTTTATCAACCGGCGAATCCTGCAGTTATAAAGCTTATCAGTCGAGTAGTTAAAGTCAGCCAGCAGAGCAACGTTGGCATCAGTCTTTGCGGCGAAATGGCCGGGGATATCAGATATACTATTCTTTTGCTGGGTCTCGGGCTGCGCGAGTTATCGATGAACGCCATTTTGATTCCTGCGGTCAAGCAGGTTGTCCGGAGCGTATCTTTTGCCGAAGCCGAGCGCCTCATTGCCCCGGTAATCAACCTTGATACCGCCGACGAAATCGAACAGGCTCTCAGCAAAATTAACCAGAAACTTGGAATACAGTGAAACGATCACCGGTTACCATACTTTGTCTGCTGCTGCTGACTTTTCTTTGCCTGGCCTGCCAGGCAGATTCTGGCCCTGATGTGGTTACGCCCGCGCCGGTTGCTTTACCCGTTGAGGTTCAGCAGGGTGATTTCCAGATTCTGCCCGAAACAGTAGCCACCCTTGCCGGAGCCCGCTTTAACATTATGTTGGCCCGCACCTTCTCAGAAAAGGCGCAGGGTCTGATGCATTACAAGAGCCTTGCCGACGATCGTGGCATGCTCTTTGTCTACCAGAGCCCCAGAAACATGTCCTTCTGGATGAAAAACACCATGATCCCCCTTGACCTGGTTTTTATTTCAGAGAACCTTGAAGTCATCGAATGGATCGAGAACATGGAACCAGGCTTCGGTCAACCTGAAGCTGTGCTGCCAAAATACAAATCGACTCAGCCGGCTCAATATGCACTTGAATTGAATGCCGGGCAGGTTAAAAAGCTTGGCCTGAAAGTTGGCGACCGCCTGGATATACCGATAACCCTGCTTTATTCAGACTGATAATGTTACCAGGATCTATTGAAAATCTTCTGCGCCTTGCCGGAATATTAATTTCGGTAGTTCTGGCTATTCAACCATGGTTCATAGCCACCCGTTCTGAAGACCCCTTTCTTTTCAGTTCCTGGGCGGTTTTTGCATCGGGCACCATTGCCATCTGCCTGATGTCGGTTCTTTTTCTATTTTTCAGACCCCGACGCGGGCAACTGGTTTTTCTCAGCAGCTTTCTACTCTTTTTCGCCACCATCACAGCTGCGACTCTGAACTCAACTTTCAACAGTAGCCTGCGCGGTTCCATTCTGTTGATATCTCCAATGCTGCTGGCCGCTTTTCTTCGTCTGGCAGCACGCAAGCAGGATATTCCGGCCCTGGCGGCAACCGTAGCCCTCTCTGGCGGTGCCATGGCCATCTACAGCCTGCTGCAGTATAGCGGTTATGATCTTCTGGCCTGGAACTCAGACTACCTGATGGTCGGCACTTTTTCAAACCCCAATTATCTTGGGGCTTTTCTGGTCATTTCGGCCATTATCACCTTTGGCCTCATCGACACCCAGTCACTGCGAACCAGAGACCAGGCGGCATTCACCGTGCTTCTGGTTTTTCAGCTTCTGGCTATTTTTGCCGGTGCCAGAGCTGGGGTTTTGCTGTCTCTGTGTTTTGCGAGCTTTCTCTATTTCACCCGCTTCTGGGAAGTAAGGCCCGGCAAGTTGCTGCGCCGCTCGCCATTACTGGCCGGGTTGCTGCTGACTGTTGTCATCACCGTATCTTATGGCTTGATCTATCTGGCAACCGCCAGTTACCCCTGGGGTTCGCTGAACAAGATGCCACAACGATACATGCCGGCGATCAGCAGGCTGGTTCTCTGGCAAATGGGTTTCGCAATTTTTCTCGATCATCCGCTCACAGGGCTGGGCCCTGGCTCAATCGCCTACCTGATGCCTTCTTATCGGCCACCACAGGGTTCAACAATAGGTATAAAGCCTTTTAACGATGACCCCCATTCAGCAGCAGTTTCGCTGCTGGCAGAACTTGGCTTTTTCAGCCTCTGGGCAGTATGCAGCACGTTCGCCACCCTCTTTGGCTGCTACGCCTGGCGGATTTTTAAAGACCGGGGCACAAAAAGCAGCAAACATGCGTCAGACAGCGTTCTGATTGCTCTGCCCGCTGAAACGGGCGAAAGCAGGAGCGAAGTTGCTGAACAAGATGCCTGCGCCCTGCCTGACTTTCCATGGGGCAGCACCCTGATCGGTCTGCTTATCATCGTGCTCGCTTACAAAGCCGGTTTCACTGGGGCACCCACCTTCTTCTATCTGATTCCACTGCTGATCGCTTTTTTTGGTATCTACAGTGCCTGCCTGCCTGGCCCCGAAAACTACGAAGGAAGCGATGGCCTGAACAAAGCCACTATGGTGGCACTGGTGACTTTTGTTTTTTACAGCCTTTTCAACAACAGTATTTCAATCATACCTTTGTCAGCTTTCATGGTGCTGATTTTCAGCCTGCACCTTTCGTGTTGCCAGCGTGACCTCGTCTGGAAACGCCAGTTTCGCCCGGCTTCAGTGGTTTTTATCGTCTTTCCGGTCGCTTATGTATTTTGTGCCTATAATTTTCAGACGGCCCATCATCTTGAGCAGATTAATCTGTGGCAAGGTCAGTTGTTGCTGAACACCAACCCGGCTGAGGCGCAACGTGCTTTTGAAACCGCAATAAAATCAAATTCACAATCACTTAAAGCCTACTACGGCCTGGCAATCAGCCTCGAAAAACAGAACCGCCCCGAAGAAACCCAGGAAGTACTGAAACGACTCGACACCATAGTGCCAAACGCCTTCAATACCCACTACGAAATGGCACGCATCATGCTGGCACGCAAACAGGTACTTGAGGCGCACCGGCATGCTCTTAAAAGTCTTGAATGGGACAAAGCTCCCAGGTCTTACGAAATGCTCGGGGCAATCCTTCTTCTGGAAGGGGCCACCGGCGAAGCCGAAAAAGTTTTCAACGAGGGGCTGACCGTGTTTCCTGGCAGCGGCATCGAGCGCGAGGCCGCTGATCGAATCAGACTCAACCTTGCCTCAATGGCGGCAGAACGTGGCGATTTCGCCAGATGCCGTATGCTGCTCGAACAGATCACATCTGAAATCAAAAATGATTTGAACCGGCTCTACATGACCGGTATGCTGCTGGCCCGCGAAAAAAAATACCCGGAAGCCCTGGCTATTTTTGAAAAAGCCCTTGAAACCAACCCAGAGAACCCCAGATTGATGAATGCCGCCGGGTTTGTTCTGTGCGAGCAGAATACCAGCCTTGAGCGGGCCGAACAGCTTCTCGAAAATGCTTATCAGTTAGTCAAGAGCCGCAACCCGGTTGACCTGGCTGATCTGCTGATGGTTACCCACAGTCTGGGCAAACTCTACTGGAAACAGAACCGGATGAAAGAAGCTGGTGAACTGTTGAAAATTGCCTGGGAACAATGCCCGGAAGACTGGCCGGTTATCAGGGAAGAAAGGCGCCTCGACTACGAAGATTTCTGCCGGGCCGCCGGGCAGGAGCTACCACGATGATCAGCATGCAAGTTTCTGGAATCATTCTGGCAATCGCCGGCCTCTTGCTTGTTTTTTTGCTTACCGGCCTGGCGCTGCGTCAGAATCAGGCTGGCGAAGTTAACCCAACAAACGGTCTGTATAAAGCATTCTTTGAAGAAAATGCTTTTCCGACTGTTGTGCTTGACCGCAGCCTGACCATCTGCCTGGTCAGCAACAAATTCAGAAGCATGTTCATGCACGGCCTTCAGCCAGGCTCCTTTCATGAAATGTTCGCCCAGAAGCCCTTTGCTGATGTAGCAAAGCTCAAACAAATCATCGAAGATTTCAGCCGCGAAGAGCCTTCCCCCCAAAAGCCGGTGTTTATAAATCTTGATAACAAGCTGGCAGGGTCGGGTAATCACCGGCCAGTGTCTTATCTCATGATCAGAAAGCTTTCAAAATCTGAACTTATCAACCAGGATTACCTGATGATTTCATTTATAGACGAAAACCAGACCAGTTCAATACTTGAAGATATGACCACTCGAATTGAGCGTTCTGAGAGCAATCTGAAAAAGCTTGAAGAACTCGACCGACTCAAATCTGAATTTTTGGCCACTCTCAGCCACGAACTGAAAACGCCCCTGGTTTCAATCAAGGGCTATCTCGATCTCATGGCCACCCAGAAGATGGGCCCGCTCACCGAAAAACAGGAAAAGGCGCTGCGGATTTCATTGAAAAATACCTCGCACCTGAATAACTTGATTTCTTCTATTCTGAATTTTGCACGCATGGAAGCCGGAAAACTCAAATTCGACCGGGTTAACCAGAAGATTTCATCACTCATCAACGACATTATTGATTCTTTGCGGCCAATCGCTGAGGCTCAGCGAGTCAGGCTGGAGGCAGACATTCAGGCATCCATGCCCGCCGTGTCAATTGACAGCGACCTGATTCACCGGGTTATATCCAACCTGATTGAAAATTCGATCAAGTTTTCGCCACCCGACTCTGAAGTGCTGGTGCGTGCCACACCATTAAACGACGAGCAGATTCGCGTTGAAGTTATAGATCATGGCTGTGGCATACCGGCCGATAAGCTCGAATACATCAAAGCACCCTTCTATCAGGCCGACAAATCTGATACTCGGCCAACAGGCGGGCTGGGCCTCGGCCTGGCAATTGCCGAAAAAATACTGATCGGCCACGGCACCACGCTGATTATCAATTCGACTGAAGGCCAGGGAACAAACTGCAGCTTTATTCTGCGGGTGGGCAACGCGGGTTAGTCTTCCATGCCTGATCGGGCCAGATTGAGTTCTTTGAGTTTCAGATACAGATTTTTTCTGTGCATACCGGCCAGTCGCGCCGCTTCAGAAATGTTTCCGGTGGCCTTATCGAGCAGGCTTTCAAAATATTTCCGTTCAAAAGTCTTAAGAAGAATTTCTTTGGCTTCCTTGTATTGCATAGCAAGCATGCCTTCTTCGATGAATTTTTCGTTTTCGAGCTTAGACCTTAGATGAAACCGCTGCGAGTCATTCTGAAAAACGCTCTCGTCCTCAAGAATAATGACTTTTTCGATTAGATTCTGAAGTTCTCGCACATTACCAGGCCAGCTGTATTGCATCAGCCTGCCCATGAACTGGTCAGAGAACTGCAGAGGCTTGCGGTGCAGCTTTTCACAGTATTTAGCCGCGAAAGCCTCGACCAGGGCCGGAATATCACCAAGCCGGTCTCGAAGAGGGGGCAGGTGAATATTTATTACATTGAGTCGGTAAAAGAGGTCTTCGCGAAACGAGCCTTCGTTGATTCCCTTGATCAGATCACGATTTGTGGCGGTAATGACCCGGGTATCCACCGCAATAGTCTGGTTACCGCCGATTCTTTCGAATTCGCGTTCCTGAAGAATACGCAACAGTTTAGTCTGGGTTGCCATGCTCATCTCGCCGATTTCATCAAGAAAAATCGTGCCAGAGTCGGCAATCTCAAATTTGCCAAGCCGGCGATTCAGAGCGCCGGTAAAAGCGCCCCGTTCGAAGCCGAACAGCTCGCTTTCGATAAGGTTTTCGGGCAAGGCCGCGCAGTTTACCCTGATGTAAGGCTTTACCTTTCTCGGGCTGAGGCTATGCAGAGCGTTGGCGACGAGTTCCTTGCCCGTTCCTGATTCACCGGTAATCAGAACGGTAACGTCATTCGGGCCAACCCTTTCGACCAGATCATAGACCCGTTGCATGCATTCACTTGAACCTATAAGAGCCGCCAGCCCGTCACGCTGTTGCAGCTGGTCTTTTAACTGCTGATTTTCGATTCTCAGGTAACACTTTTCGAGCGCCCGGCGAACCGTCAGACGCAATTCGTCATTTGAAAAAGGCTTCGGCAGATAATCATAGGCGCCGCGCTTCATGGCTTCAACAGCTACCGCTTCTGAACCGTAGGCGGTTATGATGATTACAAGAGTCTCAGGGCGTGCAATCAGCAGTTTTTCGAGCAATACCATCCCTGAGTCGCCGGGCATGGTAAGATCGGTGATCACCAGGTCAAAAGAATTGTTCCGAAAGGAATCAAGGGCCTCTTCGGCGCAATGGGCCTTGCTGACCGCATAACCTTCAGGCCTGAGAACGGCTTCAAGAGTATAAAGAACCGATTCTTCATCGTCAACGATAAGAATTTTTGGCATTGCGCCTTTTCGTTGCTGAACTTTAGCCATTGCAAACTCCATCGGGAACATAAAATCTGAATTCGGTGCGGCCAGGTCTGGAATCACATTCAACGCGGCCGCCATGCAGCTCAGCGATCTTGCAGGTGATGGCCAGGCCCAGGCCGGTTCCGTTTGATTTCGTGGTAAAAAAGGGCTCAAAAATTTTGGCTCTGATCGCTTCGTCAATGGCGGGCCCATCATTGCCCACTGTTATCACCGCAAAATGGTCTTTGATTTCAAGACCAATATCAACATTGCCGCCCTTGCCGACTGCCTGGTAGGCATTGAGAAGAATGTTGAGCAACGCCTGCTTGATCTTCTCGGGGTCAATCGGCACCGAACATTTAGCGCAGCAGAAATTTTTGTTAAGCTTGATTTCGTTTCGGGCGGCTTCGTAACGAACCAGTAACAGCAGTTCATTGATGAGATCGACCAGATTGCAGTCATGCAAAGTTGCTTTTTCAGGGCGAACAAGGCTGAGAAGCTCGGCAACCACGCGATTAAGGCGTAACACTTCACCAAGAATTACCCTGGCATGTTCTTTGAGCTGGCCCTCAACCTCTTCACCAATTATTTCTACCAGGCTGCGTATCGCAACCAGAGGATTTCTTATTTCATGGGCGACCGAGGCTGCCAGACGCCCCATTACCGCCCATTTTTCAGTTTCGAGCATCTGCTGTTCAACTTTTTTCTGGTCAGTGACGTCTTCGACCGAGAGAACGCAACCCTTCAATTCAGTCTCTTCAAGCAGCGGAAACAACTGCACCTTTATCTGGCGACGCGACTGACCATCGTCACAGGGCAGAATCTTCTCAGATTTCTGCTGCGCAACCGCCGAAGCTTGACCCGGTGAAGTGTAGGTGGCAACCTCAGCCAGAAGGGCCGCGGCAAAAGTCTGATCTTCAAGTTTTGAACAAAATTCATCGAGGCCGCCAGCGGCAAAATCAAAATCCTTAACACCGAACAATGCCGACATCTGTTCGTTACCAACCAGAAACCGCTTTTTAAAGTCAACGGCAACCAGCCCCTGAGTGATACTGGCCAGAATATTTTTCATCCAGTGATTCCATTCAGCGAGCTCATCATAGAGCGAGGCATTCTCGACCAGCGCGGCGAGAACCGGCGCAATGGTTTCGAGAAAACGGCGCACCCCTTCCGAATAACCACCGGGATCATTTTTGGCAAGCAACATGACCCCATTCATACGCTGCCCGGCAACCAGAGGGATGCAGATGATCGATACCCCGTCACACTGGGTTTCGCCGATGCTTCGACTGAGAAAGCAATTATTCACGGCATTTTCGAGCAGACTGTCTTTGAGGAATTTTTCGCCATGCACATTAACCACGCCCTCAAAACGAAAATTACGGCGATTTTGCAGAACAATCTGCCCAAAAGAGCTGAATGAAAGCGTTTGCGCCTTTTCGAGGAACTTCTCGAGAATCTCGCTGAACTCAATGTGCAGGGTCATCTTGCGCATCAATTCATAAATTTCCCATAATTCCTGGAGTTTCTCGTCATTCGCGCGGTTTCTAACCAGATTCTCCTTGAAGGTTTCTTGAACGGTAACGGCCATGCGGTTAAACGAATCGCCGAGATTCTTGAGTTCGCCGGAGCCTTTAGCCTGAACCCGGACTGAATAATCGCCGCGACCAAATTCATCAATGCCGGTCATCAGGTCGTTCAAAGGCTCGAGAATGCTATTTGAAGCAAAAAGTGCCACCAGAAGGCCCAGAATCATGCTGAGCACAAGTAATCCGGCAAAGGCGCTGGCGCTCTCGCCCGCTCTCTGTTGCCAGACAGCCGGAATGCCGACCCCGATCATACCGGCAAGGTTTCCATCGACAATGACCTTGAAAAAAACCTCACGGTAGGTCTGGCCCGAGCCAGCATGACTTTCAAGGTCAGCCACCGTATTGATGTCAGGAAAACCGGCAGGAGGAACGCGAGCATCGTCGCCCCACTTTTTCCACCAGTTGGTGTCGTAGAGAGTCAGCTTCAACTCAGCATCCACACCAGATCTGCCGGTAAAAATATTATCAAGTGCTTCAGATTGCCCCAAAGCTAAAAACTGCTGGGCGGGCCGCCGCAAAAGATTACCCAGGGAAACAGCCGAATTCATTGCTTCTTCGGCCATAGCGATCCGTTCACGCGAAAACCCGCCCACTGCCAGAAAAGCATTGGTAATAAAAATCAGGGTGCCGAACAAAAAAAGGAACCTGCCCTGTAGAGTTTTCGGAAACATGCTTTTGCCCTTTAAACCGGTATCCAGAAAGAAACGACCGTGCCGGTGCCCGGGTCAGAAACGATATGAAATTCACCCCCGGCAAAGCGCACTCGTTCTTCCATGCTTATCAGACCAAGCTTTTTCAAGGTTCCATACTTTTTTCGGGTTTCAGAAACGTCAAAACCCTTGCCGTCATCTTTGATAACCACCGCTAAGCGGTTTTTCGGATCGTCAAAGTTGAGAAAAATATGAACTGAGCTGGCTGACGCATGCTTAACGGCATTGTTGGCCGCTTCCTGAATCACTCTGAAAACCGCAAGCTCGCGGTCGCCGCCGATTTTCACCCGGGTTCCCTCGACTTCGACATATACCGAAACGCCAGTTCTCGCTTTAAAACCGCTGATAAACTGCTCAAGAGTTGGTATCAAGCCGAGGTCATCAAGGGCCATGGGGCGCAGGTCGAAAATAAAGCGTCTGATATCCTTCAGACTCCTGATCACCGAATCTTTAAGCTCATGCAGTTCAGCCACGAGTTTTTCATCGTCAGTGTGCTGTTCAATGCAGTAATCGATGCGCATGGTCAGACTGGCAAGCGTTTGAGCGGGGCCATCATGAATTTCACGCGAAATTCGCTTGCGTTCTTCTTCCTGGGCGCCAATGATACCATCAGCCTGGCTGACACCGGTTTGCTCACGGCTGGCGCTTAAAATGCCCCGGATACGCCTGACAATGTTATCAGCCTGCGTTGAAAGCCTTTCGAACATCTGCACCGCATTTTCGGGGCTGAGGGTTGGATCCCCCTGGATAGCTTCTCGAAGGCTGTCAAAAGCACTTTTCGCTTTTGGAGCGATGCGCGGGTTCATGGCAGAAACGGCCAGAATGATGTTTTCGAGGTCATCAAGCCGGTCAGAAACTGCCCCACGGGTTTCGGCAGGGCTTTGAATTGCAGAGGCCAGTTTCTGCAAAGATTCAAGACTGCTCTGAAAATTGGCTAATTCCTGGGCAACTGCTTCAAATGATGATTCTGGCATAAAAGTGTTTCCCGGCCTTACTTTGCGGCCTTAATTCTGTTGATTTCAAGCTCGGCGCGACGCTTCAAAGCGTATGAATCGCCACCGGCCCGGGCTATTTTTTCAAGTTCAGCAATCGCCTGGCTGGCCTTTCCGTTTGCTTCCAGGCATTTCGCATAACGAATGCGCAGGTCGATTCGGTGCGGGCTGATTTCAAGAGCCTGCCGCAGATACTGCTCGCCTTTGGCGAAATTACCGGTGGTTTCAGCAAGTCGACCGAGCCGGGTCAAGGTTACCGAATCGCGGCGGCCAAGCTTGTATGAACGCTCGATCGCATCAAACGCATCTTTATGCATCGACAGCTTCTCAAAAATAACACCGATCATGTCGTAGGTCTGGGCATCTTTCGTGAGCTTCAGCACTTCAAGATAGTTAGGCAGGGCCGCTTCCCATTTGCCGCGCGAAAATTCGGCAGCCCCTTTTTTGCGAAATTCTTCAATCTTCTTTTTGACTGCGTCCGGATCAACTTCTTGAGCTACTGAATCACGGAACAGTTCGCTCCCTGGCTCGCGAACAGCCTCGTCAGGAGCAAGCCCGGCTTTTCTCATCTGTTCGGCTCTTTTTTTGTCTGTGACGACTGCTGGCTCTTCAACGACTGATGGCGCTGCCTGAATGACCTTGCCGACCGGCAAAGACGCCTGAACAGGTGCCATCGCGACCGGCTTAACTGGTTTATCAACCATTTTTTCGGGAACCGGGGTGGCTGCTGCGACCACTATCGCTGGCTCAGCAGCAGGGACGATCGTAGTCTTAACTGGCGCGGCCACCGGCGCTGCAACGGCCACTGCAGGGGAAATGACACGAGCGGCAGGCTCGACAATTGCTGTTGAATTTTCGCTGCCAGCCTCGAAAAGAATCTTTCCGGAAACGGGCAGATCGAGGGTTTCGGCAGTCTGCTTTTCGACCAGGCGTTCACTGCCTTTGCCCTGCACAACGACGACACTGTCACCTGTAACCGGGCTGACATCAATGTTCTGCCGTGCTTCAGCATCATCAGGAGCAAGACTCAGGATTCGCTGAAAATAACGGCGGGCCTCAGCCGGTCGGCCGGCCATCGACAAAGCCCTGGCAAGCTGCCGGTTAAAATCAATATTCAAAGGTTCAAGGGCCACCGCCTTTTCGAGGGCGGCAACAGATTCTGGAAACAGCTTCAGATCAAGATAGATCGAACCAAGCAGATAATTGCCCCTGACATTCTCGGCGTCAGAACGCAGACCCTTCATGATCGCCTGCGAAGCCTGAGCGAGCTCTGAGCGGTCGTAGAGCAACTTACCAAGATTCAGCCAGGCCTGGGTATCGTCATGATAGGTTTCGAGATAGCGTCTGAGATTGAGTTCATAAGCAACCATATCGTCGGCACGATAAAATGAATTCAGAATGATACGCCACTGCCCTTTATCAGGCTCGTTGGTCGCAAGATCTTCGACGAAAAGCCTTGCTGCCTCAGGGTAATTACCCGCTTTAACCATTTCAATGCCGCTGACAAAAGGAGGCGCAGCAGCAGGAACTTCGCTGACATCAACTTCGGCCGGAGGCTCGACAACGACCGGAACCGCCGGGGCGGGATTCTCGACCGCAACGACCTCATTCGACTGCATCGCAGACCCGGCGACCGGCAGCACCGACGGGGCACCGCCAGCTGCTTTGCCCGCCGGCCTCATATCGGCAGCTACCGCAAAGTGAGTATTCTGCTCAAAACGCCCTTCTGAGCCACTTTTATCGAGCCATAGCCCGACAAGAATAAAAATCATCACCAGACCGACATAAATTTTCCACGACTGGCCAGATACTTTCATGGCGCCAAAATCCGCTGAATAAATCACCTGGCCCGGTTCAAAGTCTTCGGTGTCTTCGGTGTCTTCGGTGTCTTCGGTATCTTTACCATCTGTATCAGCCGTGCTGGCCGTCTTTGCAACTTCGACGACAATATCGGCGTCTTCATGTGACTCAGACAAAACCGGCGAAGGCGACACTTCATGAACCGCGGCGGCATTAGTTTGCGCCTGGGGATGCTGGGTCAGCAAACCGGTCGCTCTCGAGTGCTCGCGCAACAGACCGGCGGTTGGGTTCTGCAAAATCGGCAGAAGAACGCGTTCGACTTCAAACCAGTCTCTGAAACTGCTGAAGAGCGAAAGATAATAGGCATCCTTGATGTTGTAGATCCAGAGAAGAATAAAAACAACCGAAAGAACGTAGGTGGCGATAACCATCAGATGAGCACCCAGCATCGGGAAAACCGCATTATAAATGATTCCGCCGTGATAGGTGCTGAAAGCCGCGAAAATGCCGCCAAAATAAACACTCATCAGCATCATGCCCCGGTCGATATGGCCCGCATAAATCTGCCCCAGCCCCATGACGAAAAAAGACATGAGAGCAGCAGCGCCCGGGTTACGGGTAGAACCCCTGAGGTGTTCTCTTCTCAGGTCGTTTACCCATTGACTGTTCTGATTTTCTTTCAATGTTTTACTCCAGAACGTCAATCAGGCAGCCACTTTTAACCAGACAAAGCTTGACGCTTCGCTGCAGACAATGTTCAACCAGATCGGTCCGTTCGTAATTGGCAATGATCATGCCGCGAATATCAGCGGATTTGAACTGCCCACCGGTTACTTCGCTGCCAAACGAACTCGTATTGGCCCGAAGATGATCCATAAGATCAAGAGCCTCGCTGATCTGCACCGGTTCAGGGCTATAAAGAATCTGCACCACCATCAGAACCCCTTTGCGATCCTGGCAGAGCAGATCAATGCGCCGTTTTCTTTCGCCAGTCATTGAAACAGTATAATTTTTATGGATAATGCGCAGCCCCTTCTCAAAAAGGCTGATGTGCGCAGCAACCCAGATTTCAAATTCACGCTTTGAATTGAAAAAACTATTCGAAGTGAACTGCTCAAAAAGTGATTCAATCATATTAACCTGCTCTTTGAGGCGGCGGTTTTCTTCCTGCATCACAACAATGCGCTCCCAGAGCTTTTTGTTCTCTTCGAGAAGCACAATCAAACCTTTGACTTCGCCTTCGTTGAATTCGCCAAGCGGCCGTGCCAGAAGTCTGGTGACCAGCGAACGCAACGGGGTAGTGCCGTCAAGCTGCCCTTTTTCGACCTGTTCTTCGCGCTTGATTACCAGAACTGGCATCTCATTCTGTTTCCATTTAATCAGCAGGTCATCACCGGGTGAAAATACCCGAAGCAGATCGCCAATGATTATCTTGCGCTTTTCAAAATCAGGCGCCCGACCCTGCATGCGCTTGCCGCTGATTTCAATCTCAAAACCTTCTTTGAATGAAAAGAGGCGGTTATATAACTCGTCTTCACGAGCAAACCATTTCAGGTAACGACCGCTGTGCTCCTGGTGCGACAGGCGTTTTCTGAATACCATTTTTTCCTGGGGGGCAAAAATCTGGCAGCCGACAACACCACCGCGTTCCCGGGTAGAAGTCAACACGATCTCTGATTCAGGAACAGCCATGGTCAGCACTTCGCCGATAAAAAGGCTCCGTTTATCCCATTCTACAGAAAGATTGGCAATTTCCTGGCCATCAACAACCATATCAAAAACCAGACTTTGCGGAATAATAGCTCTAACTTCCGCGTCTTGCGCGGTGTCCCAGGTGATGGCACCCTTGTCGATTTCCCTGGCGGTCAACTTTTTCCTGAATTCCGGCATTTCAGAAACTCCAGTTTAAAATTCGATTTTTCATATCATCAGCAACCTCGCCCAGTCTGCCGATCAACGCCCGCGCATACTCTTCAAGTTTCTGGGCAAGAACCACAGTTATCGGAACCATGGCAACACCATCTGGAACCTTGTATTCAAAGCTGCTGTCGGGAATATCCTCATTCAATTTATACTTAAGAACCATCAGGCGGCCACGTTCTTCGCCCTTCTGGTTGTATTCAATCACCTTGGCCGGCAGGTAATCGCGGTTGGAAAATACCATATCATAAAAACCGATATCAAACACGTTACGAAAAACCGCTTCCATCTTCGGGTTGAAGCGCAGATAAAGCAATGCTTCGCCCGATGGCAGCGTTTCGGTTTTAAGTGGTTCAATTTTAAAAAATGAAAACAGGGTTTTGCGGGTCAGATTGGTAAAGAGCTTTTTGGGGTTAAACCATGAAAAATAGGCAGAAAAGCCGCCCGTCTCAGAAAAATGGTAAAACACCTCATTGATGGTCGCTACGTAGATCCAGAGTTTCTGGCCATTGAAATACACCTTGACCGATTCGTCGGCAAAAATGATCATGAATTTATCAGGGTTCTTGATCGACAGAGTGACGCTCTTGCCAGCATCGGCGTTCTGCATGATCACATCGGCCGCCATCGCTGTAATTTTTTCAGTGCGCTTTTCCATGTTGTCAAAGAGGGCTTCGGCTGTAAAGGTAGCAATCTCACCAGCCTGGGCGGGCAGAAGCGCCAGACGGGCCAGCAGAAACAAAACAAGCAATGCGAGCCTGAACCTGGAAAGACAAAAAAACATCTGATTATGCAACATCATACCGCCCCTGGTGGTCTGGCTACCATGGCCCCGGCCAGTTCAACTGCCGCGCCAAGCTTCTCGGCAACCAGCTGCTGCAGATCTTTTTCGGCTCTGATAAGCGGCGCATATAACCCAAATATTTCGAGCAACCTGCAAAGGCAGGCTTCGGGGCTATTCGAAGCTGGCAGACTGATGGCGTCAAGAATTTCTTTAACCTGCTGAATCGACCCGGTGGCAACCGGGTTCTGCCAGGCATTCAAGACCGCGAGGCGGCTGACGGGAATTCCGGATGCCCATTCAAAAGCAGGCTCGTCAGCATTGCCAGCCAGACGACCGACGGTTTTCAGGCTGAGATTGACCATTACCGCTGTGCCATCAGGTATTGAATAACCGGGTATAGCGGCGTAAACCGTCATCCTTCCGCATTCAACCCCGGCAAGCGAAATTTTCCAGCCGACCGCCTGCTCATCTGGCAAAAATTTGCGGCGCACGTCAGAAGAAATTGCAAACAGCGCGTTTTCGTTTTCAGGGAACAGCTCCTGCTGGACCTGCTGCAAGAAAACGCTGACAGCACTGAGGTAGTCTTGTTGATACAACCCTGCAAACCAGATCAGATCATGACCTGGAAAGGATTTTTCGGCCAGGAAGCCCGATGCGGCCTCGGGAATCTGAAAAGCAAAACATGACCCGATACCTTTGCCGGCAACAGCAAGATAAAAATCAGGGTGACACCACGGCTCTCGCAGTGGCGCAGGGATGGCCGGCAGTTCTATGGCAGCCTGCTTTGCAAAAATTTTGCGAAAAGACTCGGTCAATTTTAAAAGGTTCAACCCAGATCTCCGGATATTACTGTCGATTTTTGCCCGACCGTCTGGTATTATACAGTATCTTGCACCAGTTAACAAACTCAAAATAGCAGAAAGATGGGGGCACGGATGATCAGTCTGGCAAATTTTGCTCAAGAAATAATCGAAAAAAAAACGCCGGCAATGCTTGTTTTTACCGCTGAATGGTGCCGACCATGCGCATTACAGAAACCTCTTGTAATTAAGCTAACCCAAGAGTTCGGCGACCGGGTGCTTATCGAGACTATCGATGTCGATCAGCAGGCCGATCTCGCTGACCATCTGCAAGTCAGAACCCTGCCCGCCACCCTGGTTTATGCTGAAGGCGAGCTGGTTGAGCATCTGCATGGTTACCAGGCCGAAGATTTTCTTACGGCCTATATCAAGCACATAATTGAGCAGACCCGCCGGGGTGCACCTGCTGCATCTGATGCCGCAAAGCCCTGAGCTGGTCAGTTTTTTTCGAACAGCCTGAACCGCTCAATACTGGTCGCCCGGCCCTTCTCATCTGACTCGACCACGATGCCCTCAACTTTTCCCGGGGGCGGGGCGCAGAGGAATTTGTCAGAAAAACCACTGATAAATCGACCGGTAACCGTATGCCGATCAACGCCAATGACGCCGTCAACGGCACCGGTCATGCCGATATCAGTTATGACCGCCGTATTGCCATCGGGAAGTAACCGTTCATCAGAGGTCTGCACGTGCGTGTGGGTGCCGTAGGCTACCGTGGCACGCCCGTTCACATGCCAGAAGAATGCCAGCTTTTCTGAAGTTGCCTCGGCATGCAGGTCAACAACCAACGGCATCGACCCGGGCAACCCGGCATGCAGTTGATCAAATATCGCAAACGGGCAATCGGCGTGATCCATGAAGACCCGCCCGGCAAGATTGATTACCGCCAGATCGCCAACTTTGGGCTTGTGAAAAACCCTGACGCCGCTACCAACCGTCGCCGCCGTAATGTTGTGCGGTCTGAGAATAAAGTCGTTTCGGGTCAATAATTCAGGCCATTCCGGGCGTGAAAAAATATGATTGCCCGTAGTAATTATGTCAACCCCACAGGCTTTGATAAAATTGGCATGCTTGGCTGACAAACCGTTGCCGGCCGTAACATTTTCACCGTTGGCGATTACCCAGTCAGGCTGATAGCGTGCCTGCAACTCAGGCAGAAGATTCTGCAGGGCATCGCGCCCTGTCTTGCCATAAATATCGCCGATCATGAGAATTTTCATAGTGCATTTATGAGACTGCCCCGGGGAGGCCCGGGGCAGTCAATATGTCAGTTCAAGGTTAGACTTGCTTATCGCTAATCGATCAATGAGCAACTTCAACGCTTCTGGTTTCGCGGATCAGCACAACTTTAACCTGACCCGGGTATTCCATGTCGTTTTCGATTTTCTTGACAATGTCACGGCAAACCTTCGGAGCAGAAATATCGTCAATCTCTTCAGGGGTAACCATAACGCGAATTTCGCGGCCGGCCTGAATCGCATAGGCAGACGAAACACCCTTGAAACTCTTGGCGATTGTTTCAAGATCAACAAGACGCTTGATATAAGCTTCAAGAGATTCACTTCTTGCACCACGTCTTGATGCGGAGATAGCATCAGCGGCAGCGATCAGAACTGCTTCGGGAGTTTCGAACGGCACATCTTCGTGGTGGGCACCGATGGCGTTGACTACCTTTGCGGATTCCTGGTATTTGCGTGCAAAATCAGCGCCGAGCTTGGCATGATTGCCTTCGTCGCTCTCGATAACCTTGCCGATATCGTGCAACAGGCCGGCACGACGGGCCAGCTGAATGTCAGCACCGATTTCAGCCGCAAGATTGCTGGCGAGATTGGCCACTTCGATTGAATGCTGCAGAACGTTCTGACCGTAAGAAGTGCGGTAATTCAGACGCCCGACGATTTCAACGAGTTCCTGGTGAATGCTCTGAATGCCAAGGGCCAGCATGGTCTGTTCGCCGGCTTCTTTGATGCGCAGATGCACTTCTTTCTGGGCCTTTTCGTAGAGTTCTTCAATCTTGGCCGGGTGAATGCGCCCGTCGAGGGTGAGGTTCTCGAGGGTAACACGGGCTACTTCACGTTTGATCGGGTCGAAAGACGAAAGAACAACCGCTTCGGGTGTGTCGTCGATGATGACGTCAACCCCGGTCAGGTTCTCGAAGGCTCTGATATTGCGGCCTTCACGACCGATAATGCGGCCCTTCATTTCTTCGCTGGGCAATTCAACAACCGTGACGATCGGGTCAATGGTATGGTCGGTGGCACAACGCTGAATCGAGGTTGCGAGAATTTCGCGAGATTTCTTGTCAGATGAGCTCTTGATCTTCTGTTCGGCTTCGTTGACCTTGAGGGCGATTTCATATTGCAGCTCGTCTTCAATCTTTTTCATGAGCTGCTCTTTGGCCTGGGCAGGCGTCAGACCGGCGACTCGTTCGAGTTCTTTCTTCTGCTGATCGATCAGGTCGAGGCTGTCTTTTTTCAGTTTGTCGAGCTCGCCTTCTTTATCGCGGAGCAGGTCAGCACGCTTTTCGAGAGTGTCCGCACGGGCATCAACCTTTTCAAGGCGGGCAGTCAGGTGTGTTTCGAGCTTTTCGATTTCCTGGCGCCGTTTCTGGATCTCACGATCCGAGTTTTTCTTTTCGTTCAGTTCCTTTTCTTTAATTTCCTTGGCTTTTTTCTGAGCTGATAGCAGCTCATTCTGCGCGGCAGCGCGGGCTTCATCAAGAATTTCCTTTTCCTGCTTTCTTGCGGTCGCAAGAATACTGTCACCGTTCTTTTTGGTCTGGTGATTAAAGGCGAAATAAGCGATGAGGGCACCCACACCTGCAAATATAAGATATAACAGGTATTGCATGGTTCCTCCGTTGGAATCAGGGGGTAATTTTTTTGACAGGCCCTTAAGGTCTGTCAAGGACGGTTTCTGCATGAATTAGAGTTTTTCCTGGTGTAATTTTACGCCGAATTCCTTCTTGAGCTCTTCGACATAAGCCTCGAAGGCTTCTCTCTGCTTCTGGGGCAACAGGTGGCCACGAATCTGTTCTTTAACTTCTTCGAGTTTCTTGTTGCCGGCCGGCTGACGTTCATCAACCCTGATGATATGGTAACCGAACTGGGTTTTAACCGGGCCAACGAGTTTGCCGATTTCGGCAGTTTTGCAGGCTGCGTCAAATTCTGGAACCATCTGGCCTTCGCCGAAAGCGCCAAGGTCGCCGCCTTCTTTGCCGGATGGGCAGGTCGATTTTTCGCGGGCCAGATCAGAAAATCTTGCCGGGTCTTTTTCGAGGGTGGCAAACAGTTCTTTGGCTTCAGCTTCTTCTTTTACGAGAATATGGTGCGCCTTGATCTGAGCCGGAACAGCGAACTGGGCCAGATTCTTCTGATAAAATTCATCAATGGCCTTGTCGTCTATCTGAATGCCGTCAAGTTTGTCTGACAGGAGCTTGTGAATCATGGTGCGGCGTGCAACATCACTGATAACATCGGGGAACTGCTGCGATAATGCTGCGAAATTCTTTTCAGCGCAGGCTGCGGCAAGATGTCTTGAGTAGAAGCGTTCAAGGAAATCATTAAGACCTTCACCGCCAAGAATCTGGGGTCTGAGAATCGACGGAACCTGCTGCAATTCAGCATCAAACTCAGCTACTTTGAATTCTTTGTTGCCGATTTTAAAGAGCACGGCATCTTTTTCGGCATCAGTTAAGGCTTCTTTGCGCAGTGATTCTGCAGCAGAAGCGTTCAACACGAAGGTAACTTCCTTCTTCATTTTTTCAAGCTCAGCTTTGTAGGCATCCTGCTGCTTCTGGCTGGAAAGTTCGCGGCGGATCTGGGCGGAAACACTGTCAAAAGCCTTGACGCCGCCTTCCTTCTTTTCGCTGTATTTGGCGAGAATATAAAGATCTTCGTCGATCTTGATCGGCCCTGAAACTTTATCAGCCTGCAAAGCCTTGAGAGCGCCAAGGATTTCGGGTTCAAGCTGGGTTTCTGCAACAAAGCCCTTGTCGCCGCCGTTATCTTTGGCATCATCAATCGATTCGGCTTTTGCCAGTTCAACGAAAGATTTGCCGGCGTCGAGCTGCTTTTTAACTTCGGCCGCTTTATCGGCAGATTTAACCGACATCTGGAAAAGATGATATTGAACCGGGTCAACATAACTGGTCTGGTTCTTGTCGTAATGACTTTTTAATTCTTCGTCTTTAATTTCAACGGCATTGACAGTCTTGTTCATGCTTTCAGCTGCCAGTCTGAAGGTTGCCATTTCCTTGAAGTTTTTGTCGTAATCTTCGCCCTTGTTCAAACCCATCTGTTCAGCTTTTTTCTGCAGAACGTTAACTTCAACCATCTGGGTGAGAAATTCCTGGCGACCATCGGGAGTCGCGAATCTGGCAACCGCTTCGGGCCTCGAATTAGCAACCACACCAGCAAGTTCTTTATCATATTGGGCGCGGGTAACTTTATCAGTGCCAACTTCAGCGAGAACATCTTCGGGGTTGCCCTTGGCGACGGGCGCAGCAACAACAGGAAGAGCTGCTGCGGCAGGTGCTGCGGGTTCAACTACGACTGGAGTTGCGGGTTCAACTGCTGCCGGGGCCGGGGTTGCCGGGGTTTCCTGGGCGTATGAAGGGGCGACGAAAGTCGCGAGAAGAAAAAGAAAAATAAACAAAGCGCTTGAGCGCTGCTGTTTCAGATACATATTGCCTCCGCTTAATTTTAAATGCGGTAAGATTATAACATTGTAAAAATCGGAATTCAATCAAAGTTAAAGGCAAATTAAAAGCCGCCGGTCAACCTGAGTTGACCGGCGGCGCTTAAAGCTTCAGCAGCTAATTACTGCACTCTTACAAATACCAGACCATCAAAGAACAGGGTCGCGCTGCCACCAGAACCTGCACTGATCGCAGTCAGATCAATATCGATGCCCGAGAGGCCACCGTTGACCTGAATCTGCCCCAAAGAAACCACAGTTCTGGTCTTGTTGATCGAGCTATAACCACTGATATCCTTCTCGAGAAGGGTTGCGTTCAGAATCCCGTTCTCTCGAATCGACACCCGCCAGTTGCCGCTCGAAGTGTGCGGATAATAATAGGCAAGAACGTTATAACGATAAGCACCCGTGGTGGGAGCCGGCAATCTGAAATAGTCTGACGAAAAGAGGTTGCCCGAACCATATCTGAACTGGTCGCCACTGCCTGGCACACCAACAGTAGAAGGCACCAGCAGAGCCACACCAGCACCAGAGTAGTAATCAACCTTCGGGTAATCTTTCGAGGTATAGACAACATAGAAATGGTTCAGGTTGTCATTGGCCACATCGTCAAATTCCCAGTTCGGGTTTTCACCTTCGAGAATCGCCACAAACATACCGCCCGGGTAAGCCTTGACATAGGGGCTGAGTTCACTTTCCTTGCCAGATGAGCTTACGGCAGAAACCTTAAAGAAATAGGGAATACCAAACTCAAGCTTAGTGCCCTTCTTATCAGGGTTCTGATTATAAGAACTCGGGTAAGCATTGATAACGTAGGCTGATGCTTCGTTCCACTGTGGCTGACCGGTAAGCATTTTGGTGTAACCACCATCAGCAACCGTCGAGAAATATACGTTGTAGCTGACGGCATTCTTGCTTGAATCCCAGGCCAGCTTGATACCTGATTCAGTTGCACTCGATGACCAGGCCTTAACATTGGCGGGCACCGTCGGAATATCGGCATCGGAAGCCTGAGTGGTAATCGAACTCATCTTGCTGACGTTGCCATTGCGATCGAGCACTCGCAGCACAAAGAGATTGTATGAAGTGCCGTTGATGTCTTTAAAGCTCTGGGTCAGGTTGGCGGTGCCGTTGTCTTCAACGATACCGATCAGCGAGAACAGCCCGTCATTCGAATTGGCGCGGAAAATTAGATAGCTGTCAAGATCGAGGGTCGGGTTAAGACCCTGGAAAATATTCGAACCATCTTCGTTAACGGTCGGCTTACTCCAGCTGATGACCGGGTCAACATCATTACTGACTGACAGATTGAATGGCGAGGTAGGAATAGTGTCGTCACCCGATTTCAGAGTCACCTGCACCGGGTCAGAGTTTTCGCTCTCGGTATAGTTTTCATTAAATGAACGCACAATGTAGGTATACTGTTCGGCAGATGATTTGCTGATCGAAGAATCAACAAAACCCGGTGTATCCTGGGGAACGGAAGATACCCAGGTAACGCCGCCGGCACTGGTGCTGAGACCACGATAAATATTATAGCCTTTTATATTTCTGGAGGTTACTTTGTCCCAGGCGACGTATACTGCTTCGGTAGAAGCTCTGGCCTTGATATTGACGACCCTGGGCGGTCTTTCTTCGGCAGGCAACCCGGCCCGCAGTTGAATGGCATTGGTGCGAGACAAATCCGACTCTTTGCCCTGCGTATCGAAAGCCGAGATCTTGTAGAAATAATACTGGTCATTGACCAGACCATTCTGCTGATCGTTGTCGAGATAGGAAGGGGCTGCCTGGTTGCCGATGGTGGCAATCAGGGTGAATGGCCCACCCGAACTCGTCGAACGATAAAGCTTGTAACCAACCAGATCGGCTTCGGTATTGGCAGACCAGCCTATATAGCAGGCTCGTTCCTTACCGCTGCCGGTAACGTTCTGCGGGATATTCGGGGCTTCATAGTCAGTCAGACCCGGATCCTTCTTTGTTCCAGTGGTGCAGCCGAACAAGCTGAAAATCATGAGCAGCAAGGCAACTGCCATGAAGTTTCGCCCGGCTTTTCTGGGCACAACTTTTTTCCACATAAAGTAATCTCCTTTTCAGAGCAATTGACAAAATTTCATTTCTATCATCGTCAAAGGTGCAGAAAGTAATTAGCTTTTTAATTATTAAGCCGCACCACAAAAGAAAACATGCTGCCATTATGCTGTCGCTGCCGCCTGAACGAAAAATATTCACCCTCCCGGCAGAAGGTGCACTTGTCATAATCAACGATTTTATCGGGCAGCACACCGGCCTGTTGGAGCTGCCAGCGATTCAACGCCCGCATGTTAAGATGCCAGCGACCCCGCCGCACGAAGAACTGTTGCCATTGCCGGTCAACAGCCACAAACTGCTCAAAAACTTCGTCTCCCATTTCGAGACAGCATTTGCCGATACAGGGTCCGATATAAACCCGCAAAGCCGCAGCAGCAATGCCATATTGCGCGGAAAACTGCGAAACGGCCTGCCCAGCAATATTGAGACAGGTGCTGCGCCAACCGGCATGCACAGCCGCCACCGCCTCGTCGGCATAAATAAGCAGCGGCAGACAATCGGCAGAAAATACCCCGACCGGTCGGTCAGTAAGACCAGTGATTACCCCGTCAGCTTCACCGGCCAGCAGACTGGCCGTATCGGCTTCAACCGGCATAATCCTGGCCTCGTGAACCTGGTGCCCGTAGGTCGGCAAAGCCAGGTCGTATTGCCCGACAACCGGCAGGCTGTTCCAAAGCAATTTAACCTGCTCGTCAGGCATTTTATACAATGCAAGATCGCCGTCACCGGCATCAGAAAAAGCTGCGATAATATTGTTGTCGTGAAAAAGCTTCATAAAAATCAATAATCAGGTGAGAGTGAGGCCAGCATCTTCTCAGCCAGTTCATCAACCGCATCGCGCCTGGTCGAGACTTCTTTGACCATCTTCAGGGTGCGAACCGCGTCATCGGGGCGGCCTTTTCTCGCATACAGCGAAGCCAGCACCACATAAGCTTCTTTCATGGTGCGGTCGAGAGCGATGGCTTTCTTGCTCTTGTCGTAAGCATCCTGATAACGGCCCTGATTGTAGCAGAGCAGAGCTATGTCCTTGTGGACTTCAGCGCTTTCGGGGTCGAGGCTCAGAGCCTTGTTGAATTCTGTTTCGGCAAGCGCATACTGCCCCGATCTGAAAAAATCCTTGCCCATATCACGGTGTGTTTCGGCTTTCTGTGAACTCTTCGCTTCCATCTGCTGGCGAACCCGCAGCAGCAGATTTCTTGATTGCCTCGACACCATGGTGGTTTCCGGAGCATTGTTAATGATGTAATTCAGCTCGCTGGCCGCTTCCGAAATCAGGCCGCGGTCAAGATATGATTTGCTCAATGAATATTTTCTTTCCAGCTCACGTTCCTGGCCGATGGTAATCTCTCTGGGCGCCGAAGACATGCGCACCGAAGCCGCTGAATACGACGAAGCAACAGTATTGGTGTCGCGTTCATTGCGTGCGGCAATGCTGGCCCGGCTGAACGATTCAGGTGCCGGAGCAACCGATATCGGGTTCATTGCCAGTGAATCATAGGCAGCAACCGGCTTTTCGGCAACACTTACCGGGGTAAAGCTGGTATTGCTCTCGGCAGGAGTGGCGGCAATATTGTAGGAGGAACCAAGAGAGCCAGACTTGCCTTTGCGTTCAAGAAATTCCTGCAGTTTTGAACTGCCCTGCATTTTCTTGACATTACTGAAATAGAATTTTTTCGATTCGCTTGTCAGATTCTTAACCTTGCGCTCAAGATGCTTTCTGATCGGGTCTGATTCGGGAGCCTTGGTGAGGGCCTGACGATAGACATGCAGAGCCTTGGCGTCGTCTTTCATCTTTTCATAGCAGTCGGCCAGCGGCACATAGGCCTTCAGATAGTTCGAATTCAGCTGAATAACAGTGCGAAAATAGTTGGCCGCTGCATTAAAATTGCCGGCCGAAAATTCGACCAGCCCCAGATTGAAATGCGATTTGAAGAAGCCCGGTTCGAGCCGGATCGCCGCATTGAAATGGTTGCTGGCTTCAGAATGACGCCCGGCTTTGTAGAGCGACCAGCCCAACGAGTCCTGAAAACTTGCCGAGTTCGGCTGCAATTCAACGGCACGCTGGCAGAGGGCAACGGCCTTCGCCGGCTCGGTTCCAGAGTTCGCGAGCAGATAACCCAGATTGTTAAGCGCCGACGGATAATCGGGTTTGAGGTTCAAGGCCCGCTCGTAGGCACGGGCAGCATTGCGCAGATCACCGGTCTTTTCGAAGGCAAAGCCAAGGTTGTGAAATGCTTCGGCGATGTCAGGACGAAGTTTTACCGCCCTGGTAAGGTCGGTGACGGCCTCAACGTAATTTCGCTCCTGCAGCTTTCCCGTGCCGCGCACATAGAGCTTCATGCCTTCGTCCTGATAACCAGGCAGAGCATCAAACGAAAGGGAAAAAGCAGGAATGGTCAGAAAAAGCACCAGAAAACCGGTAAACACTAGCCTTTTCATGATTTGCCTCCTGTAAATGGCACCAATTTATGATTTTTCCCTATGTGTATCGGCACATTTAACTATTCTCAGCAACTTTTTTTGCCGGCTATAGAAAAAGTAACCCGGCTGACAGGGCACGCCATCGAATCGGCGTTAAATAATCGATATGGTCTTATATTGCATTTGCACTGACCAAAAGTTCCGTGTATTCTTGCAGCTGACTGAAAAAATTGTCAGGGAGGAAAGTTCATGAGCGCAAAAAAAACCAGGATTGTGGCGACCCTCGGCCCGGCATCTTCCGCACTTGAGACCGTTGAACAACTTATTCTGGCGGGCGTCAATGTCTTTCGCCTGAATTTTTCACATGGCACCCACGACAGCCACCGCGCTGCAATTGCCACGATCCGCGAGGCTTCCGAAAAGACCTGCCGTTACGTGGCTATCCTCGGCGACCTTTGCGGCCCGAAAATCCGCATCGGCAAGTTCCCCGGCGGCCCGATCGAACTGAAAGCCGGCGACTCATTCTTCCTCAGCGAAAACCCTGACGAACCTGGCAGTCAGAGCGGCATTGGCACTTCATACCCATATCTCACCAAAGACCTGCACCCTGGCAGCATCTTGCTGCTTGACGACGGCAACCTGACCCTCGAAGCGGTCGCAGTCGAAAACAATCGCATTAACTGCCGCGTTATCGATGGCGGGGTTCTTAAAGACAAAAAGGGCCTGAGTATGCCAGGCGCGACTCTGAGTATTGAGACCATAACTGCCAAAGACCGTGACGATCTTGAATTCATGATCGCGCAGCAGCTTGACTTTGTCGCCCTGAGCTTCGTCAGAAAGGCCCGCGACCTGATCGAACTGCAAAAGTTGGTTGGCGCGGCACCCCTGCGCATTATCGCCAAGATCGAAAAACCTGAAGCGCTCGACGAGATCGATCGCATACTCGATTATTGTGAAGGCATAATGATCGCCCGGGGCGACCTCGGCGTCGAAATGCCCATTCAAAAAGTGCCGGCTGTGCAGCGCCAGCTCCTCGAAAAATGTGGCCGGCGCGGAAAAACTGTTATTACCGCGACCCAGATGCTTGAATCAATGATCGATTGCCAGCGCCCGACCCGTGCCGAGACCACCGACGTTTTCAACGCCATTATCGAAGGCTCTGATGCGGTAATGCTTTCGGGTGAAACCGCCGCCGGCAAATACCCCGTTGAAGCAGTTAAAATGATGGCCGCCATCGCCGAAGAAGCCGAAAAAATCAAAAGCGACAACAATGATCGCATCAACAATCTGCTCCCCGAAGTCGGCAACGCCATTGAAGAAGTCATGGCGCACGCTGCCTGCGAAGCGGCAATGAATGCAGATGCCAGGGCCATCGTTCCGTTTACCCACAGTGGCAATACCGCCCTCCACATCTCAAAATATCACCCGCCCACCCCGGTTTTTGCACTGACTCCGCGTGAGGGCACCTGTCGACGCCTGGCCCTCAGCTGGGGCGTAACGCCTCTGATAGTCAAAGACATGCGTAACACCGATGAAATGATCGAAATGTCAGAAAAAACACTCAAAGACCTTGGAATCGTCAAACCCGGCGATGTCATCGTCATCGTTGCTGGCGTGCCACTCGGCGTCAAAGGCAACACCAACCTGATGAAACTGCACCGCATCAAATAGCGACGCCGCGCCCCATCGCTGAGCGACACGCCTTTGCGGGCAAAAAATTCGCTGACCCGGCCTTTACGGGTGTGACAAACATGAACAGTCAGTATTCTGCTCATGTTTGTCAGAATAGCGGCTTCGGCGTGGGTTTTTAAAAACCGTAATTTTGGGGCGACAGGCTGACAAAAAAGATAGACTTAACGTCGTGCGGGCAAGCGATAGGGGGCGTCAGTTAGCGTTATCGGCCTCTTCATCGCTGATGAAGTAGTAGCCACATTTGTCGCGGGTATGCGGGAACATATCTTCTTCACTGTATGGGTAAATCTTGCAGACGTCAGGCTTGGTTTCGTGAATGCGGCATAGCTGCATACCATTTTTTTCGAAAAGAAATGGGCAGGGAAACGACGACTTGCAGCAAGCTCCACAGCCAAGGCACTCCCCGCGCCTCTTCTTCAGACCCTCATCAATGACGTGTTTCTTCAGCAGCAGCAAATAGCGCCTTTTGACCTGCATCTTGAACGAGGTAATAACCTTTTTATAAACTTTCTGCATCTGAACTCCCAAAAATCAAACAGGGTACCTGATTATAATTCCAGTTGGCACTCTGGTCAACATTTTGAAAAATCGGCTCAGAGTTTGAAAAAGCCACGGATTCTGCGAAGTATCGCAGCCTTGGCAACGGTTTCATCGGCCTGTTTCTGGCTGGCTACCTTGCTTTCATGGTGGTCGGCAACAATCTGGGTATTGCGACTGCTGCGTTCGG
>Ga0116170_10001169_pt1 | contig 26893 bp, 17 predicted proteins | sample AD_JPNHW1_MetaG_FD_89797 | JGI IMG/M metagenome (GOLD analysis project Ga0116170, IMG submission 89797) | Active sludge microbial communities of municipal wastewater-treating anaerobic digesters from Japan - AD_JPNHW1_MetaG | ecosystem: Engineered > Bioreactor > Anaerobic > Digestate | place... | reverse complement strand
TGCACCTCCTGTGGTGGAAAAAAAGGAACCAACACCTTTCAAACCCTTCCGGGAAGAACAACAACCCCAGGAGGTATCGAATATTCCTGAAAAAACAGAAGGCGACCTGAAAGTAATTGGGAAAATCGACCTGGACACCATCAACCAACGGACCAGGCCTCCCAAGAAAACGAAAAAACAACGCGAAGATGAACGAAAAGCCAGGGATTTCCAGAAGAGAAGCGACAAAAAAGAAAGTTCCTCAACCGACAAACCCGAGGCTCAAAACCGTCCCGATAAATTTGGAGCTCCTGCCGCTGGCCCCAAAACAATTACTCTCGATAAAAAGAGCGATGAAAAACCAGCAGCCCATGGTAGCGACGACTTCAAAAAACGGAAACGGAAACGGATCCAGAAAGAGCGGATCGACATCACCAATAATGCACCCGGTACCCCGGCACCGGACCAAAAAAATGCCGGTCCGGTTAAAAAAGGCCCAACCAAATTTGTCCCGCAACAACGGGTAAAGAAACGGCCTTTCCACCAGGAAATATCGGAAGAAGATGTTCAGAAACAAGTAAAGGATACCTTGGCCCGTTTAACGACCAAAACGAAATCGAAGGGAGCGAAATACCGCAAGGAGAAAAGGGTTGCTTTCAGTGAAAGGATGGCCCAGGAAGAAGCGCTCGCCATGGAAGAACAGAACACTATCAAGGTTACCGAATTCGTTTCGGTAAACGAACTGGCTACCATGATGGACATTCCGGCTACAAAGGTCATCTCATCCTGCATGTCCCTTGGACTGTTCGTGTCGATTAACCAGCGCCTCGATGCAGAAACCATGTCGCTGGTGGCCGAAGAGTTTGGCTTCAGGGTTGAATTCATTAGTGCCGAGGTAATGGCTTCTATCGAAGAACATGCCGATAGCGAAGAAGATTTGGATTCGCGCCCACCAATTGTCACCGTCATGGGACACGTCGACCACGGAAAAACTTCGTTGCTCGACTTTATCCGAAACACCAATGTGATTGCCGGTGAGGCCGGTGGTATTACACAGCATATTGGAGCTTACAATGTAGAATTGAAAAGTGGCAAAAAAATCACCTTCCTCGATACTCCGGGTCACGAAGCTTTCACCGCCATGCGTGCCCGTGGTGCCTCGGTAACCGATATCGCCATTATCATTGTGGCAGCCGACGATAACGTGATGCCTCAAACCATCGAAGCTATTAACCACGCTTCGGCAGCAGGTGTCCCTATCATTTTTGCCATCAACAAAATCGATAAACCCGGAGCAAATCCGGAATCCATCAAAGAGAAACTGGCCAATATGAACTACCTCGTTGAAGATTGGGGTGGAAAATATCAGTCGCAAGACATATCGGCCAAAAAAGGAACAGGCGTTCATGAATTGCTCGAAAAAGTTTTACTTGAAGCCGAAATGCTTGAATTGAAAGCAAATGCAAGCAAAAGGGCTTCCGGCTCCGTCATTGAATCTTCACTCGACAAAGGCAGGGGTTATGTAGCAACTGTTCTGGTATTGAACGGCACCCTCAAAGAAGGCGACGTGATGCTGGCCGGTCCCCACATGGGACGCGTGAAAGCGATGTTCAACGAACGAAACCAGCGCATCAAAGAGGCCGGTCCTTCAGAGCCCGCACTCGTTCTTGGCTTGAGTGGCGCCCCTCAGGCCGGTGATAAATTCAATGTGATGGAAAGTGAACGCGAAGCACGCACCATCGCAAACAAACGGGAACAACTGCAACGGGAACAGGGAATGCGTACTCAGAAACACATCACCCTCGACGAAATCGGACGCCGTATCGCCATTGGAAACTTCCAGGAGCTGAATATCATTATTAAGGGCGACGTAGACGGTTCTATTGAAGCTCTCGCCGACTCACTGATTAAGCTCTCGAATGAAGAAGTCCAGGTGAACGTAATGCACAAAGCCGTGGGTCAGATTTCTGAATCGGATGTCATACTGGCATCAGCCTCCGACGCTATTATCGTCGGATTCCAGGTCCGCCCATCCATGGCAGCACGCAAGCTCGCCGAACAGGAACAAATCGACATCAGGCTCTACTCGATCATTTACGATGCCATCGAAGAGATCAAATCGGCTATCGAAGGGATGCTTGCTCCCGAAATGAAAGAAGAAATTACCGGAACCGCCGAAGTTCTCGAAGCATACAAAATTACCAAAGTGGGCACCGTGGCAGGCTGTCTTGTCCGCGACGGGAAAATTGCCCGCAGCAACAAAGTACGGATCATTCGCGACGGTATTGTAATCTATACCGGCGACCTTGGCTCGCTCAAACGTTTCAAAGACGACGTCAAAGAGGTCACCCACGGGTACGAATGCGGAATCAACCTGGCCAATTTCAACGATATCAAAGCCGGCGACTTTATCGAATCGTTCAAGGTGGTTGAAGTGGCTAAAAAATTGTGATCTATTCATCTATAAAGGATAAAAACCGGACAACTAACGCTGTCCGGTTTTTTTTGCTCCATCAAATTTTCATCCGACTCTTCGTTCGAAAACCTTTTTTGTAATAAATATTTTCGTCTCCCTGTTTATTTCCTATTTTAATAAAAAAACGATTAATTTGTATGGCTCATTTTAAACAAATTGTTTTCGGATGAAAAAGATAATATGCTCTTTCTTGTTGTTACTATCAGTTGCCTCTCTCTTTGGACGGAACATGTACCGGGTTGAGGGCAACAGTGTAATCGTTGATCTTGAAGGGATCGGTGTCAAATCGAGAATCCTCAAGGTAGAGGTTTGGTCCGAGAGTGCCGTAAAAGTCACCGCGGGAATGGACGTCAACCTGTCAACATTCCAGAGTCTCATTCCTTCCGTTCAACCGCAACCCATCAAATTCAAGGTAGCTTATGCCCAAAACAACATTGAGATTACGACCAAGAAAGTAATTGTCAGTATTCAGGAAGATGGGCTCGTCAGCATCTTAAACCGCAACGGCAACAAACTAATATTGGAATCGGACCGTTTCCTCAGCCCTTCCAACGAGAAAGAAGCAAAATACAAAATCAAGCAGCGCTACTTCCTCAACATGCACGAAAGCATTTTCGGCTTTGGATACGAAGAAGGTTCTTCCCGCTATAGCCTTCGCGATCAATCCTTCACGCAAACACAATCTGCCACAGGAATCGCATGCCCGGTTTTCTTCTCCGAAAAAGGATATGCCCTTATCTGGGACAATTATTCCTCTACATTTTTCAACGACAAAAAGGGAAGCCTCGAAATAAGTTCCGATCTGGCCGACGAGGTTCAATATTTTCTGATTTATGGACCGACTTGGGATGAAATCGTCACCGAAATCAGAACCCTGACCGGCAACGTTCCCATGCTGCCCCGGTGGGCTTTCGGATACTGGTGCTTCCCCGAAAATTACAGCAATTCAAACGAATTCAATGCAGCTATCCAGAAATATAACGAAGAGGGAATTCCTGTTGAAACCGGAACAACCCCCGATTATTCCCTTTTCCAGGAAGAAAAAAGTTATCTGGCCAATTCAGAAGCAGCCAACAGCCGCACCTCCTGTGTAACCGCCTATTCTAAACTGAAAAACAAATACTCCGACCTTCAGAAACTTACTCTTGACCGGAGGCTTTGCATACCAACTCTCTCCGATTATCCCGGTGTACAGAAATTTGGGACTTTCCTGATTGCTGGAGAAATAAAACCATCGTGGGAAAATCTCAAAGGACAGGTAAGCGCAGCAATCAATCTTTCCCTTTCGGGACAACCTTATATCAGTACAAACATTGGTGGAGTTTCCTCTCCCGATGCAGCCTTCAACACCTACGACGAATTGCTGGCCCGCTGGTACCAGTTTGCCGCTTTTACCCCTGTTTTCAGGGCTCCAAAACCCGATCGCGACCTGACCTACCTGAAAACCAAATCGTCAACCTGTTACGATGCCGCTAAAAAGGCAATCATACTCCGGTATCACCTAATGCCTTATCTTTATACAACAGCCTACGATGTGGCCACCAAAAATGCCACCTATGCCCGCTCGCTGTTGTTCGAATACCAGAAAGATGAGAAGGTACACACCATCGACCAACAATATCTCTTCGGAAATTCGATGATGATTTGCCCGGTATCCTCACCCGATGCCAAACAGGTACCAGTCTATTTCCCCGGAGAATCGGGTTGGGTCGATTTCTGGAACGGGAAACAATATGCTGGTCAGACAACCCAAAATATCGATGTAACCCTCGACCACATCCCTGTGTTTGTTAAGAGTGGCTCCATTATTCCGTTTGCCACCATCGGCAGCTCCTCCATCGACAGTCTGACGGCACCGGTTGAACTGCGCATTTATCCGGGCAGAGATGCCTCATTCACTCTTTACGAAGACAGCAACGACGGCTTTGGCTACCAGACCGGACAATGCGCCAAAATAGTGATCGACTACTCCGAAAAAGATAAAACCGTCTCCATCGGATCAATCGAAGGTGTCTACAGTGGTATGACGCTGGAACGGGTTTTCAATGTGGTTCTGGTAAACGATTCAAATGGCATTGGAAGCGACATGTCGGCCAAATCGCAACAGGTACTTTACAAAGGGAAGAAAATCAAAATCAAAGTAGAATAATTTAAGCCGATACTTCAACTTCAATCCCGAGTTTTTCACGAACCAGTGAGGCAATACGATTGAGTTCGGTTTTGCTCACCTTTTCGAGGCTCTTCAGCGGAGTGTCGCGGGCAATGGTATAAATCATCACCTTCGAAGGTTTGATTTGACCAATCCGTTCCATCCAGGCATCAAGCTCCTCACGGGTTGTGTTGTCGAATTGAACTCCCCGGTGTTCGCCCCTGACAAACAGGGTTTGAATGATCAATTTCCCCTCAAAAGCTTTTAGCTGAGCCTCCAGTTTATCGAGGTCAAAACGCCCCACCGGCGCATTGAGGATTTGGATAGTCTCCGGAATGCCGGAATCTAGTTTCAGGATGTTATCATCAACTTTTTTCAGTGCCTCAACCACTTGGGCTTTATGGAGCATAGTGGCATTCGAAAGCACCGCAATCCGAGCTTTTGGCGCAAGTTTATCCCGCAAAAACAACGTATCATCTACAATGGCAGCAAAATCGGGGTGCATGGTAGGCTCGCCGTTTCCGGCAAAGGTAATTACATCGGGCAACTCGTTGTCCTGAGCCATTTTTGTCAACTGCTCTTCAAGCGAAGCATAAAAATGTTCCCTGGTCGGAAGCACCGCTTTTACCTTCTTTGGATCGGGATTCCAGCCACACTCGCAATAGAGACAGTCGAACGAACAGAGCTTGCTGTCGTTGGGCGAAAGGTTTATCCCCAGGGAAATCCCCAGCCGCCGGCTTTTCACCGGGCCAAATACCGTTTTGTCGAAAAGAAAAGTTGCCATTTTTGTTTTTTGCAAAGATAGGCATAGTGAAAGAAATGACCTACTCTGTTTGGTGCATGTTAACAATCGCAATCACACTATCCTCCTGCCTCTTGTTTCCACATCGATTCTCAGCCAGGCTGGTTTGAACCACTTCAACAGACATGATACCAGACACCTTGTAATTCAAAAAAAGTACAATTTCCAAAAAATATTTATAGATAAATGAACATAAGATAGAAAAAGTCATTAAGTTTGAAATGAAAACGATCTGAACTGAATGAATCTAACTTTTTAGGACATCGTTCCCGATCAATAGAACTATAACTCGTAAAACCTTAAAACATGAGAACATCCATCCTTTTACTGCTTTTAACTTGCTGTTTTATCTCTTTTGGCCAAAACAAAGAGCCCAAATTTGGCAAAATCGACCTTACTGAAATGAACATGACCCGCTATGAAAAAGACACAACTGCCGATGCACTAATGCTTTTCGACAATGGTACTTCCCGTTTTGTTATCAATCAAGATAGAAATTTTCAAATTGTTTTTGAACGACATTGCCGGATGAAAGTATTTAAGAATACCGCTTTCTATTTGACGAATTTCAAAATAAATCTGAGCAAAAGTGGGCAGAATGAGGAGAATTTAAACAATTTAAAAGCGGTAACTTATAATTTAGTCGATGGCAAGATTGCAAAAACAAAATTAGAGAAGGAGAACATTTTCCGAGAGGAATCAAAAAGCCACACTACTGTAAAATTTGCTTTCCCCGAAGTAAAAGAGGGTTCCATTATCGAGCTTTCGTATACCATCACATCCGATTTTCTCTATAATTTCCGAGGATGGAATTTTCAATACAACATTCCTGCACTATGGAGCCAATACTCATACACCATCCCCGAATATTTCTATTACCAGAAATTAAGTAAAGGATATTTACCTTTTGATATCATTAAAGAAGAAAGCGGAAAAACCACCTATACACTACATTATGAAGCCGAAATAGGATCATCACCCAACAGTGAACGAACTCCGTCCCAATATTACAATATCAGTGCAGACGTTAAAAACTGCACCTTTGCAACCAAAGATGTACCCGCCTTTATCGTTGAACCCAACATCGATTGCGAAGACAACTACATCCAATCAATCGAATTTGAGCTTGGCAGCATCAAATTTCCCCACGAGGTACGAAAAGATTATGCCCAAACATGGGAATCAGTCAATCAGCAGATGAACGACGATGAAGATTTTGGGAGGTTACTCAAATCGAAAGGATTTATTGCTGATACGGTTTCATTTTTATGCCAGGGAAAGGCTTCCGAATCAGACAAAGCCGCTGCCATCTATAATTATGTCCAAAAAAGGATGAAATGGAATGGTTATTACAATTTATGGGCATCGAACGGACTAAAAAAACCATTCAATGACCGCACAGGTAACTCGTCAGAGATTAACTTGCTGCTTACGCTGATGCTTCAAACTGCCGGACTCAATGCAAACCCGGTTCTATTCAGCACCCGGGACAATGGTTTTGCAAACAGCTACTTTCCTTCCATCACAAAATACAATTCGGTCCTCACAAAAGTAATGATCGACGGGAAAACGATCCTGCTTGACGCCACCAGCGAATACTGCCCAATGGGTATGCTCCCGGCAAACGACATCAACGGGAAAGGCCGAGTTGTAAACAACCAGAATGGGGATTGGGTCGATATTCAGACACAAGACCGGTATAAGGAATCGAGAAACTATGTCCTGAAATTACTCCCCGACGGCAACCTGACAGGAACCATAAAAGGCACTTACGACGGATATGCCGGTTTAAGTTACCGGAAAGCGCTTGATAAAGAAAAAACCAACGATGATTATATCCGAAAAATGGAGGAAAACATGAAAGGCCTTTCCATCAATGGTTTTTCGATCACTAACAAAAAGGATATTGATAAACCTGTTTTCGATTCTCTTGCCGTTGAAATAAGCGATCACACAGAATTACTTGGCGATAAAATCCTCTTTCAACCGCTTCTTTTCGAAACCATCGAGAAAAACATCTACACACTTGAAGACCGGAAATACCCTGTAAATTATAATTTTCCAACCACCGAAACGTACAACTTTGAATACACGATACCCGATGGATTTCAGGTAGAGTCAATTCCTGCACCGGCTGTAATAAAATTGCCAAACAATGATATCAACATCATTTACAACACTCAGGTCAGTGGAAATAAAATTTATGTAACCTATAGGATGATTGTCAATAAAACATTGTACCTACCGGAAGAATACAAAAATCTGAAAGAGTTTTACGACCAACTGGTGAAAAAAAATTCAGAAAACATTATCCTCAAAAAAACGACCTAACATTTCAATGCTGATGAATACAAAAAAGTCCGTAATATTTCCGGCATTAATCCTGTCCCTGACGTTTTTAACTTCGAAGGCACAGAATTATTCCGTTTCATCCGTCGCCGATAGTTTGAAAGACAATGCACATTCCATTATCCGTGATTACTCCCGGATGTTAGAATTGCAAGCGGTAAATTCCGGTATCCAAAAAATTAAAAAGGTTATCACTGTTTTAGATAAAAATGGTGCCGAAGATGCAATTCTGACCATTTACTATGACAAGAATTCGAGTATAACTATCGACCGGGCTATCCTGTACGATAAAAATGGGAAGAAACTAAAAAACATCAAAGAATCGGATATCATTGACGTACCGGTACACAACGGAGCCTCTTTATACTCCGACGACCGGATGAAATATTATGAACCCAATTACGCTGACTACCCGTACACCCTGGAGTATGAATACGAAATAAAATCGGAGAACCTCCTCAGCTATGGCAGTTGGTTCCCTGTTTCAGGCTACAACATTTCGGTTGAACATTCAAAATTTGCACTGATCCATCCCGCAAAAATTCAGTTCAGGAAGAAGGAACTCAATACAACCATTCAACCGGCCCATATAACCCAGAGCAACAAAGAAATTGAAACCTGGGAATATAAAAATCTGAAAGCAAAGGAAGACGAGCCTTTCAACCTGAGCCTTTCAGAGATGGTCCCCCGGGTTATCCTAATGCCCACTCAATTGGTTTACGATGAATACTCCGGAAATGCCGATAACTGGAACGAATTTGGCAAATGGGTCTTCAACCTCTATTACGGGCGAGATGAACTGGCCGAAGAAGAAAAAATAAAAATCACCGACCTCCTTATAAATACAAAAGATACGATCCAAACAATTAAGACCCTGTATGAATATATGCAGCAACGAACCCGTTATGTTGGCATTCAACTTGGGATTGGTGGTTATCAACCATTTTCAGCGCAATCGGTTTTCGAGACAGGGTATGGCGACTGTAAAGCGTTAAGCAACTACATGCATTCCTTACTGAAACAGGCCGGCATAAAATCGTATCCGGTGCTGGTCTCGTCCGGCAGATACATTGAACCAATTTTCCCCGATTTTCCAAATTTCAGCCAGTTCGATCACGTTATTCTTTGCGTGCCGGGAGCAAAAGATACTATTTGGCTCGAATGCACCAACCAAAATATCCCATTTGGGTTTCTCGGTGATTTTACCGACGATCGCGATGTGCTGCTCATTACCGAAGAGGGAGGAAAACTTGCGCATACGAAAAAATATACAGCCAAAGATAACCTCAGAACCTGTAAAGCTGAATTCATCGTCGATTCCATCGGTACAGCAAGTGGCCAAACCCTGACACACTATCAGGGATTGCAGTACGACGATATCTCTTTCATTCTAAACATCAAAACCGACGAACAAAAAAAATGGTTATACCAGAATTCTTCGTTGCCTTCTCTGCAAATCAACAAATTCGATATCCGGGAAGATAAGAGGATGCTTCCCGCTGCCACCGTCAATGAATCGGCGGTTTCGAAAAACTACGGCTCCTTCACCGGAAACTATATGCTCCTGCCGCTAAATAAAAACAACGTCCAGTCTCCCATTCAAAAACAGGTTAAAGAACGGGTTTCAGACTTTATAATTCACCGATCCTCCATGGATTATGACACACTGATTTATACCATTCCGGAGAGCTATAAAATTGAATCAATCCCAACAGGGAAAAGCTTCACATCGCCATTTGGAGATTATTCTTTTGCGGTGAAAAGCGATGGAAATAAAATCATTTACACCCGATTGTTTACCATAAATCAGGGCAGGTACAAGGCATCTGAATACAAGCGTTTCTACGATTTCTGCCTTTCGGTTTCAAAAGCCGACAATGAAAAAGCGATGCTGGTAAAGAAAAAGTAACAACGATAAATCAAACCATCCTACGGACTTTTGCTCCCGGCATTAGCTTCATCTGGCGAAGATCGGCCCCTCCGATGAGGTTAATGCCCGGTTTTTTCCCCACTTCAATGCTCCCGGCCCAATCGCTGATGCGCAGCGCAGCGGCACCGTTTACACAAGCCCAGGTGAGCAACTCCTCCAACGAAAGATCAGGAACCGCATTTCCGATGGTTTTCATCTCTTCGAGAATCGATAAGGTATGGTTGGAAGCCAGACTGTCGGTTCCCAAACAGATGCGGAACCCTGAGTTTCGCAACAACTCATAATCGGGCAACCGGTCTTCGATGTACAAATTGGCATTCGGACAGGTCACCAGAAAAGTATTTCCAGTTGAACGCTTTTCGCGGAGCAATGCCAAATCGTCCTTGTCAGCAAAGGTATTGTGCACCAGCAGAAGTTGATTTTCTGCGGGGATCTTATCGATCACCACGTGAGTCGAACTCTTCCCGGTTGGTTGCCAGAAAGTGGTGTCCAGCTTCAGGTCGTTCGCATAATGGTCGATCATCCCGCCGCTTTTATCCAGGAACATTTGGTCCTCTTCGGCCGATTCCTGATGGTGAATGGTTACAATAGATCCTTCCCCCCGAGCATCGGCTGCCAGAAGTTCAAAAAGATCGTTGCTCACCGAATAGGGCGAATGGGGGACAATGGAAGCTTTGAGCCGGCTGGCATCATACAGCATGAAGGCAAATCCGGCATATTCCATGGCCCGGGGAGCCTTTTCGGGCAGGAAACCAAAACACTCAATAAACGTGTGATAATCGATTTTGCTATTCTCTTTGATTTCGATGGTGGAGGTTCCATTGGCAACATCGCCAACGGCCACGATGCCATTCATCCACATAAAGCGGTCGGCCTGGCGGGCGGTCATCTCCTGAAACCCTTCATCAACATTCCGAAGGAGCATAATCTGATGCAGGAATTCGGGAAGATGTCCATGTTCTGCAATCTTTCCCTTCAGGTGCGACAGTTCCAAATGGCAATGTGCATTGATGAAACCGGGGCACAAAATCCCGCTGTAATGCTCTACACCCTCCGACTCGGACAGGTCATCGGCGGTATCAATCACCTCAACAACGGTTCCATCGCTGTCGGTTACTACCATGCCATTTTTCAACGGGGCACCCGAAAGCGTAAAGACATAGCTGGCCGATAACTTCCGGTATCTCATTTCTTTTTCTCCGGTTCTTTTTCCTTCTCTGACTTTTTCCCCTGCAAATCGTCGAGCATCACCGTGATTTTACTGAGCACTTCCGTATAGATTTTATCATATTCTTTGGGATGGCGCGAATAATAAAGGGTTGTGGCCATCATCTTCTCCTCCGAAACATTGTACTTTTTCAGAACCGACAGGTAAACTGATTTGGACTGCAGGCTGTCGAGCTTGAGAATGACCCGGTCCTGAACCATCCCTTCTCCAAGGTGGATATCGACCAGCATGTTGATAAAGGTTTTCCGGTTGATGGCATTCGAAGGCATTGGGTCACGCTTGCAACCAACCACCACCAGCAAAACAATCAGTATCCAAACAAAATTTTTCTCCATAACAGTTATTTTACGCCCCACGGAAAAGGCTTTTCAGGGTTTCGCCTACATTTTTCACGCGGTTGATTTTAATCGGGAACTTTTTCGGGTCGATACCCTTGTTAGCAAACGGGATATAGATTTCGGCAAAGCCCAGTTTGGCAGCCTCGCCAATCCGCTGTTCTACCCTGCTGACCGGTCTCACCTCGCCCGTAAGCCCCACCTCGCCGGCAAAGCAAATATTGGAACCAACCGCTACGTCGAAGTTCGACGAAAGCACGGCACAGATGATTGCCAAATCGGACGCGGGATCCACAATGCGGATGCCGCCGGCTATGTTCAGGAAAACATCTTTGGTGACCAGTTTGAAGCCGGCCCGTTTTTCGAGTACGGCCAGCAACATGTTCAGCCTGCGCAGGTCGAACCCGGTAGCCGAACGCTGCGGAACCCCATAAGCTGCAGAACTGACCAGCGCCTGCACTTCGATCAGGAACGGCCGTACCCCTTCGATGGCAGCAGCCACTGCTGTGCCGCTCAATCCCTGGTGTTCAACACTCAAAAGCAACTCCGACGGGTTAGACACTTCACGCAGCCCATCGCCTTTCATCTCGAAGATACCGATTTCGCTGGTCGATCCAAAACGGTTTTTGCTGGCACGCAGGATGCGGTACATGTAGTTGCGGTCGCCTTCAAACTGAAGCACCGTGTCGACCACATGCTCCAGCACCTTCGGCCCGGCAATGCTCCCCTCCTTGTTGATATGCCCAATAAGGATGACCGGAATACTCTGGGCTTTTGCCTTCTGCATAATGCCCGCAGTACATTCGCGAATCTGCGAAACACTCCCCGCGCCGGAGTCGATCATCTCGGTACTCACGGTCTGGATGGAGTCGATGACCAGCAGTTCGGGCTGTACCCGGTCGATTTGTGCCAGTATGTTTTCGAGCGAAGTTTCGCTAAGGAAAAGACAGTTTTCGTTGTTGGCTGTCAAGCGGGTTGAGCGGAGCTTGATCTGTTCAAGGCTCTCCTCTCCCGAGATGTAAAGCACCAGTTTATCTTTTACGTTCAGCCCCATCTGCAAGGCCAGGGTCGACTTCCCGATGCCCGGTTCTCCACCCAGCAGGACAATCGACCCTGGGACCAGTCCACCACCAAGTACCCGATCGAACTCTTGGTTTGAGGTAGAAAAACGGTCGGTCTTTCCTACCGGGATTTCGGCCAGGGTAAGCGGTCGCTGCAAAATAGAGGAATTCGGGGATGTTGGTTTGCTTTTCGGCCCAACCACCTCAACCTCCTCGATGTAGGTATTCCACTCGCCACACGAAGGACAACGCCCCACCCACTTGGGCGAGGTTACGCCACACGCCTGGCACACATATATGGTTTTTGCTTTTGCCATAAGTCAAAGATAAAAAGAATAAGGGTGTCGCGGTTGATCATCGCGATTATTTTCTGTTACAACCGGAACCAGGCCGATCCCAAAAACCGGCATAGCAGTTTATGACGGGCACCCTGTAAGATCTGGCGTTTACGAAGACTATTCCTGAATCACCAGACTCTCTTTATTCCGGGTGAAAAGATAGCTTCTAAGGACAGCTTCATCATAGTCGGCAACACCGATCTTTACCCATCCAACGATTTTCTTTTCTTTGTTTCTGAAACCAATATATGCATCATCTTTTCCAATCCATTGGCTAGTGGTCACATTTGTAGTCCCCCCTCCAAAACTATCGTGGTTGTAACAGGATAATTCAATGGAATCGGAAGTATAAGTCAGATCATCTGAAATCGTATCATTGATCGATAAAATTGCAGGAATATTAATTTCACTTGAATAAGAATTATTGATATACCCACCCCCGGTGTTATAACTGCTCAATGTATTTTTAAGAGATTTCTGGATGACAATTTCAAAATTATTTTTCGGCATTACCGACAAATCGCGCACAACTGTCCTCCCTAAAGAATAGATCATGGATAGAAAACAAAGATCAACCTCCTGATCATCGTCCAGATCCAAGTCATATCGTCCCGTAGTAAACGCTACATTTTGACTGACTGTAGGAGAAATGATGGTGTCGTTCAGGCTATAGACCACTCCAGGTTTAATCGATTCATCATCCTTTTTCTCACATCCGGCAAAAAGGATAAAACAAACAGTAGCGATGGCTAAAATTCTTTTACATCTTTCATGCTTCATGGCTTACGGTTGAATTATTTATCGGGAAAACAAACTGAACCTGGCTCTTATCTGAGAATAAGAAACAGATCCATAAATCAAAGATAAAAAATAATCCGGTTCTACAGTTCCAACCAGTTCTGAAGGGCTTTTTTGACATCCAGCAAATCATCGTACGCTTTGAGGTATTTTTTACGAAGGATGAAATATTCCTTTAACAGGAGGGACGCGCGATTTTGGGACGTGCGATTTTCAATCGCGCAGTTTTTCGGCGATTGCAAATCGCCAGTCCCACTTGGTGATTACATCCCTATCGAATTAATCGGATCGTCAACTCCTTTAATCCGGGACACACAATTCCGGGACACGCGATTTTTAATCGCGTAATTTCGGCGATTGAAAATCGCCAGTCCCATATCAAAATTCCTTTCCGCCGTACCAACTGCCCGGCCAGTTGTGCCAATCGTCAACCAGTTTTGACTTTACCGGATTATCCAGCGTGTAGCTGATCGCATAGTACAGATGCCGTTCATCTCTGATGGTGGTATCGAAACTCTCTTTGTGCCATAAGCTCCCGCTTCGGCCTTCGGCCATGTTGATCTGCCGTGAAGATTGCCTTTTTACCGATTGCATGATGTCCTGCAAATAGACAGGCTTGCCTTCCATGTCGGTTTTCATGAGTTCGAATACCCAATGTATATGGTTGGGCATAATGGTAAAAGCAATGTTTTTGAGTTTTTTCCCTTCCCAAAATTGCAGGGCCTGGATAAGAATTTCCCGGCTTGCCGATTTCGATATATCGATTGATGGGTATCTCTGGGCATCCATCAAATCGTCGTACGCTTTGATGTATTTTTTACGAAGGATGTAATATTCCTTTAGCAATTGGGACGCGCGATTTTCAATCGCGCAGTTTTTCGGCGATTGCAAATCGCCGGTCCCGTCGATCTGGGACACGCGATTTTGGGACACGCGATTTGCAATCGCGTAATTATTCGGCGATTGAAAATCGCCGGTCCCGCCGATCTGAGACACGCGATTTACAATCGCGTAATAAAGTCCGGATTGCGGTTGACCGATCGGACATGGGTAATACCCATCCTCATCACATGCGAAATATTTTCGAAGTGGGAAATGCGGTAAAGATATATCCTGCTGAGATCGGCCATGATGTTTATTTCTTGTTTTCTCCCCAAATCTAACAAAATGCAACGAGCATTTCAAAAATTTACAGGTGGCCGAAGTTGCCTTATTTCAAAATTGTTATAACTTTATAGGTGAAAATGCAATTGTTCTTTCTACAACTTGTCGAACCAGAAAAACGAATGCCTATGAAGAATAAACCACGGTAAAATCCCAATCACGACTGATTGAATGCTACGCGCACCGAAATCCCTTTTCACACCAAATCCTTATTTTTTCCTTTTCACACTTAACCAACCTGCCCCGGGGTTTTCCTTCAACCAGTTTTTTCAACCATTGGATGCTTCTTAATGCCTTGCCCGATGTTGTTTTTCGTGCAGGGAGCTCTTCCATCGTTTTTCCGGTTGCTCAAAACCGGCTGCGGCCACAGGTCGTACCACCTTTGCCACCGGAGAACGAACTGATTAAATGCCTTCTCTTTTTTAACAGACATCGAGACGATGTGAGGGAAAAAAATCACAAATGTCGTCCCTGAGCGCCAGCGATGGGAAAAGCGATGACAAATGTCGTCCCTGACTCCCAGCGATGGGAAAAGTGATGAAGAATGTCGTCCCTGAGTGCCAGCGATGAGAAAAGCGATGACGAATGTCGTCCCTGACTACCAGCGGCGAGAAAAGCGATGACGAATGTCGTCCCTGAGTGCCAGCGATGGGAAAAGTGACGAAAAGAGGGGCACGCAAGTTTAATTGCCCTGCAAATGGGGCAAAATCAAAAAAAAAACAATTATACCATGAAATCAATTCTTTCAATAGTTGTTTCGAACCTTCGCAACGATGAGTATTTTCAGTTTATGAGCGAAGTAGACAAACTGGTTGTTGCCTCAACGGCTGCTGCGTTGGGGATTTCGGACCAGTACACTCCCTTCAAAAGCGGTTTGACCAATGTGGATGAAGTGTTGAAAGTGGAAAAAGGGAGTAACCAAACCCGCCTGATTACCGAAGCCGACGAGAAACGCGACCGTATTCACAAGGGGCTGGAGCTGCAGGTTGAATCGAATAAAAACCACTGGGACGAGGATGTAGTCGATGCAGCCCTTCGCATCGGGCGTATTATCGGACAGTACGGGAACCTGCGTGTTCTGAGTTATAACGAAGAGAGCAGCGCCATTGGCAACCTGGTGAAAGAACTCACTTCGGAAGCCAACGCCCCGTCGCTTGCAACGATTGGGCTTACCACCTGGGTGTCAAAACTGGGTGAGGCTAACGATGCCTTTCAAGCTATTTTCAACGACCGCGCCAGTGAAGTGGCTTCGCGGTCGAGTGGCAATGTGCGGGCTGCCCGGCTACTGCTCGACCCGTTGTATGAAGCAATGGTTGCCCGCGTAAACGCACTGGCGGTTGTCAACGGCGAGGCAGCTTATGCCGATTTTATCGACAAGGTAAATTACTATGTCGATTATTACAAGAACACCATTTCGGCACGGAAAGGCCGCACAACCAAAGAGGCGAAAACCAAAAAAAGTGAAACCAACGGTTAGTCCCCCTGCCCGGTCACCGATGCCACAAAGCGATCCCTCCGGGTTGTGAATTCCGAAAGTTGCTCCTCACGCGCTCACTCATCCTCTCCATGTATGAGATGGCGTTGAGGAGCATCTTTTTCAACGAACGACAATAGTGGGAACAGGCCAGATCGGAGTCAAATCCTGACCATACGGATCTAAAACAAGGTCTATTGCATCTATTTTCAGCAATTTCCTTTTTCTTTTTACCTTTGCAAAGAGCAAATCGCCGTTGTTAAATGAATAGCAAATTATGAAACAAGTCGTCGTAAATATTCCGGACAATAAATATCACTTTTTCATGGAATTGATAAAAAGCCTCAATTTTGTTGTACTTTCCAGAGAAGAAGAGCAAACCAAGAAGCAGATGGAGTTTGTGAGCGGGACGAAACAATCGCTTGAGCAGGTTGAGAAACACCTTAGCGGCCAAATAAAATTAAAAACCGCAGACCAGTTACTCGATGAACTTTAATGTTTATGCAACCGACTTTTTTGACCGGGAACTAAAACAGCTTGCAAAAAGCATCTCCGATAAAGAACTCGACAGGCTTTTCGAACTGGCAGGGATAATTGAATAATCCCACCCCGGCACATTAACCCCTGCCCCCCGAAAAATATCATTCACCCAGACAACACCAGTGAAATAAATCAAACGATAGGTGAACTGACAATTCTATTTATCCCGAATGCCGCTACCTTCCTGCCGCGTCAAAGATATACCGATGGATTATCCTCGAATTGCACGAGATCATTTACCGGATTTCCGGCTCCCAGATACAGATATTAATAATTTTTACATAATTTTGAAAGAAATAGAGCGAAGCAATGAAAACACACATCACCATCCCCGTGCTGGTTTTTTTTCTGCTGACGATTCAACCACTGGTTTCCTGGTCAAAGCCCGAAACATCGGTAGTCGACTCGCTGATTACGGGGAAATATACCTACTACGCAACCATCGACAACATCCTGACGATTGAAGACGGTGCCCCCGACCTGCCGAAAGAGGGACGGATCCCCCTGCTGCTGGTCCACGGATGGAGCTTTGACGGAAGGCCTGCTGCCCCCGGCGGTCATTGGGAATATTTCACCGACTACCTGAAAAACGACGCCGAGCTTAGCCGGTACTTTAAACCCTATCTGGTCCGATACTGGTCAAATGCCGTGTCGGTTGAGGAATTGGCAGCTCTTCTCCGCGACAAAGTGCAGGAAGCCGGAATGCACGAACAGCCATTGATCCTGATTGGCCACAGCATGGGCGGGCTAGTCTCCCGCTCGTTCATGAACGAACAGCTCTTTACCACCGGTGCGTATGCCGGTGAAAGATGCGGCGAAAATGTCAGGCTTTTGATCACATTGAGTTCACCGCTCCACGGCTCGCCCATGGCCAACGGTCCTGCCCGCGACAACAAGGTAAACTTCCTGATGAAAGTGGCCATGTCGGCCGTTGAACTAACCCTTTTCAGCGACAACAAATACAACGAAGTAAACCGAAGCGACCTCCGCTGGGACAATTACGATAACCTCTTTAACTACTCCAAATTCCCAAGCGACAAAAACGACTGGCTCGCAAACCTGAATTCCATCACCCTGTACGACTCCAAACTGGTTTGCTATTCCGCCTCGGTAACCGGCTCCTTCAAACTGCCCCCCTATGCCGACACCAACGAACAATATAAGGCTGGTTCTTACCTGATGAAAGAGTGCTTCGGTTTTACAAACGACGGGATCGTTCCCATCCAGAGTTCCTCGTTCGAAGGACATACACCCAAAAAAGTGCGTTATTTCAGCGAATATACCCATGCCGATATCGCCAAAGGGAAAGGCGACCAGACCGAACTTTTCAACCCGATGAAACAGGATTTACTGGAAGTGATCCCGCCTCAGCTGGTAAACCCACTGTCCGAAAATGCCTGTCTGAAATATGGCCAGCCCTATACGATTCAGTGGCTAGCCCCTTCAACCACATCCAAAGTGAACCTTTACTTTTCGGGCGATAACGGGCAATCGTATACCCTGCTGGCCGATCAGGTCGACGCTGCACAGGGAGCCTACCAATGGAGTCTCCCCGATACCAACCTTACCCAGTGCCGGTTCAAAGTCACCAACGCAACGGACGAGAGTTTGTTTGCCAGTTCACCCTACCCTTTTACTATTTACCACAACCGGCTAACTATTTTGTCCCCGCTAGCAGGAAGCTATTTTGTCCCCGGAAAGACGAATACCATTTGCTGGCAGCAGACAGGAATCGCCACTCGTGTGCGCCTGGTGTATCACGACCCTAAAAACAATTTCACCGATACCATTGCCCCGGAATTTCCGGTGGAACAAACCACCAACCGTTTCGACTGGGCCGTAGAACACAATATCATCCCGGCAACCGATTCCGCTTATATTACCATCGAAATGCTCCCGATGAAAGAGCTGTCTGGAGATGAAGAAAATTACACCTTCACCTCATCGCCCTTTATGATGCTGGGCGAACCCGGGATTACATTCAATGCACCAGCTACTTTCCCAACAGATGAGTTTGGCGTATCGGGAGAAAAAATGGTGATCGATTCATTCTATACCGTGAAATGGCAAACCGAAGGCGAAATTAAATCGGTTACCCTGAGTTTATGCGACTCGTCAAAGAAAGTCCTTCAAACCATCAAAACAAAAAACCAGCGACCGGGCATTCATTCCAGCGGGTTCACCAACTGGCGGGTTCCCGGGATGCATGGCGATGCTTTCTATCTGAAGCTCGAAGGTGGCCCTGATCAAAATACGATTACGGCTACCACCCATACAGAATTCCCGTTCCGCATCAACCGGAAATCGGCCATTATTGCTCCTGCCAATCACGAAAAGAGTGTGGCTTTGATTCCCTGCGTGAAGATGGACTCCATTGCCAAAGCAACCGGCTACCGATTCGAGATTGTCGATTCACTTACCGGGGGCGTTGAATTTGAACGGACTTATGGGTCGGCATTGCCCGGATTTTGTATTCCCAACACCCTGGAGGATGAATTGACACCGGGCGAAACCTATCAGCTTACAGCCTCTGCCCTGTTCGACACAATTGTTTCTTATCCTTCGCGCATTCATTTTCAGGCAGCAGCCATAAAGCCAATGGCTTTCCAAACGATTTTACCGGTACAAAACGACACGATCGAGGGAACCTCCATGAAGTTTGCGTGGAGCCGCTCGGTGGGCACCGCTACGTATCAGGTCGAAATTACCAACCAGGGAAAATTGCTGGCTTCCAAACTGTACAACCGCGAAGACACGGTGGTATCGATCAGCATAGGGAAAAGCGGCCGGCCCGACACCATCTTCTGGAAAGTAACCGCAAAAAATGATTTTGGTGAAACCGTTGCCCAAAGCTATTTCTTTAAGAAAAACATTACCGGCGTGGAGTTTCTTCCGTCAGGGAAACAGGAAGATTTCAACCTGATCAACTATCCCAATCCGTTTGACCATGAAACCACGCTGGAGTTTGTCCTGCCCGGTTCCGATCAGCATTTTTCGACCGAGATCGCCATTTATAACCTTTCGGGGCAGAAAATAAGGATGCTTTCGAAAGCCGAAAGAAAGAGCGGGAAGCAAACCGTTGTGTGGGATGGAAAAAATGATTCAGGCCAACGGGTCGAAAAGGGAATGTATACCATTTACCTCACCGTTGATCAGAAACCGGTAACACGACTGCTGATTGCGAAATAGGAACTGCCGGAAAAGAGCAGGAAGATCAGAGCAACAGATTGGTTTGGGTATCGGGGAAAACGAGCCTTGGTTTGAAGGTTTTTGCCTCCTCGAAATCCATCATGGCATACGACATGATGATGACCACATCGCCTACAGCCACCTTCCGGGCAGCTGGCCCGTTAAGGCAAATTACCCCGGTACCACGCTGGCCTCTGATTACATACGTATCCAACCGTTCACCGTTATTGAGGTTAACAACCTGAACTTTTTCGTTTTCAATCAGATTGGCTGCATCCATTAAATCTTCATCGATGGTGATGCTGCCCACGTACTGCAAATTCGCTTCCGTTACAGTAACCTTATGAATCTTCGATTTGCAAACTTCAATAAACATGACTTAAAAAATTACATTATCAATTAACCGAACCTTTCCACAATGAACAGCGATGCAGCCAATTTTGTTGACGTTAGCATCCCAATTATTAATTGGGGTCAATTCGTTGAAATCAACAATTTCAAAATATTCAGTCTGAAGATATGGGTTCTTATCGATTGTTCCGATTACCCACTGTTTCACTTCATCGACCGAATGGTTTTTTGCCATCTCAACCGCCGAAAACAGGGTCTTCGAAATCAGGCAGGCATTCTCTTTTTCAACCGGGCTCAATAAGGCATTGCGCGAGCTCAGCGCCAGTCCGCTGCTTTCCCTCACAATCGGGCAAGGAACAATTTCCAGATCCAGCTTCAGCATTTCGACCATCTTATTGATAATGGCCACCTGCTGAAAATCTTTCAGTCCAAAGAAAGCTTTATCGGGACGAACCATGTCGAAAAGTTTGCTCACCACCTGAGCAACCCCGTTGAAGTGCCCTGGCCTGAATTTTCCCTCCATTACATTTTCGATAGACCCAAAGTTAAATTTTCGTGTATCTTCTTCGGGGTAGACTTCCTCGACCGAAGGGGCAAAAACCAGTTGACAAGCTGTTTTTTCAAGAAGAAGAAGATCTTTTTCCAGGGTTCGGGGATAGCGGACCAGATCTTCCTTATTATTAAACTGTGTCGGATTGACAAAAATACTAACCACAACAAAGTCAGTCTCTTTTCCTGCTCTGTTTACCAACGACAAATGCCCTTCGTGCAATGCGCCCATGGTTGGGACAAAACCTATAGCAAGGCCACTTTGCCGTTGTATATCAATAGCTTTTCTTAGCTCTTTGACACTTTTTACTACTTCCATTGCTCAAAAATGAAAGTGCAAAGTAAATAAATAAATCCTCATAATAACAAGATAAAATTCAATCTTTTGCCGTATGTACATTGAAAGTAAAGAATTGATTATTCCGTGATTTTTACTACTTTTGCAAAATCAAATTTTTGGGAAAAGAAATGGAAAAGAAAAAGGTATTGTTTATTTTTCAGGAAATTACTCCTTATCTACCCGAGTCTGAAAAGTCAACTATTGGCCGATACCTACCACAGGGAATCCAGGAAAGAGGAAAAGAAATCCGCACCTTCATGCCGCGGTATGGTTGCGTAAACGAACGAAGAAACCAATTGCACGAAGTCATCCGTCTTTCCGGAATGAACTTGGTAATCAACGACACCGACCATCCTCTCATCATCAAAGTGGCTTCGATACAGGCAGCTCGCATGCAGGTTTATTTCATCGATAATGAAGATTATTTCCATCGCAAGTATGTGATGACCGACAAAAACGATGAACCTTTCGAAGACAATGATGAACGGGCAATTTTCTTTGCCAGGGGTGTGCTCGAAACGGTCATCAAGCTTCGCTGGGCGCCGGATGTAATCCATTGCCACGGCTGGTTTGGATCGATTGTCCCCATTCTGATCAAAAAGACATTTGCCGATGATCCACTTTTTGTGAATTCCAAGGTCGTTTTATCGGTCTACAACGACGAATTCGATAAACCGTTCAAAAACGATTTGATCAACAAAGTGCAAAACGACGAGATCAATAAAGAAGATGTAAAAATACTGAGCACGCCGGCCTATTCCAGTTTGTATAAACTGGGCATTCAATATTCCGACGGGATCATTAAAGGTAGTCCAACCGTCAGCGCTGAAATTGAAGAGATACTAAAAACCTGCGGAAAACCGGTACTCGAATTCCAAAATGAAGAAACCTATATGGATGCCTTTAACGATTTTTACGATAAGATACTAATGAGTTAAAAAATACGTTTATCAGGAGAGCTTCACGCTCTCTTTTTTATAAAATGATTCCTTAAAAACAACCAATATGTGTGGAATAGTAGGCTACATAGGAAATAAAAACGCCTATCCGTTACTGATTAACGGATTAAAAAGGCTGGAATACCGAGGATACGATTCGGCAGGCATTGCCCTGTTCCAGAACAACACCACGACCGTATACAAAAAGAAAGGCAAAGTAAGTGAACTGGAAAACTTCTGTGCCGACCAGGACATTTCGGGAACCATCGGAATGGCCCACACCCGCTGGGCAACCCACGGCGAGCCCAACGACATCAATGCCCATCCGCACACTTCGATGCAGGGTCTTTTTACCATCATCCACAACGGGATCATCGAAAATTACGAAAAACTTAAAAAAGACCTTCTAGCCAAAGGTTATACCTTTTATGGCGAAACCGACACCGAAATACTGGCAAACCTTATTGAATACATGTACTCCAAAGGCGAACATGTAAATGCAGAGATGGCTGTCAGGATGGCTTTGTCGAGAGTTGTTGGCGCCTACGGACTGGTTGTGATGTGCATAAATGAACCGGAAAAACTCATCGCCGCCCGGAAAAGCAGCCCCCTGGCTGTTGGCATAGGGAAAGGCGAATATTTCATCGGTTCCGATGCGACCCCCATGATTGAATACACCAGAAACGTGGTTTACCTCAACGACCTGGATGTTGCCATACTGACCAAAAACAGCTTCACCCTCAAAACCGTTGAAAACGATCAGGAAATTACCCCTGAAATACAGCTGCTGGAACTGAGCGTGGGCGAGATTGAGAAAAACGGCTACGAACATTTCATGCTGAAAGAGATCTTTGAACAGCCCAAAACCATTTCTGATTCGTTCAAAGGGCGCATTTCACCCGAGACCAAAGAGATTGTTCTTGGTGGATTGGCCGACGTAATGCCCCGCATCCTCGAAGCACGGCGCATTGTGATCATTGCCTGCGGAACATCGTGGCATGCAGCCCTGATTGGCGAATACCTGATTGAAGAGTTTGCCCAAATACCGGTTGAAGTGGAATATGCTTCGGAATACCGCTACCGTAACCCCATTATCCGGAACGACGATGTAATTATTGCCATCAGCCAGAGCGGTGAAACAGCCGACACCATGGCCGCCATCAAGCTAGCCAAAGAAAAAGGCGCTCTGGTGCTGGGAATTTGCAATGTGGTTGGTTCGAGCATTGCCCGCGAAACCCATGCCGGGGTTTACACCCACGCCGGAATTGAAATCGGTGTGGCTTCAACCAAAGCATTTACCGCCCAGGTAACTGTTCTAACCCTGCTCGCATTAAGGCTTGCCCGGGGAAAGAAAACCATCAGCGACGAAAGGTACTTCACCATTATCAACGATCTGATTGATGTTCCCGAAAAAATCAAATCGATACTGATTGCCCACCCACACATTAAAGAGATTGCCGAAAAATACAAAGAAAGTATCAATGCCCTCTTCCTTGGACGCGGAGCCCTGTTCCCCGTTGCGCTGGAAGGAGCCCTGAAGCTGAAGGAAATATCGTATGTCCACGCCGAAGGATATGCTGCCGGGGAGATGAAACATGGCCCCATTGCACTGGTCGATACCAATCTGCCGGTAGTAGTGGTAGCCGCCAAAGACCGTTATTACGAAAAAGTAGTCAGTAACATTCAGGAAGTGAAAGCCCGCAAAGGAAACATTATTGCCATTGTAACCGAAGGCGACGGCGAATTGCGCAAAATGGTCAACGACATTTTTGAAATCCCGAAATCAGATCCGGTAATCACGCCGTTGCTAGCCATTATTCCGCTCCAGCTGTTTGCTTATTACATGGCCATTCTGCGGGGCTGTAATGTGGACCAGCCAAGGAACCTGGCAAAATCAGTCACAGTAGAATAAGATCTACGGCTGATAGATCACTTTATAAATCGAAAGCCTGCCTGCCTGTCTGATCCGGAACAGATAAACTCCGGGACTTACCGAAAGACGGCTCAGATCAAAAAAGGAATCGTCGTTCACGGTTGTCTGAAAAACCGTTGAGCCAGATAATGTGTAGATGGCAATTCCGGCATCGGTTTTTATCCCTTTCATTTTCAGGTAAAGCACACCTTTGGTCGGATTGGGATAAAGAATCACGCTGCCTGCATCCAACAATCGGAAATCCTCATTCGAATCCAGAATCCCTGGATCGTCGCTGAACGGGGAACCATTCACTACCGATGAGGATTTCCAGTAATTGTAATCAGCCGGAGAGCCGTTGGGATACCTCAACACCGATGAAAGGGTAAACCCATCTCCATCGGGCTGGGTTGGCCATGGATATGCATCAAAAAAGGTGAAATTAACAACCCGGTCACCTTTGGCCGACGACACGGTAACCTGCTCGCCCGAATTGGAAAAATTATTTTCAAACAATCCGGATGGCACCTGTGAGTATCGCTCATAAAACCATTTCGATTTGGATGCAATCACATAAAACTGCCTGGGAGATAATACTTCATTCTCTTTAAACTGATACTGAACCGACGAAGTAAAATTCAATCCGGTCAGGTTTATGGGTTTTGAACCGGTATTTTTTAGCTCAATAAATTCGAACGACTTACCCGAAACCGTGTCGGCACCAATGATGGAATCCTTCGGATGATAATTTAATTCAGTAATTTTCAGGTTGGAATAATCCTCTTCGGTGCTTAAAAACTTGATTTCGTGCAACGCACTCCATTCATCATTCAGCTTAACACGTGTTTTGATCAGAGCGGTTCCGTTCAAATCGATGGTTCCACCGCTCGAAAGCAGAGCAGCACTGCTGCTTACCGCGCCTCCGATTAACCGGGGATCGCTTCCGTCGAGCGTATAATAAATCTGGCCTTTGGAACTGGTCAGCGACAACTGATAATTTCCATTTACCGGATAAACTTCATCGTAAAGAGTGGTGCCATTTTTCCTGATCACCGGCGGATCGAACAAGGGATAAAGATCAGCTTCTATCAACTGGTCGATCACAATGTCGGTGCGATCAGGGAAAAAACGGTTGTAAACATCGTCGATCTGATCTTCCCAGGTTGCTTTGGTATAGGGAACTGAATGCTGGGCATCGCCCCAGCGGGCCGATTCAGCAATGATGGCCATCTGAATTTCATCGGCACGTTTTTCAAAACGGGCTGCGGCAACGTCGGGCGTGAACACCCCGTTATTGAAGAAATGTTTGTAAACCCGGTCGGCTACCCTCATCCGGTATTCTTTGTTATCCGTCAGTTTATGATGAAGCCATTGCGGATGAAAAGTGGTTAATCCACTCACCGACATTCTCAGGTTGACGCGATCTTCATCCAACCCGATCCCTGGCGATGCAACATCAATCATCATGCTGTGTTCGGCATCGTGGTTGAAGAAAACAAACCCCCGGCTTTTATCGTCTCGCTTATCGATGGCATAAAAATTATTAACCCCGGCGTTTCCTCCAAACGACGAAGTAGGTGCATCAAAATTGCCGGTATAAAAGATTCCCAGCAGGTAATCGATCAGGTTATCGACATCGACCAGCACTTCTCCTCCTTTTTTGGGAAAACCGGCAGCATCTTTCCCTTCGAGGGCAAAGTAACTTTCGTTTGAAGCAAATCCCTTCTGGCACATATTGTAAAGGCGTTGCCACGAATCCAGATTCCCGTCGGTCGCCTCAACGTAATACCCATCGGCGTTAACTTTTACCACATCATAATCGTCGTCCTGGCCGCCAAAATATTCCGAAGCATAATTGGCCTCAGAACGTTCCTGCGTTTGGTACAATCCCCAGTACATCCCGTTCAGATAAAGATGGTAATAGCGGCTGCGGGTATAAGGTTGCCCCATATCCCGCTGCGAATCCCTTGAAAAGACTTCCCTTACACAAGTATTCCTTGAGTCGCCGTTGCTCCACGAATAGTTTTGTTCACACCGCAAATCAATTTTATCGAATTCGTTGACACCTTCGTCATCAAACAGCGGAAACCGTAATTTTGAAGCACCATATTCACTTCGGAAAAACAGGCGGAACCCGTGTTTGGGGTAGTATCCATGCCGGCTCCAACCTCCCCTGATCCGAAGTCCGGCATTGATGTTAAATCCCTTCTCTCCAGACGGATTTAACAACTCTACCGAGCAAAACCGTTCCCATTCTTCGCCATGATCCAACCCATTCACGTAAATCCCGGTAGTTGGATTAAACAAATTACCCAAGTCGGTTACAACGGATATGGAAGGAATATCGGTAAGAGCGGTGTTCATCTGGGAAGAATATGCGGAATTCTTTGTCACATCCGGATCCATAGCAAGGTCGATCATCTGGTCGTTTACATAGGAGCTGGTCGGCCAACCACCTCCGGGATTTGACTGGGTAATAACTCTGTCGATGAAAATATAGGTCTGGGAAAGCGGAAACGTTGGCGTTTCTCCATCCTTTTTCAGCGATGCCCTCACAAGGTAACAGGGCGTTTGCGGACGTCCGGTTGAATTGGTTGGATCAACCCGCAGGGTTTTCGATTTTCCACCATTCTGAGCAGTTGAAGAAGTCTGGGGATTGCTTCCGTCGATGGTATACAAGATATTATACGACGGATCGGGAACTGTTAGCTTCAGGTCGAACGCATTTTTATAAAAACCTCCGGGCAGGCTAAACTGAACCTTCATGGTGTCGGTTGAAACAAGCTGACTATACGACGACTGAGCTGAAGATGCGATCCACATCCCAATCAAAACAAAGAATACGAGTATAAACCGACGAATCATGAACAAAGGGTTATCAGGTTAAGGCTGGCCAAAGTAATAAAAGCCGCTATTAATAAGACAATTCTGAAATGAAAAATACGTATCCCAATCGGCCAATTATTCTTTAGAATTTTTTCATCCGGAATG
>Ga0116170_10001168_pt1 | contig 26917 bp, 26 predicted proteins | sample AD_JPNHW1_MetaG_FD_89797 | JGI IMG/M metagenome (GOLD analysis project Ga0116170, IMG submission 89797) | Active sludge microbial communities of municipal wastewater-treating anaerobic digesters from Japan - AD_JPNHW1_MetaG | ecosystem: Engineered > Bioreactor > Anaerobic > Digestate | place... | reverse complement strand
CTTGCCGGGCCGGTCAGGGATGCGATGACGCCGATCCTGATCTCCGACGGCTGGGTTGTTGCTGCCGCCTGCTGCTGCGAACAGCCTGCGGAGAAGACCGCGAAGAGAACGATTGCGATGAGAAAGAGCGAGAGAGTTTTTCCGGAACCATTCATGCAGATACCCCTTTGCTATGCAATAGCATGGCATAGTATGACAAAGGGCTTTATAATAAATTCGATACCGGATTGCGGAGTACATTCACGATGCAGAGAAGCCTCCGGCCTCCTGTTTCATGCGGCTCCGCATGGATAAAAGAACCGCCGATCCTCCCTCCCCGCAGGTATCGCCCCCGTTTTACGGGTTCGAGAAGAGCGTGGCAAGTTCCGTAATATTCTGGTCGGTTGAGAAGATGACGATGGAGTCGCCGATCCGGAGAATGGTTGAACCGGGAGGGTTGCGTACGAAGGCATCGTTTCTCCGGAACCCGAATTCACTGATCTTAAAGCGGTTCTTCAGATCGAGATTGTCAAGCGTTTTACCGCACGCACGGCAACCGGGGATGACATGGAACGTATGGAAATGGAGCGTGTCGAGGATCGGCTCGGACAGTGGTTCCTCGCCGGCCGGTTCCATCCCTTTCGTGAACCGGGCATACCCCCATTTCTGGAGCCGCGACACGATCGACGAGATCTCCGGCTCGGGGAGGCGGTAGTCCTTAAGAACCCGCTGGAAGATCTCTTTTGCGGATTCGTACTCTTCCGACACGACTTCATCGGCGCCGAGATCCATGAGGTAGTTTGCCTGCCTTGTATTCCGGGTCCTTGCGACAATGTGGATCGAAGGGGAGAGGACCCGGGCATGGTGGACGATCCTCGGGACAGCCTCCTGTTCGGAGACAACGACGACCAGGGTCTTTGCCCGGTGGATCCCCGCATGTTCGAGCATCTCTTCCTGGACGGCGTCGCCGAAGATGAAATTTTTGCGCCGGGATGCCTTCTCCTTCCGGATAATATCCGGGTTCAGTTCGATGACGACGTAGGGGATGCCGATGATCTCGGCCGCCCGGGCAACGCTCTTCCCGGTAAGGCCGTAGCCGGCGATGATGATATGGTTTTTCGGGTCGTCTTCCTCCGCAATAGCGGCAGATGCGCCCACCGGTTTCTTCTTAAAGACCGGGTTCCGCGAGACCTTGTAGAGAAAGTCGACAACCCCGGGGGATGCATTCATGATGAACGGGGTGAGCGCCATCGTGATAATTGCAGAAGCGAGGAATACCTGGTACACCGTGTCGGGGATAAGAGCAGTGTCAAGCCCGCTCTTTGCGATAACAAAGGAGAATTCCCCGATCTGGCTGAGGGCAAGCCCGGTGAAGACCGCAAGCCGCGCCTCCGTTCCGACAATGGTTGCGGCAAAAACTCCCGTGAAGAACTTGATGAGGATGATAAACAGGGTGATGAAGAGGATAGACACGAAATTATCCATGAAGATGCTGATCTCGAGCAGCATGCCGATGGCAAGGAAGAAGATGCTTGCAAAGATGTCGCGGAACGGGATGATGTGCGAAAGCGCGTCGATATTGTAATCGGATTCCCCGATGATCAGGCCGGCGAGGAAGGCACCGAGCGTGACCGAGAGGCCGGCTGTGTCGGTCAGGTAGGTGATGAGCACGCAGATCCCGATGATCGTGATCATGAAGAGCTCGCGGTTCCTTGCCTTCGCAACACGGTAGAGAAAGGGAGGGATCACAAACCGGGCAAGGATGATGATGAGGATGAGGAGCCCTGCGACGACTGCAACCTGGTAGGGGAGATTTTCAAAGTCGATGCCTTTTCTGCTCACAAGGAGCGGTGTGATCAGGATCATCGGGATGGTGGCAAGGTCCTGGAAGATGAGGATCCCAAGAAGCGTCCTTCCCTGGATGGTGTCGACTTCCTTTCGCTCCTGGAGGATCTTCATCACGATTGCCGTGCTGGAGAGGGATACGATGAACCCGAAGACGAGTGCCTCGCGGAACGAGAGTCCCAGCAGCATGACAAACGCGGTGATCGCGGCAATGGTCGTGCACACCTGGATAAGCCCGCCAATAATCACCGTCTTCCACGAGTGGAGGAGCCTCTCAAACGAGAATTCAAGGCCTATCGTAAAGAGCAGCAGGATGATGCCGATCTGCCCGATATTCTCAACGACACCCTGGTCGGAGATCAGGCCAAGCCCGTAGGGGCCGGCAACCATCCCGACAACGAGATACAGGACAATGCTCGGGACGTTGAACTGCCTGCCCAGGTACAGCACCGCGATTATCAGGAGTACGACGATTACAAGGGCGAGCATCAGGTCCATCAAAACGCTCACATCCCGGAGAGATACCGGTACGATACCAGTCTTAACAAGGTATTATCAGGCTCGGTATTATGGGTTACCAGCCGTGAGGGCGGAAAACCGCTCACAGGGGAAAACGGCAGCGGTACTCCTGCGCACGGAGCGCAGGGCACCGGGTGAACGCAGTCTCGCCCCATACCCAGGGCTGGTAGTTGCCGCACATCTCCGGTTTGATGCGGTGGATCCCGCAGATGTACCGGGTCTTTGAGATCCGTTTTAGAAACGGGCAGACCGTGACATAGTTCCCGGTTGCCGGGTCCCGCATCTCGATAACGGCGATATCCCCAAGATCTTCCGGGAGCAGATCTGCACAGTTGACCGGCCCGCCCCCCTCCCTGAACGCGACAAACCAGGAGAGGATGTCCTTCCTGCCCTGCTCCATCCAGACATACAGGTTGGCAGGGGTCGGTGCGATCCCCGGCCCGAAGATCCGGCAGCAGAGCCCGCACTGCCGGCAGGGCTCCTCCTCGTTCCCGGGCTCTTCTGTCTCCATCTCCGGTATACTTCTCCGGCCATGAGAATAACCGTTGCCCTGTCGGTGTAGTATAAAACTGCAAAACCGCTGCAACAGTGCTGCAACATCTCTCCCAAAACTGCAACAACTGGGCAACCGTCGGATCACCCGGGCATGAAACGGGACCGGTCAGGGCAGGAGCGACGAGAGGTAGTATATGCCGAACCCGACAAGAAAGATCCCGCAGCCGGCAAGGACAAGCCGGTACTCCCGCTGCCCCAGAAAGAACCGTCCCTTGTGGATGCCTGCCGAGACAAGGGTGTACCATACGAGGTCTGCACTCCAGTGGCCGGCAATGAACGCGAGCATGACGACAAGTCCCCCTTCCATGGCGCTGATCAGAAACGCGCTGCCGACCGTCAGCCACCAGATCCAGAAGTAGGGGTTCCCGATGCTGGTTAAGAACCCCGCGAGCACTGGCGTGGCATTCCCGTCATACCTGGAGGGGGTGTCGATCCGTGCCGAGCGGGCGCCGTTCAGGGTTAAGAGCCCGAACATAACGAGCGCGATCCCGCCGGCTGCTGCAACAAACGCCGAATAGCCGGTGAGGATGACTGAGAGCCCGGCGGCGATCACTACGACCATGAGGATCTCGACAGCGATATGGCCGAGCGTCACCTTCGGGCCGGCAGACCATCCCCCTTTCACCGAGGCATCGATCGCTGCAACCAGGGTCGGGCCCGGGGCAAGGGCGCCGGTCAGCCCGATGATGAACCCGAGAACGAGCATATCGGGGATGCCGGTCAAAGGGCGGCACCCCGGAGAATCCGCAGTAAGAAAATTCCGTTGTGTTGCAGCGGAGAGAAAGAGAGAATCGTAGGTATCCTCCTGCACTGGAGGGGAAGGAATGCCCCAGGCCTGATTTGAACAGGCGACAACCAGATCTTCAGTCTGGCGCTCTCCCAAGCTGAGCTACTGGGGCAGGGATACAAATGTTGTTTTTGATAGATTAAAAAGGCTGTGGACTAAAAGAGCGGAATATTCCCACCTGCGGTTATTTAATTCCGGGAGCGACAGTACTACAGATGCCCCTCGTCCCCCGTGACACGAATGAAGGTGAGAGCAGCCTTTCCGATGTTATCAGGAACCGGAAGGCGCATGTCGTCCACCTCACCCATAACGATCTTGACGCTGTCGGGGCAGACGCCATTCACCGGATGAAATACGGGAGCGACGGGGTTGTTACCATCTGGTCTTCGGTGGGAAAGTTCCCGTCCCTCTTCTCGGTGGTTGCTGCATGCAAGGGGAACGGTGACCTGCTCTCAATCTCGGATATCGGGTACCAGAAGGATGCCGAGAATACCGCGGCGCGTGCAAGGTCAAACGGCTGGCATATCGAATGGCGGGACCATCACCGGTGGCAGGATGCGGAGCTCAGACGGGTAAAAGGGGCGGTTGACCTGCTCAGTGTCGATACCTCGGTCTGTGCAACCGGGATTGTCGCTCGCGACCTCCAGCCGGAGAATCCGGTTGCCGCAGATGTCGGGCGCGTGGTCTGCGATTACGACCTGTGGAAGCATGCGGACCCGCGGTCGGCAGTGCTCGGGCAGGTGCTCCAGCGGAAGATCAACCGGGACCATGTCCGGGACTGCCTCGTGCTGGGGATCTTCACCGATGAACGCATCGAGAGCCAGTATGCCGATATCCGCCGCGAGATGCATGCGATGATGAGAAAGAGCCTGCATCATGCAACGGTGCTCGGGACAAAGTACCGGATCGCGTTCGCCCCGCTCTACGGGTACCCGAGCGAGACGGCGCATTTCATCCGGAGCGAACTCCATACCGACATGGAGGTCATCATCGGGAAGGATGGCAAGTTCTCGCTTCGTTCCGTCGCTCCTGTAAGCCACCTGATCGCACGAAAGTTCGGGGGCGGCGGGCACCCGAATGCCTCCGGCGGCTCGTTCAATTTTACCGTCATTGAACGGTTTACGTTCTGGCTTTTTAAGAAGACCCGGCATGCTGAAGAATTCGTGAACGTGGCAGAGTCGCTGTGAATTTTTTTCAATGCAAGTCAAGGTATACTTTCCACTCGCTGAATCGCCACAGTTTTTCCTGAACACTATCGTAAAATTCTGGTGCAGCAGGGTACAGCCTTATAAGCAAAGAACAATCTATATATATCAGACAAAACATGCAGCGTTCGTATCTTCTTCTCGCATGCGCCTGTATTTTGTTGGCCGGGTTCTCCCCCGTGCAGGCGCTCACGATCAAATCCTTAACCGTAAATCTCCAGGAGAACGGGGATGCGCTGGTTGACCTGCGGTACGAGCTTTCGCTGCCGGAGCAGGCGGCTGTCCTGTTCCAGATCACCGATCTCCGGTCAACGCTCGAGAACAATCTCCGGGATAACCTGAACAGGCCGGTCACCGTCTATAATGCCGATACGACCACGTCAGACCTTGTCATCGGTAATTTTGGCGAGGTTGTTGAAAATGACGGGAACCGGGTCATGGTGATGCCAGCCTTCTCCCTTGCGGGCGCGGAAAACGTGATGAAACAGTACTGGTATGGTGCGCTCACCTCGCCGGACTTCTCGCCTGATGTAACGGAGTTCATCTTCCCCGACGGCTATACCGAATATTACTACAACCAGATCAGTTTCCCGTCGATTACCCGTACACTCTGAATACCCCGGGACGACCCGGTACTTTTTTTCATCAGAATTTTACGTCGTAAGATCATCTAAAAAGTTGATCGGCACTCCGCTACTACGGGAGAGTTGTCTTCCGGCACGTACCGGGACCATTCTTCAGATCCGGCAGACTGCAGATGCCTTAAGATCCTGCCAGTAGGCGGTGCAGTCACTGGTGCAGTATCCCCCGGCAGTGATCCTGCTCAGGTCAAGGGATTCAAGCGCAGCCCGGATCGCGGTATCGTCCGGGTCCATAATCACGATCCCGGAAATTTCGTATTCTTCGGCAAGGGAGATTACCGTCTTTACGTCCTGCCTTGGCACCGCAACCTGACGCTGGTGTTCCAGCAGGATCTCGAGATCTTCCCGTCCCGGAGCCGGGTGGAAGAAGAAGACCTTCCTTCCCGCAAGCGCTTCGGTCTCCTGCTCGTCGATGTGGTCGCAGATCAGGACATGCCCCCCGCACCCCGCGTCGCGCATGGAGCGCATCAGGGTCCGGTACGCGCCGGCGATTGCATGTACCCACTCATCATCGTCGTGGTAGTAAGAATCGGTGATCCCAAGCAGGTGGGGGGCAGGCATCGCCACGGATGCCCCGCGTAAAGCCGTCGTAGTCTCGATGGCATCGGCTATGACCGGCTCTGCATCGACCCCGATCTCGGCGACGACGGTATCCGCATCAAGCCCGAGAAGGCATCCAATGAGCCGGTTCCGGTAGAATTTTCCCCCGGCGCACGGGGCAGTTATTGCAGTTTCCTTCTGGGGTGAGAGTGACCGTGCAAGCAGGTAGGTTGTGAGATCTCCCTGCATCCCCCTCCGCTCTGCAACCCAGCCGGCAAGTTCCCGGATATCGGGAATACCCGGTTCCGCACCGAATGCCCGCGTCGGAATCTGCCGCAGTTTTCCCCCGCTCATGGTGCCTCAATCATCCCGGCATCCCGGTATCCTGCAAGTCATACCGTCAGGTGACCTGATCGGCGCAGGGAACATCGAACCGGGCTTTACCATTCTACGACGAATTGTCAGTGCAAGGAGAAATAACCATGCTGTCCCATGCCCGTCATCACCCTGATAAAACACAGCTTATTACCGATCAGGTTCAAACCTACTCGTCATGAGTGCCCCACCGCTGCTCGTCACCTGCGGGCTTCCGTACACCAACGGCCCATGCCATCTCGGACATCTCCGGACGTATGTTCCTGCCGACTGCTACGTCCGGTACATGCGACGGATGGGGGAAGAGGTCGTCTTTGTCTGCGGGTCGGACAACCACGGCACGCCAATCGTGGTCTCTGCGGAGGCTGCGGGGATCACGCCCCGCCAGATGAGCGAGAAGTACCACGAGCACTTCGATTCTACGTTCAGGCGGATGGATGTTATCTTCGATCACTTCGGGATGACCGATAATCCCGCGAACCATGCACGGACTACTGCTATCGTCAAAGAGCTGATCGCCAAGGGATACGTGTACTCGCAGGTCGTCCACCAGGCATACTGCGTAAAATGCAAACGGTTCCTCCCCGACCGGTATGTCGAGGGTATCTGCCCCCACTGCGGGGCATCGGCACGGGGCGACGAGTGCGACCAGGGTTGCGGGAAGCACCTTGAGCCTGGCGAGATCAGGGAGCCGGTCTGCAAGGTCTGCGGGACGAAGGCGGAGTTCCGTGACCAGGAACATTTCTTCTTCCGGCTCTCGGCATTCAAAGACTGCCTGCTCCCCTACCTTGACAACGTGAAAGGGACGGCGAACGCGAAGAACTACGCGATCGGGTGGATCAGGGAGGAGCTCCATGACTGGTGCATCACCCGGACGCTGGACTGGGGCGTGAAGTTCCCCGGCAGGGACGATCTCGTCGTCTATGTCTGGGTCGATGCCCCGATCGGGTACATCGCGTTCACCGAGGAATGGGCGGCAGAACGCGGGAAAGACTGGAAGCGGTACTGGTGCGGGAATAACCGGGTCACGCACTTCATCGGCGGGGACATCATCTACCACCACTGCATCTTCTGGCCGGCGCTCCTCCACGGGGCCGGCTATGGCGTCCCGCATGCAATTGTTGCGTCCGGTATGCTGAAGGTCGACGACCACAAGTTCTCGAAGTCCCGTGGCTATGTCGTCTGGACGAACGAGGACTACCTCGATAAGGGACTGCCTGCCGATTACCTCCGCTACTACCTGCTCGCGTACACGAGCCATACCAAGGAGCTGAACTTCTCGTGGAAGCTCTTCGCGGAGCGGATCAACAACGAGGTCGTCAACATCTTCGGGAACTTTGTCAACCGCACGCTCCAGTTCGCAAGCCGGGAGTTTAACGGGATCCCCGAGGGGACCGCTGATCCTGCAATCATGGCGGAGATTGAAAAGACGAAAGCCGCGGTTGACGGGTTCATGCAGGAGTACGAGTTCAAGAGCGCCGTCGATGCGATTATGGCGCTCGCCGCATACGGCAACACCTATATGCAGGGAAGTGCTCCGTGGAAACTCGTCAAAACCGACCGGCCTGCGGCCGCCCAGGTCATCCGGAACTCCGTCCAGATTGCACAGGCTCTCGCTCTCCTGATCCAGCCTGTCATGCCGACAAAGGCGCAGGAATGCTGGGCGATGCTCGGGTACACCGATGCCGCTACGGATCATCCGATTGGCGATGTCCTGCAACCTGTTCCGGCGCGGGCGATCCCGGTTCCGAGACCGCTCTTTGCCCGGATCGAGGAGGACAAGGTAAAGGAGCTGGACGCGCTCCTCCGGACAAGGGTTGCGCAGGCAGACAAGAAGACGGAGAAGGTTCCCGTGGTATCATTTGAAGAGTTCCAGAAACTTGACATACGGACCGGAAAAGTGCTCTCGTGCGAGCCGGTGAAGAAGTCGAACAAACTATTGAAACTGATCGTGGATATCGGGTCGGAGAAGCGCCAGATCGTTGCCGGCATGCAGCAGTTCTACAAGCCGGAGGAGATGGTCGGGAAAGATGTTGTTGTTGTCACCAACCTTGCCCCTGCAAAGATCTTCGGCGTGGAGAGTAACGGGATGGTCCTTGCCGCGGGGGATGCGGCATCCCTGCTGGTGCCGCTCCGGCCGGTCGAGCCCGGGAGTAAAATCCGGTAAAATCCTTAATCATCGACCTGCCGGGTTGTGCAGTACCCCATCCCGCATTTATCATAGTACTGCTGGTGGTACTCCTCGGCAGGCCAGAACGTTTGTGCCGGGGCGATCTCCGTTGCAATCTTCCGGTTCAGGTATTTTTCAGATCTCACGAGCCGGTCGCGGGATGTTTCGGCACGAGCCTTCTGATCCGGTGTATGGTAAAAGATTGCGGACCGGTAGTTTGTCCCGATATCCGGTCCCTGGCGGTTCAGCTGGGTGGAGTCATGGATTTTCCAGAAGATATCGAGGAGCTGATCGTAGGTGATGACCCGGGGATCGAAGGCAATCTCAACAGCCTCGGCATGGCCGGTCTTCCCGCTGCAAACCTGTTCGTAGTTTGGTTCCGGCAATGATCCGCCGGAATAACCAACCCGTGTTCCGATCACTCCCGGCAGGTGACGGAATGCAGCCTCAACGCCCCAGAAACAGCCGGCGGCAAACGTGGCCAAATCAGAAAAATCCCCGGATTCCATATGACATGATCACGACCCGGCACATTTGGGTGTTGCGATAGAGGCAGATCCCCCTGGTATAACCGGGCCGGTACGACTCCGCTTCCACGTAGGGACCCGGCCTGAAGAAAATTTTGCACGGATACCTGCGTTCCCATCCGGTTAACCGGGAAGCCGGAACCGGTCTTTCGGTATAAAAATCTCAAGACGGATGCCTTTTCCCGATATCCCGGTCTCATGGATCGTGATGCCGGTGAACATAAGAATCTCACGGGCAAGGAAGAGCCCGACGCCTTTTCCCGTCCCATAGCCGAACGAGAAGATATCCTCCTTCTCTTGTTCCGGAATGCCGTTGCCATTGTCCTCGTAGATGAGGAGAAGTCCGTCACCCTCCCGTTTGGCAGAGAGCCGGATCCAGGCGAGTTTTGCGCCTCCGTGCCGGAGCGAATTGTCGATGAGGTTGTAGAATACCCGGGGGAGGAGCGGATCGGCGTAGATCTCAAGATCCGCAATATCGCTGCTGACAACAACCGTTTTTGTCGGGAGAAGTCCGGCTGCATCCTCAAACTCCTGTTTTACGGGGTGCCATTTCGGCGTCAGGATACCCAGTTCCTGCAACGTCCGCATGAACGCGATCTGGTTCCTGATCGCTTCAACCGAAACCGTGGTACGGTCGAAGAACGTCTGGACGGATTCATGGGAACTGAGCAGCTGTGCCCGCTCGAGTGACTGGACGAGGACCGAGAGCTGTTCAAGGATATCGCGCCGGGTTATGCTGAAGAGCAGGTCCATCTTGATATTGATGTTCTCCTGCGTGACATCCTCCGATATCCCGAGGAGGTACTGCATCCTGCCCTCCGGATCCGCGATCGGGACGATGATCATGTGGATGACCCTGCCTTCAGCTGACTGACCTGAGATCATCTTGTTCTGCAAGCTGGTCCCGCTTTCGATAATTGCCCGGTCCTCCCGTTCGATTGTTTCAACGAGCTCAGCCGGGAACAGTTCCTTGTCCGTCTTTCCGATCACGTCTTTGGTGGATCTCTTGAACAGGGTCTCGCAGGTCCTGTTCCAGAATACGTACTTCCCGTCGCTCACCCGTTTGAAGAACACCGCGACCGGCAGCTGATCGATCATCTCCTGCTGGACCTGTTCCCCTTCCCGGACTTTCTGCAGGGCATCCTTTAAGGAATCGACCATGCGGTTGATGCTCCCGGCAAGGACAGCAAATTCCCGGCTCTGCGGCTCGCCGATCCGGTGGTCGAGGTCGCCGCGGGCGATGATATCGACATCCCGGACAATGTCGCTTATCGGCTGGTTCATCCTTCGGGAGAGGAAGAATGCGATCAGGCAGCCGGCACAGATTACAGCGGCAGCGATCAGGATATGGGACAGGAGGAGGTGATCGAAAGTTTCCTGGATCTTCCCGGTATCATAGGTAACCTCGACAATCCTGCTCATATCGGAACCGGTCTTCCCGGGATTCACATCGACGAAGAGGTACCGCGTAATTCGCCGGTGATCCGGATCCGGGACATCAAGGTTCTGCCGGTTCTTCAGCACCGTGCTGAGGTAACCCCTGACCGGCTCTTCCGGAAGGGAGTTGTCTTCTATGTTCCTTCCCATGGAGTTGAAGATCCTGAACTGTTCGACGTAGGGATTTACAGATACGATATTTTGTATGTTCGCCCTCTCGTCAAGTTTTTTTGTCAGGTTCTCAAATTCAGGGGTTGCAAGCCCGAGTTCGATGATGTAGGAATGATCCGGCGTTGGCATGTATGCATATTTCCGGAACTTGCCGGATCCCAGCATCTCGCGTACGATGCTGTCCGGGAAGAATCCATCGGACATCCGGATTTTTGTCAGGTACTCATAGAAATACGGGATTTTTTTAAAATCAAGACCCTGTTCCTCCGGGTAGGTCGTTCTTACGATGATGCCGTATTCATCGATGATGTAGATATCGGTATCGTTGCCAAGGTCCTCTTTCAGGAGATTAAGATTCATCTTTTCGGGATTGTTGCCGGCCCGTTCGTATTCCCGGAGAACGATCTCAAGGTCCGCCTTCATCCGGTCATTCAGGGTAACGTCATAAACGTCCCACGTGTACTCCTCGAGGCGCATCGCTTGACGGATATTCTGCTCCGTCTGGATCTGGAGGAGGCCCTCTTCATGTTCAAAATTCTCCTTTGTCTGGAGGTAATCGTTGACGACAAGGAAACTGACAATGATGAGAATGAGGATGATCATGTTGAGCAACAGGAAGTAGGAAAACGACCTGTCTCTCAACCGGGGAAACTTCTGTTGCTCCATGAAACCATCCGGCCCGGCTCCGGCGGGGGATTCCTGCAGCAGACCGGGTATTCTCTGAAAAAGGAAATCGGGTAGTTATTTCATCGCTTCGGAGATCGCGGATTTTACCCGCTCGTTCTGCTCTTTAGAAAGCGCCTGAGAGAGAGCATCGTGGATCTTTGCCCCGCCAATCTTCCCAAGCCCTCTTGCGGCCATGATCCGGACAAAATCGTTCTCGTCGGAGAGCAGGGCAATGAGCGGATCGATCGACTGGGAATCCTGGATTTCCTGCAGGCTTTTTGCCGCCATGTACCGGACATGGTTCTGCTCGTCTTTCAGTGCCTGGATAAGCGGGGTTACCACCTGCTTGTCCGCGATCTTCCCGAGCGCTTCAACCGCACGGTACCGGGTCTCCCACTTCGGGTCCTCCATGGCCTTCTTCAGCGGTTCGATCGCGGCTTTCCCGATTTCGGAGAGCGCGAGAGCCGACTGTTCGCGGACACCCTTGTCTGGATCCGAGAGGGCGGCTACCAGCAGGGGAATTGCGCGGGGATCGCCGTTCTTTCCCAAAAGGTATGCAACATACCGCCGGATGTGGGCATCCGGGTCATTCTGCAGGGCGTCGATCATTCTCTCGAGTCCTGCATTTTCGAGTTTTTCTCCACCGGCGGGTATGGTTGCTTCTTCAGTTCCGGTCATTGAGGTCACCTCGTACTCATATCAAACGCGGTGGCCAATAAATATGAGGGATTTAATCACGAGTGCCGGAACCGGGTGCCGGGAATTTTTTTATGCGGCTTTTAATGCAGCGCGATTCGCGGATATTGTTGTCCGGAAATCCGCGGACCTTTCTCAATGCAGGAACCGGGTTCCGGTCTTTGTTATTGCAACCCCGGTACGATCTTCCTCATCACCACAAATCCTTTCATACAGGCGATCAAACGTATCAGGTACGATATACGTGGAGACGGGATTATGGATGATTCAGGAATGAACAGCGACGAACGTGTAGCCCTGACAACGCCGGATGTGGTTGTCAAATCCGTCCTTTTCGAGGCAACCCTGACAACCCGCAGGATCATCCTTACCGACCGCAAAGACAACCTGATCCCTGAAAAAGAGGTACCTCTCGAGTCGATCCGCCGTGTTGAGACCGGCGAGAATGCCATCCGCGATCCTGTCCTGACCCTCTGGATCGATGCCGGAGGCGAAACACGCCAGATGGTCATAACCTTCTCCCAGCGGAAGGGGGCGGGAAGGAAGCGCGAGCGCGATGAATGGGCAGCCCGGCTCCGGGAGTTTACCGGATCTTTCGCACAAAGAACAATCCAGAAAGCGGTCCCGTCGTTTGCAAAAGAGCCACGGAAAAGGATCATCGAACATTCATCGTACCGTGAGGAACCCCCCGTTTCAGCGCCATATGCAGAGAGCAGTAACCGGGAGGAAGCCCCGCTCCCCTATGGATCATTCTGTTCCCGGTGCGGGAACCGGATTATGCAGGGCTCCCTTTTCTGCAACCGGTGCGGCACAAAAATAGTCACGCCAGGCCAGGCATCCATGCCCCGGGAACCGGCACGCGGTGCGCCGGAGGTCCCGGATCGTTACGGTGCTGCTGAGACAATGGCTGATGAACCGGCACGGCAACCGTTGCGTATGCCGGAGCCGGAATATTCTACTGGCAGGGTCGGCCCGCATCATCGCGAGAAGCGTGGTTTTCTCTCATGGCTTTTCCGGGGGAAGAACCAGAAGCAGCATGCGGCGCAGGAATACCCTGCCCAACCTTCTCATCCGGCTCCCCGCTCTGCTCCCCGCTCGCGTCCACCAAGAAAACCCATCTCCGGATCCACAAAAAAGATCCTTGTAACAATCGGGATCATTGCGGTTGCAATCGTAGTCCTCGCGGTAGTCGGGTTTGCCGCCATGAACTTCATCTCCGGGTTACCGTCGGGAGCGGAAGGATCATCGGGCACCCCTGCATCGGGCACCGTCACCACGACTCCAGCAGCAGGAGCGACTCTCGCTTATAATGTCGTTGCAACAGTAACGATCGCCCACACACAGACTCCGGTATCCGTCCCGTCTGAAGGAGTAAGCCTCAGGGTGAGTTATCTTGGCGCCTGGGACGGGACCTATACTGTCGACGGCGTAACAGAGCCCCTGAAGAGATCCGGGGAATATGTGATGGCCCTTGAGAATGCAACGGGAACCGTGGATGCGACATTTACAAAACTGGATACCTCTTCCCACGAGCTCGTTGTCGAGATCTACAAGAACGGCGCCCTCTTAAAAAGCGGGTCAACGACCGATCCCAAGGGAAAGGTCAGTATCTCTGCTGCAACATAACCGCAGGAAGGTCGGATACCGGGGGATTTTACCGGGGAGATCTCCGGCCCGTGACGACACGGCCCTCCATTTTTTCAGGGACGGGACATCCGCCCAGGTTTCCCGGCAGGAACGTCATTTCTGGAACAGGGGCGGTTCGTAAAAGAATACTTCATCAGCCATGGCCGGGCAATATTCCTGTATGAATCTTTCGGCCGGCAGCGGGACTACCCGGGGATACGGGCTTTTGATCCTCTCCATCTCGCTTGCCACGTTCATGGGAAGCCTTGACGGCACGATCGTCAACATCGCGCTTCCCACCATTTCGGAATCGTTCCACCTCTCCACGACCACCGTCAGCTGGGTTGCCACCTCCTACCTCCTCGTGATCGTGGGCTGCGTGCTCGTCTTTGGCAAGATCTCCGACCGGATCGGGTTCCGGCAGATATTCCTTGCGGGCTTTGCCATCTTCACCTTAGGATCGTTCTTTTGCGCAGCCCTCCCGGAGATCTTCCTCGGGTTCCCCTCGCTGATCGCCTCCCGGATGTTCCAGGCGGTCGGCGGCGCGATGATCATGGCGATCGCCCCTGCCATGGTCTCGGCGTACATCCCGGACGCGCTCCGGGGAAGAGCGATGAGCACGATCATGATCTTCGCCGCGCTCGGCACGGCGCTTGGCCCGACGATTGGGGGCGTCCTGACCCAGTTCCTCTCGTGGCACTGGATCTTCTTGATCAACGTGCCGGTCGGGATCTTTGCCGTCTTCCTCGGTGCAAAGGTCATCCCGGCGTCCGTGCAGAAATCCGCCCCCGGGATCTTTGACCGGGCCGGTGCCGTGCTCGCATTCGCCGGGCTTGCATCGCTCGTCTTTGTCGTCTCGGAAGGCGATGCGCTCGGCTGGACATCGCCAGTAATCCTTTGCGCTGCCGGAATCACCGCAATCTCCCTTGCAGGGTTCGTATGGCACGAGCTCCGGTTCCCCGACCCGCTGCTCGACCTCACCCTCTTTAAGGGAAGGAACTTCCTGCTCGCAAACCTCCTCCTCGTGCTCGTCTTCTTCTCCTTCTCGGGGATCAACTACCTCCTGCCGTTCTACCTCAAGTACGTCGGCAGCCTCGACACATCCACCGCCGGCCTTGTCATGACCTCGCTCTCGTTTGCGATGATGGCCTCCGGGTTCCTTGCGGGCGTGCTCTTCAACCGGCTCGGCCCGCGCCGGCTCTGCATCCTTGCCGGCATCCCGCTGATCGCCGGCTACTTCCTGATGACCCGGCTCCACACGTACACCTCCATCGGCTACGTTGTCCTAAGCCTCATCCTGATCGGTTTCGGGCTCGGGCTTGTCGTGACCCCGGTCACGAGCATGATCATGATGTCGGTCGCAAAGTCAAAGGCCGGGATGATCTCAAGCGTGACAACCCTTGAGCGGACCGCCCCGCTCTCGATCGGGATTGCAACCTTCAACTTAATCTTCTTAACCGGCGTGCTCACGATTGCAAAGAACCATGACGTGACGCTCCAGTCGCCAAAGGAGATCCAGATGGCGGTGCTCTCGGCCGGCTTCGATCTTGCATTCCTCCTCTCGCTCGTGCTCGGCATCGCCGTCCTCGTCCTCGCGCTGTTCCTGCGCGAAGAGGTCCACCCGGACTATGCCGGAGAGAACGAAGCGCCGGAGGCCGGTATCGGGCTCGCGTAACCGGGATTCCGGGCGCCCGGTTTCCGGGAACATTTCTCCGCACACGTTCCGGCTGCAAAGGATTATTGTCCGGAACGCCAACACGGCATGACGGGGAAGACGCAGATGTTCAGAAAAACATTCCGGATCACTTCGGAGCGTGAAGGGGACATCGTCAACATCACCGCAGAAGTTGCAAAGATTGTCAAAGAGAGCAAAATACATGACGGCCTCGTCCACCTCTTCGTCCATCACTCGACCGCAGCCCTTACGACCATCGAGTACGAGCCGGGAGTTCTCAACGATCTTAAGCGGGCGCTCTCGGTCATTGCCCCGGACGGGATCGACTATGCCCACAACACGAAATGGGGCGACGGCAACGGGCGCTCGCATGTAAAGGCAGCGATAGTCGGGCCGGATCTCACGATCCCGGTCGAAGACGGAAAGCCCGCCTGCGGGACATGGCAGCAGATCGTTCTTCTCGAACTGGACGTGAACGCGGGACGGGAGCGGACGGTCACGTGTACGGTTACCGGGGAGTAAATCCCAGCCGGACCGGGCCGGTTCCGGCGTGATGAAGAACCGGAAAAAACGGTGCGTAGGATGGACGTGAAGACTGCCCGTGGCGCATTCGTTCCGCAATTTTTAAAATGCCATATGGCAATAAATACCATAAACCAGATTTTACCATATGTGCTGAAGATGGCAATCATGAAACGAAGAACGCCCCGTTCTGTGAGGAGAGCCCCGCCGGGTTCCGTGCGGGAGGGGACGGCATCGTACTCCGTCCCTGAAGTGGAGATCGTCACCATTGACCGGAGCGGAAGGCTTGTCCTTCCCAAAAAGATCCGGGACAATTTCAATACCGACCGTTTTGAGGTCAGGTCCACGGCAGACGCAATCGAGCTCGTGCCGGTGAAACCGCTCCGCTCGCTGCTCGGGGCGCTTCCCGATCTCGATATCCGGAGAATTTACCGGGAACATGACGAAGATGTTGACCGGGAGGATGAATAGTGACCCGCGCCGGCATCCTCGCTGACACCTTCGCATGGATCGAGATCCTGAAAAAAACGGACCGGGGAGAACGTGCGATAGCCCTCATGGAGAAAAATCCTCCGGTGTTTATTTCTGTGCTGACCCTGTACGAGCTCCAGTACCTGCTTGAAGAACAGTACGGCAAAGACCGGACATCGGCCCTCATCGGGACGATCCTCTCGCATGCAGAGGTTATCCCCGTCGATAACCCGATCGCGATCGCGGGAGGTTCCATCAAATCCGGGCAAAAGAAGAAGAAGAGCAGGATGGGCGCCGTGGACTGCATGATCCTCGCAACAGCCCGGATCTATAACCTGAATATCCTGACCGGCGACCTCCACTTCAAAGGGTGCAGGGAAGCACCCGACCTTATATAATATCCCCCCAATAAAGCCCTTCTTTCATTTCCGGCGTATTGTAATCCATGCCCGGAACCGGGGCTGCCGGAGGCTCGCTATATTGGCTGATTTTTTCCTTGTATAATCGCCCGGATTTAAAAAATGCAGGTTTATATCAATAATTTCCGTCGGCGTCATCGCGGTTTCCACTGGAGTTTTTCCGGCCTTGCCCGGATTGGCAAACGGGGTTCAATCCGGGCCCGGTTTTTCAGCACTCTGCTTGGGGATACCTGTATTATAAACCCGATGGACTATCGACAGACCGGGCAGTGAAAAGATTGAGCGGATCGTCCGGCATGTCAGAAAAATATCAGAGCCGGACCTTCATCTTCTGCCTGATAGAATCCTCGATCCCCCGCAGCGCCGCTATCCCCTTCTCCCCCTCATCGTAGTAGTGGAGCAGGAGATGGAAATAGTCCGCAACGAGATCGGTAAACTCTTTTTTGTACCGGACCTCGACATTCGAATCCCCCGCAAATCCCCGGATGGAGATGAAATGCTCCTTCTCGAACGAAAAGTAGGGTTTCTTCAGCTGTCCGATGCGCCGGACCGTGCCGAAATTTTCCAGAAATCCCAGGAACTCTTCCGTCAGCGGCTCGTCCAGCACGTACTCCTTCATCAGCGAGCCGTCCACGCAGACCTTGCTCTGGACCGATTTAACGATTCTCATATCCCGCCACCTCCCGGATCGCGTCCGCAGCCGCCCGGATCTCTTCGAGCGTGTTGAAGTACGAGAAGCTCGCCCGTATGCAGCCCTTCCCGCCATCGATACGCTTGTGTACGAGCGGGGCGCAGTGGAGCCCGGTCCTTGTCACGATGTTGTAGGCATTTGCAAGGATGAAGCCCGCCTCCTCATTCCCCAGGCCGGCGATGTTGAACGCAACAACCGGGAGTTCGGGATGTTCATGGTAGACGGTGACGCCCCGGATCTTTTTCAGGTCCCGGATGAACGCATACGTGAGCTCCCGGTTCTTCCGCGCAATTTCCGAAAGCCCGGTCTCCTCAATGAACCGGACGCCGGCATATAGCGATGCGATGCCGGGATAGTTGTGTGTCCCCGCCTCGAACCGCATCGGCATCTCCACCGGGTGGGCAAGCGACTGCGAATCCGTCCCCGTCCCGCCCTGCCGGGTGATCGCGACGGCATCCGGGTCCGCGATGTAAAATCCGCCGATGCCCGGGATCCCGAAGAGCGCCTTGTGCCCGGTAAAGACGAACGCGCCGGCGGGGATCGCTTCAAGATCGACGACGGTATTGCCGGCGGTTTGTGCACCGTCCGCGATGAAGAAGATGTCGTTTGCGTTCAGGTACTCCGCGATGGGCTTTATGTCCTGGAGCGAACCGAGCACGTTGCTGCCATGCGTCATGACCACGAGCCGGGTTTCGGGACAGATGACTTTTTTGATATCCGCAAGGCTCACCTTCGCGTCGTGGAAGGGCACAACCGAGAGCCGGAGAATGCCCTCCTGCTCCAGCGCGGCGAGCGGGCGTAACACAGAGTTGTGATCGAGTTCGGTCACGATCGCGTGGAACGGTGCGCCGGCCTTCTTTGCAAACCCGTGAATCAGGATGTTGAGCGAATCGGTTGCGTTCTGCGTAAAGACGAAGTTTTCGGGAGGGCCGGCATGGAAGAACGCGGCAAGCGCTTCGCGTGCGGCCGACGGGTAATCCACAGAGCCGGTCCCGGTTGTCCGGCCATGCTCGTGGACCGGGTGTTTCAGGCACGATGCAACCTCTTCGGGCACCGCGGCCGGTTTCGGGTACGTCGTTGCGGCGTTGTTGAGATAGATCAGCGGCGGTTGTCCGTCACTGCCTGTCCGCGCCATCACCGGCCCGCCTTCTTTTTGTGCGGCTGCTCGTTCTCGACAAGGTAGTTGATCACGTTCTCGGCAATGTCCGCCGAGTATTCGCCAACCCTCCGGATGCTTCCCATGATATTGCCAAGCGCAAGCGCACCGGGCGCCTCCTGCCGGGAAACCGGGCCCGTGATCCCGTCGCAGAGCGCCTCCAGCGCCTGCAACGACCCGATGGTCTTCTGCGCCTTCTTCATGTCGCCATCGAAGAACGCAACGATGCTCCGGTCGAAGAGCGCAAGCGCCGTCCGGCTCGCCTGCGCGATCTTCTCCATGGTTGCGGCATCGATCTCCCGCGCAAGGACGCCCGGCACATTGTCCGCGATCCGCTCCGCATGGTCGCCGATCCGCTCGATGATCCGGCTGATCAGCAGGTAATGGTTTGCCATCACCGGCGTGATCCCCATCCGTTTCGAGAGTTCGGTATGGGAAAGCACCATGCTGGTCTGGCGTGCGATGAGCCAGTGGAGCCGGTCGACATCGTTGTCCCGGGCCGCGACGTCCTTTGCGAGATCGGTATTCCGGGTCCGGATTGCCGCAACCGCATCCTCGTGCATCGCCCGCACGATGACATACATCCGCCGGATCGAGTTCGCAAACGGCATTTCCGCGGGAGAGAGCAGATCTTTTAACGTGATCGCCTGTTCCGTCTCCTCGATCACTTCCTGCCCGATGGTCATCTGGGTAAAATTGCGGACAACCGTCCGGACAAACGGGGGGAGCCGGTCGCCGGACCGGATGACAATTGTCGTAAATCCCGCGATGTAAGCCCCGATCAGCAGCCGGAAGAGGTAATCCGGTTCGATGCTCTCCGTGACTGCAAATTCCTTCACGCGCTGCACCGGCTCCCGGGCAGTCGCGGTCGTGATCGTCAGCGTCCCGTCCGGCTGGACCTCGATCCCGAGCGGATCGTTCTTCTTGATCTTCCTTGCGTCCACCCATTCCTTGGGAAGGGTCAGGACGTACGATGAACCCCCGGTGAACTGAACTCTCCGTATCTCCATGGCCGGTCACTCTATCCCTCTATTCTTCAATAGAGTATATGTATATTCCTATATTCCATGGCGAAAAAAGGTATATTTCCCGCCTGAGAAGATAGTCGCGAACACCATGAAACAACCACCAGCCAGTCCTTTGTGGGTATCGCTCTGTTGCGTTGTCCTGCTGGTTGCCGCTCTCGCGGCTGCCGGCTGTACCGGGGCGGGAACGCCAGCTGCATCGCAGGATACAGCGACAGCCGGGGCTCAAGAGACGATCAAAATTTCCGGTTCGACAACCGTCCTTCCCATCGTCCAGAAAGCTGCCGAAGCCTACATGGCAACCCATCCCAACGCCGACATCCAGGTATCCGGCGGCGGATCGGGCGTCGGGATCCAGCAGATCGGGGAGAAGACCGTGGATATCGGGATGTCGTCCCGCGAGCTGAAGTCAACGGAATCCGCGTCCTACCCGGATCTCGTGAAGCATGTCGTGGCAAAAGACGGCATTGCAATCATCGTGAACCAAAAGAACCAGATCCAAAATATCAAAGTGGATGATGTCAGGAAAATTTACGCCGGCGAGATCGCGAGCTGGACCGGTGTCTCCGGGAACGTGCCGGGTACCGGCCAGCAGATCGTGGTTGTCGGGCGCGACAGCGCATCGGGGACCCGCGAGTTCTTCGACAAGGATGCCGCCGGCGTCATGAAAGGTGCCAGTGTCACGAAGGCGATGATCGAGAAGAACAGCAACGGCGCGCTTTCCCAGACAATCGCCCAGACACCGCAGGCGATCGGGTACGTCTCGATCGGGTACATCACCGGTGACGTGAAGGCAGTGCCGGTCATCACCGGTGCCTCCACAGAAGCGATCACGCCGGGTGCAGAAACCGTCAGGAACGGGAACTACCCGCTCCAGCGCGAACTCTTCGTCTTCACGAACGGCCAGCCGGCAGGCCTTGCAAAGGATTTCATTGACTTCATCCGGAGTGCAGAAGGTCAGAAGATCGTTGAGGAAGAGGGATTTGTCAGCACAGCCTGACCGGAATTAAAAAAATTTCCTTATGCCGCAGGTGAACGATGCAATGGATGGGGTCGGGGAGGTCTGCCGGGGCAGTCCCCGGCAGTACCTCCCTTTCAGGCAGACCCGGAACCTGCGCGAAGGTGCAATCCGGATTGTCTGGTTCCTTACCGCGCTTTCCGCCCTCGTTGCGATCATCTTCATCCTCCTCTTTCTGATCCGGGACAGCCTCCCGATCTTTTCCGAGGTTGGTATCGTCCCGTTCCTGACCGGGACAACATGGTATCCCACCGGCGTACCGCCCCAGTACGGCGTCGCGGTGCTGGTTGCCGGGACCGTGCTTGTCACGCTCGGTGCGATGGCCTTTGCCATTCCGCTCTCGATCGGGTGTGCGATCTACATTGCCGAGCTCGCTTCGCCCCGGGCAAAAAGCATCCTCAAGCCCGCCATCGAGCTCCTCGCCGGTATCCCCTCGGTCGTGTACGGGTTCTTCGGGCTTGTCGTGCTGACCGATCTCATCCGGGTCGTGTTCAGTGTCCCGACCGGGGAGACGTGGCTTGCCGGCTCGATTTTGCTCGGCATCATGGCGCTCCCGACAATCATCAGCATCTCGGAAGACGCGATCAGCATGGTCCCGCGGGAGTACAAGGAGGGATCGCTTGCCATCGGGGCGACCCGGTGGCAGACGATTGCGCAGGTCCTCGTCCCGGGAGCGCTCTCCGGGATCACCGCCGCCGTCATCCTCGGGTTCGGCCGTGCGATCGGCGAGACGATGGCCGTCATGATGGTGACGGGGAACGCCGCCATCGTCCCCTATCCGGTCTGGAACGTGCTCTCGCCGGTCCGGACCCTGACCGGCACGCTCGGCATCGAGATGGGGGAGGTCGCGGTGGGAAGCGATCACTATGCTGCCCTCTTTATGGTCGCCGTCGTTCTTCTTGTCATCACCCTGATCGTCAACTCCCTTGCGGTCATTATCCTCACAAACATCCGGGAACGCCAGATGGGAAGCCGGATCAAAAAGAACCGGGTTTCCATTTCCGGTAGGATCCGGGCACGGGTTACCCCCGGCATCGTTGAGAGTTTTTCTCTCCTCCTTCTCATTGCCGCGATAATCGTCGCGATGTTCAACGGCGTCCTCATCATCCAGGAGGCGATCGTGAACGGGATCCCGGCATTTTCCGGGATCGCCCCCGGGGAGAACCTTGCTGTCGTTGCGGTGATGAAGACTCTCCTCCCCTTCGCGCTCGTCGTGCTTGCAGGAACGATCGCAACCTGTTTTGTCAGAGACCGGTTGAACCCGAAGCAGGCTGAACGGATCGCGTTCTCCCTTGTGATCGCGGCGGCAGCAATCGTGCTCCTGATCCTCGTTGTCATCCTGCAGGACATCGTCGTCCACGGGCTTCCTGCGCTCTCGTGGGAGTTCCTCACCGGAACCGTACAGGATCTCGGGCGTGCCGGGGGGATCTTCCCGGCCATCGTCGGGACCTGTTACCTTGTTGCCGGCGCCATCCTCTTTGCCCTTCCGCTCGGGGTCGGGGCTGCGATTTATCTGGTCGAGTACACGAAAGAGAGCCGGGCCACCCGGCTGATCCGGACAACGGTCGATCTCCTCAACGGGACCCCTTCGATCGTCTTCGGGCTCTTCGGTCTTGCCTTCCTCGTCTACTTCCTTCACTTCGGTGTCTCGCTCCTTGCCGGGCAGGTCACGCTTGGTCTCATGGTGCTCCCGACGATCATCCGGGCGACCGAGGAGACGCTCCGGACGATCCCGGATTCGCTCCGGGAGGGGAGCCTTGCGATGGGAGCGACCCGGTGGCAGACCATCCGGCATGTCGTCATCCCCATGGCGATCCCGGGGATTTTGACCGGGACAATCCTCAGTATCGGGAGGGCTGCGGGAGAGACTGCACCGATCATGTTCACGGCAGCCGTCTTCTCGAAGCGATACCTCCCGTCATCGGTCTTCGAGCCGGTGATGGCGCTGCCGTACCACCTCTACATCCTTGCGACCAATGTGCCGGGATCGTCGGTCAACCGGTACGGTACCGCGCTCGTACTGCTCGTCCTCGTGATTGGGATCTACTCGGTGGCAATTTTCGTACGGCACCATTTCAGCAGGAACCTTTGGGGGTAACATGACAACGGAAACGATCCTTGCAACAGACGATCTCAACCTCTGGTACGGGGAGTCCCATGCGCTCAAATCGGTGAGCATGACGATCCCGAAAAACCGTGTCACCTCTTTGATCGGGCCGTCAGGGTGCGGGAAGTCGACGCTGCTCCGTTGCTTCAACCGGCTCAACGACCTGATCGACCGCGTGAAGATTGAGGGAAAAATTCTCCTTGACAACCGGGATATCCAGGACCCGGCAACCGATGTCGTCCTGCTCCGGAAGAAGGTAGGGATGGTATTCCAGAAGCCAAACCCGTTCCCCAAATCCATTTACGAGAATGTCGCGTACGGCCCCCGGGTCCACGGGATTTCGGACCGGTTTACGCTCGATACCCTCGTGGAACGAAGCCTGAGGCAGGCCGCGCTCTGGGACGAGGTGAAGGACCGGCTGGACGAATCCGCCCTCGGCCTCTCGGGAGGGCAGCAGCAGCGCCTCTGCCTTGCGCGGACGCTCGCGGTCGGGCCCGGGATCATCTTAATGGACGAGCCCTGTTCCGCGCTCGATCCCATCGCAACTGCGAAGATCGAGAACTTAATCGATCTGCTGAGAAAGGAGTACACGGTGATCATCGTCACCCACAACATGCAGCAGGCGGCCCGGGTCAGCGATTATACGGGCTTCATGTACCTGGGAAAACTGATCGAGTGCGGGAAAACCCGGCAGATCTTCGAGCACCCGGCGGAAGAACTGACCGAGAACTACATCACCGGGCGGTTCGGGTAGGTGAAGGTATGGGCGAGAAATTTCATGCAGAATTATCGCAGCTCAAAAGGGATACGCTTGCCATGGCGCGGTTCTGCCGTACCATGCTCTCCGATTCCCTCGTATCGTTCAGGAACGGGGATGCCGCACTGGCACAGGACATCCTCTCCCGCAAGACGCGTGTGCGGGAGACGACGATTGCACTGGAGGAGCGGACGTACCAGCTTATTGCCCTGAACCAGCCGATGGCACGGGATATGCGGGTGATCGCCTGCACGCTTAAGATCATAACGTCGGCGGAACGGATCGGGAGGTACGGGAAGGACATCGCGAACATGGTTACGTACATGCAAGGGCAGCCGGACTTTGCCCGCCCGCTTCCCATCCGGCACATGGCCGATCTCGTGATCGCGATGATCGACGATACGCTTGCGGCGTACGAGACAGAGAACCCCGATCTTATCGACGGGCTCTCGCCCCGCGACGACGCGGTTGACGCGCTCTGGCACTCCATCTTTCGCGAGACGCTGACGTTCATGATGGAGAGCCCGAAGATGATCACCCGGGCAACCTATTCGATCATGGTCGCCCGGTACCTCGAACGGTCCGGCGATCATGCCTGCCGGATGGCGGAGAACATCCACTACATGGTGACCGGGGAAAGGATCGAGATAACCTGAACCGGAACAGTCCGGTTGTGCGCGGGACTTTCCGACCGATTCTGCAGGCGGATCTGATGCGGGGGGTGGGATTCGAACCCACGGACTCCTGCGAGACCGGATCTTAAGTCCGGCGCCTTTGGCCAGGCTTAGCTACCCCCGCGCCAGTTGGAAGAGAGGTACAATAATGGATCGGCTGTTTTAAAAAACGATCCGCCGGAGACTTTTATAACCATGCTTCAATTCCGGAAACGGACCGGACAGAAAGAAAAGACCAGAACAAGGCGGGAGAACCCGGAGTTGCCCGGATGACCGGGAGACACGCGGGAAATTCCCGGTAAAAACCGGTTGCATCAGAGACTTTTTGAAGATCCCCTGTGGCGCGACTTGACGATTGTGTCCTTGACAAAGAGCACGAACTCGGTAAACGCGATGACAAACGCCCCCATGATACACGCGGTGCCGATGATGTAGATGGCCCGGTATTCCGCTCCATAGGTCTGGAGCATGATACCGAGAAGCGATGCGCCAAGGGCGATGATCGACGGCTGGACCATGGGATAACTGCCACAAAAACAATGTGAGGTGCCGATTTATGCATTTCGGCAAATACTGCATTGTGGGATTGCAGGGATGGCCACGGACAGGTTGTCCCGTAAGATAAGATACATGGACAGGTACCGCCCACTACTATCTGCATTTATGAGCCGGATACAGATCTCAGGCTGGATCGAGCGCAACGGGCAGAAGATCCCTCTCTCCGGGCTCGAAGAGATCCTCAAGAACACCCCGGAACTGGTCCCCTCTTTTGGCGGGGAATTTTTCCTTGCGTGGGACGGGTGCACCGCCCGCGACTCTCTCGGGATCGTCCCCGGCGATTGCCCGGCGGGGACCATCATGTGCGGAGGGAAGGTCACGGGAACGATTGCGCCGGATGTCCCGGACCTTCCGTTGGAAGAGGCGATTGTCGCATCCGTTGCGCTGCGCAGCGACGAGGGGATCACGGCTCTCTCCGGCGGCGTGGACTCGGCGCTTGTCGCATACCTTGCCGGGCGCGAGTGCGTCGCGGTTGGGATTTCCGGGTCCCATGACCTCCGGCAGGCAAAGCACGCAGCTGAAGCGCTCGTACTTTCCTGCTCGTATGTGGAGCTCGGACCGCGGGAGATTGAAGAAGCCCTCCCCCTCGTTGTCCGGGCAATCCCGAAGAAGAACCCGGTGAACGCGGGGATTGCGCTCACCCAGTACTTCATCGCACGGTTCGCGGGAGAGCACGGGTACCGCCGCATCCTCACCGGGCAGGGAGCGGACGAACTCTTCGGGGGATACACCCGGTACCTGACCAGCCCGGCGCTCGAAGAAGATCTCGCGCGGGATGTCGCGCTCCTCCCGGAGCAGGCGGCACGCGACCAGGCGGTTGCCGCACTCCACGGGACATTACTCTCCATGCCCTATCTCGACCTCCGGGTCATGCGCGCCGCACGCGCGATCCCGGCCTCGCTCAAGGTCCGGGACGGGATGAGGAAAGTGCCGCTGCGCGAAGTTGCAGAGCGGCATATCGGCAGGGAGATCGCGTGGCAGGAGAAGAAAGCGATGCAGTACGGCAGCGGGGTGTGGGACGTTCTCCGGAAACTTGCACGGCACAATGGTTTTAAAACGTCCTTGCAAGGATACATTGATCACATCAGCAGGTTGGAGCATGGTTACTGAGAAAGATGTAGAGCATATCGCAGACCTCGCCGACATCGGCATCGAAGAAGGCGGGCTCGCACCGTTTACCCAGCAGTTCAACGCGATCCTCGGCTATTTCGATATCCTCGACCAGGTACCGGCCGGGGATATTCCCGCCCATGCCGAGGTGAACGTGATGCGCGAAGACACGGTTGCGCCATCGCTTTCCCATGACGATGTGGTAAGGAACGCTCCCGCCTCCGAGAACGGGTTCATCAAAGCACCGCGGGTGATGCAGTGACCGGGACGTTAACCTTCGAACCGGACGATCCGATCAATGCATTTCTCACGACCTGCAGGAAAGCGGAGTACAACAACGGGCCGCTCTCCGGCATCCCGGTTGCGGTCAAGGACAACATCTCGACAAAAGGGATCGAGACGACCTGTGCGTCGAAGATCCTGAAAGGCTACGTGCCGCCGTACGACGCCCACGTTGTATCGCTGCTCCGTGCGGCGGGTGCAGCAGTTGCCGGCAAGACCAACATGGATGAGTTCGGGATGGGGACGACGACCGAGAACTCCGCGTTCGGCCCGACACTCAACCCGAGGGACACCGGCCGGGTGCCCGGCGGATCTTCGGGAGGAAGCGCCGCGGCAGTGGCATCGGGGATGGTGAAGATGGCGCTCGGGACCGACACCGGCGGTTCGATCCGGTGCCCGGCCGCTTTTTGCGGGATCGTGGGACTGAAGCCGACCTACGGGCGCGTCTCCCGGTACGGCCTGATCGCGTACGCGAACTCGCTCGAACAGATCGGGCCGATGGCCGGCACCGTTACCGATGTCGCAAAGCTCTTCTCGGTCATCGCCGGCCATGACCCCCGGGACAGCACCTCCTGCGACCGTCCCTTCTCTCATGCGCCTTCAGCAGATATCAAAGGCCTGAAGATCGGCATCCCGGACGAGTACTTCGGCAAGGGTGTCGATCCGGCTGTCGCGGGAATTGTCCGGAAGGCGATCGCAAAGCTCGAAGAGCT
>Ga0116170_10001164_pt1 | contig 26971 bp, 18 predicted proteins | sample AD_JPNHW1_MetaG_FD_89797 | JGI IMG/M metagenome (GOLD analysis project Ga0116170, IMG submission 89797) | Active sludge microbial communities of municipal wastewater-treating anaerobic digesters from Japan - AD_JPNHW1_MetaG | ecosystem: Engineered > Bioreactor > Anaerobic > Digestate | place... | reverse complement strand
GCTGTGCCTGTGGTGGGCGCTGGCGCTGGACCGGGGGGCTCTGCGGGCGGAGTTCGCCAGGGAACCCGGCAAGAGCTGAACGAACGGGGGGTTATGAAAAAATTGGCGGCTGGCTTACTTTTATCCGCGGCGCTGCTGTTCGGCGCCGCCGGGGCTTTTGCGGCGGCGAATATTAAGTGGGTGGAAGCCGACGTGGTGCTGGACCCCGACGGTAAGGCACGCGTGACCTACCAGGTGCGCTGGAACTGCTCCGGCGCGGAGCTGCACGGTTTTTATTTCGAGGGCTTTACCGAGACGCCGGCTTTCGACTATGCGGGGGCTTACGCCGTGGACCAGGGCGGCCGGAGCTACCCGCTGGAAATAAAGCCGGTTCACCCGCTTAAATACGATATCATCCTGGCCGGCGGCCGGTCTTTTGGCGACGGGGAGCTGACCTACGTGTTCCGCTACGACGCCGACCTGCAGGGGCCCGGCTATGTGGCCTATACCATGGCGGGCGACAAAAAGCTGGCGGTGTTCAACTGGGCGCCCGTGCAATGGGATACGGCGCTGGAGCATTATACCCTGACCGTGCATTTCCCGGTGGAGGTAAAGCCGGGCGCGGTCACGCCGGAAGAACTGGCAGCTATCCCTTTCACCACCGAAAAGTTCGTCAATGAGAAATTCCTGATCGACTATCCGACGGTTGCCGACAAGGGCGGAAAGAATTTTTTCACGGTCAGGTTCCACAAGAAGAACGCCCCGGTTAAATTTAACATGCAGGCGCAGGTTTACCTGGGCGGCGGCCATTTTGCGCTGAACCGCATGGTGGCTCCGCTGGCCGGCGCCGCCGCCGCGCCCGCCGCCGCGGACGCAAACTCCGCGCCGGGGGCCGCCGCGGACGCCGGCAGCTATAAGCAGGCCCAGGAGCGCTTCATGCTCAACCGCTTCTTCCCCGGCAGCCCGCTGGCGCGCATTCCCATGCGGCGCGGCGAACTGCTGGCGGCGGTCCTGGCCGCATTGGCGTTTTTCGCCCTGTTCCCGCTGTTCATCATGTCGCGCAAGCATTTGTCCATGCTGGCCGCGCGCGAAGGCATAGCCGCCGTGAACTGGGACGGCACGGAATGGACGCCGCCCAAGCTGCAGGTGAGCACCTTCCGCCAGCCCGGCAAAGTAGCTAAAAATTTATCCCCGCTGGAGGCGGGCCTGCTGCTGGAGCAGCCGCTCAACAGCCTGGTGGCGCTGATGCTTTCCAACATGGAAAGGAAGGGGCTGCTGCGGGTGTCCGACGAGAGCCCGCTTACGGTGGAGCGCATTCCCGGCGCGGCCGCCGGCTCCGACCCTTACGAGACCGCCCTGCTGGCCGCGGTGAAGCCCGACGGCACGCTGGACGCCGCCGCCGTGGAAGCCTGCATGCGCGCCATCGCCGCGGGCATGGAACAGAAGCTCTGGGATTGCGACCTGGAAGCCACCCGCGCCTATTACCGCAGGGAACTGGAGGCCTACGCGCCGGGTTCCGGCAACACGGACCAGGATTATTACTGGATCTATTACCACGACCGCCACCGCGGGCAGCACGCGCAGTATTACAAGCGGGCGGAAACTTCCGCCGCCGCGGTGGAAACCTCGATGCCGGCGCTGAAGGCCACTTTCGGGGAATTCCGCGCCACCGCCGTGTGCTACGAGGGGGCTTTCAGCAATTCGGCCTGCCACGACGCCTGCCATTCGGCCTGCCACGACGCCTGCCATTCGGCCTGTCACAGCGCCTGCCACTCGGCCTGCCACGGCGCCTGCCATTCGGCCTGCGTCAGCGGCGGGGGGCATTAGCGGCGGCCACCTTAAATGGATAAAAAAGACTGGGAAAAACGCGTGGAGTGGATAGACGATTATGTGCGGCGCATAAAGCCGTACGTGCGCGTGCGCGAAAAAGACAGCCTGCTGATAAAGATCCCCAACCAGGCTTGGAAGCTCAACCCCGGCGGCGTGAAGCTGTTGGCTTTCCTGCTGGGCGGCGGCACCGTGATGCAGGTGCTGGAAAAATATGAGGACAAGGAAAGCATCAGCCTGGACGTGTACGCTTTCTTCCGCGACCTGGGCGCCCTGCTCAAGGGCTGCTATGACGAGCGCGCGCCGCGCCGGGCCGTGGAAAAAACGCCCTTTGCGCTGCCTTTCAACCAACTGCCGGTGCTCAGCGAAATAGCGCTGACCTACCGGTGCAACCTGGCCTGCCGCTTCTGCTACGCCTCCTGCGGCTGCCGCAAGGATTTATCCTCGCGCAGCGGGGATGACTCCGCCAAAGAGCTGGGCACGGCCCGGGTAAAGGAAATGATCGACATCATCGCCGGCGAGGCGCAGATCCCCTCGTTGAGCTTCACCGGCGGCGAGCCGCTGCTGCGGCGGGATATCGCCGAACTGGTGGCTCACGCGAAAAAGCGCGGCTTGTGGGTGAACCTGATCACCAACGGCACGCTGGCCGACGCGGGAACCGTGGCCGGGCTCAAAGCCGCGGGGCTGGATTCAGCGCAGGTGAGCATAGAGGCCGGCGAGGCCGCCCTGCACGACCGCATAGCCGCGGTGCCAGGCGCCTTCGCGCGCACGCTGGCCGGCGTGAAGAATTTCATGGCGGCCGGAGTGCGGGTGCATACCAATACCACGGTGTCGGCGCTGAACAAGGACGCGGTGGAGCAGATCGCCGGCCTGGTAAAAGAACTGGGCTTGAAAAAATTTTCGATGAACATGCTGATGCCGGTGGGGACGGCCGGCGTGAACCTGGAAGAAACCTTCATTTCCTATACAGAGATAGGCCCGGTGGTGGAAAGGGCGCGCGCCCGGGCGGCTGCGCTCGGGCTGGAATTCATGTGGTATTCGCCCACGCCGGTGTGCATTTACAACCCTATCGCCAGGGGCCTGGGCAACAAGGGCTGCTCCGCCTGCGACGGCCTGCTGAGCGTGGCGCCCAACGGCGATATCCTGCCCTGCTCGAGCTACCCGAAACCGATGGGCAATCTCCTGGAGCACAGGGGCGGCTTCGCCGGGCTGTGGAGTTCCGCGCCGTTCAAATATTTTCAGGAAAAACGTTTCGCCCACGCGCTGTGCAAAGCCTGCGACGCGCTGGCGCATTGCAATGGCGCCTGCCCGCTGTACTGGGAGCGCGCGGGCTATAAAGAGCTGGAGGCGGCCCGCGCGGCCGTGCCGACGCCATGAAGCAGGGGAGGTCTTATGTCCTTTTTTCCGCCGCCTGAAAAGCGGGACGCGGTAGCTTTTGTTTTCTTCAAGGCCCTGCCCTATAAAGCGCGCATGGCGCTGGCCGCGCTGCTGCTGGCCGGCGGCGTGCTGGCGCAGCTGGCCGGGTTCCTGCTGCCGGGGCTTGTATTGGTGGCGCTGGGCTCCGCGCTGGGCGTGGTGCAGGGCTACAACGCCGCGCCCGAGTTCGGCACAGGGGAAGGCAAATGGGAGCGGGTGACGCCGGACGAATACCGCAAGATAAAAGAAAAAGCGGAGCTGCTGGAGAAATGGGACAGGGACGCTTTCGACATAACCAGCGGCCCCGGCGTGGCGCTGCTGGCGGTGGTCGGCGTGTTCTGTTTCATCGCCTACAGCGTTATCGACGCCCGGATCGGGACGGAGGCCGCCGTTTATTTCGCCGCCGACGCGGCGGCGGTTTTCCTGGCGCAGTGGCTGTCCGGCACCAGGCAATATCTGAAGCAGGACCAGCTCATCATAAAAATAAAACTGCTGGAAAGCGTGATGGCCGCGCTGGCCGATCCCAGCGCTTTCCAGGTTTTCCCGATGCTGCTGCTGAAAAAAACCAACGACGACCGGGACGTTCCTACGGACGCGCGGCTGATGATAAAGCTGCCGGCGGCGCCGGCGGAGTTCTACGGGGTGCAGACCCAGGTCTCTATTAATTCGGTCAAGGGCACGGATTTCCCGTATCTTTATTGCGTGCTGCTGGCGAAAAAAGGCGGCGGCCTGCTGGACGGCTATGAAACTTTCTCGAAGGATTTCGAGCGGGAACCTGGCGCGCTCTCGAAACTGGCCGTCTTTTTGAGCCTGCCGGCCGCCGAGGAGCGGGCCGTCTTCGAGCCTAGCTCGGACAAGGACGTGGACGTGCTGGTGGTGCGCCAGTTCACCACGCGCACCGGCGGCTACCATACCGACCCGGCCCAGGCCGCCGGCGTGGTGCGCACCGCGCTGGGCCTGGCGGAGAAACTGCTGGCGCGTCATCCGGCGCCCGCGCCCGCGGCGTAGCCTGCGCGGGCGTCAGGCAAAGAGCGGGCAGCCGGTTCAGCGGCGGTTAGCGCGGTCCGGCAGGTTGTTTGAAGACGAAAAAAAGGACTTGTCTATGAAAGATCAAAACGGCAACGCGTCTTTCGCGGCGAACCTGATAAAGGCCCGCACGGCCGCCGGGTTCGAGACGGCTTATAAATTCTACCACCGCAACGGCGGGCGGGGGCATTTCCCTTTCACGTTTTTTCACTATACCCGCGTGGAAAAAGGGCTGACGCTGCCGAGCCCGGCCGCCATGCGCAATATCTTCATCGCGCTGCGCCTGCTGCCCACCCAGGGGGAAACGCGCGAGCTGCTGCTGAGCTACCTGCAGGGGCTGTTGGGCGGCGGCCGCGTGGCCGAGGATATTCTGAACCCGCTGTTCGGCAGCGCGGCCGAGACCGCCCAGGCGCCGGACTCGATGCGCTGGATGCGGCAGCACGCTTTCGTGCACATGTCGCCGGAAGAATTCATGGCGGTCAGCGGCGGCGAGGATTCCTACTGGTGCGCGGAGGCGCTGTGCAGCGACCAGGGCGCGTGGACCGCGGCGGAGCTTGCGGAAAAGCTGGCCCTGGCGGAAACTAAAGTCGTTAAAGCACTGGCGCCGCTGCTTAAATGCGGGTTGATAGTTAAAGACAGGGGCGGGAAATACAAGTGCCGCTACGACGAAAAATTCTTCATTTATCCCGGCCGGCTGGAGGGGATGGGCAAAAGGCTGGAGGCCATAAAAGGCTATTGGGAAAAGGCCGGCGGCAAACAATTGTTCGAAAGGCAGATGGTGGTGCGGTCGGACCCGGGGGCCATGGCGAATTTCAAGCTCGCCCTGGCTTACGCGGTGGACGGCTCTCACGCTTATGCCACCCATACGGCAGCGCCCGGCAGCGCCTTTTACCTGGTAAGGACGGAAATAAAGGAACTGAAGAAGTTCTAAGCAGCCTTGCCGGCTGAGAAGCCCCGCGTCCCCCTGTGGCGCGGGGCTTTTTTCTGCTTTGATAATCGGCCGATGCGTAAATGCGCGTTTTGCCGCATGGGCGGGAGTAGACCGAAAGACGCCGGCGGCCTGCGGCTTTAGCTTCTACCAGGCGCGCGGCGGGGATGTTACACTATTAACACAGAAGGGTTGCGGGTGTTGAGGAGCTGATAAAAATGAAAAACTTTCTGAACGCGGTCGCGGTGCTGGCGGTGTTCGGGTCTGTTGCGGGGGCTCAGGAATTTAAAACTGTCCTTAATGTGCGGGGGGAAGAATTTATCGGCGGCATGGCGCAATTGCCGGTGGCGCGGGCCAAGGCCGTGGACAATAAGGCTGGGCTGGCCGGTGATTACGCGAACCGCGCCCGGGAGATGGACGGGATCTTCGCCGCGCTGTATACCGACATCAACCGCGTGCAGAACGCCCTGGACACCGACAATTCAGGTATTTCCGGGGCGCTGGACGCCATCGGCGCGGCGGCGGAGGAATATAAAGGAAAGACAGTGGGCAGCGGCTTCGCCGAACTTAAGAGCGCCCTGCGCGAAACCGGGCGCAACCTGGCATATTTGCAGAGCAGGCCGCAGGTGGCCAGGAAGCTGGCGGCGGTGACCAACGATGTGAGGCAGCTCGGCGAGCGGCTGCTGGTGCTGGAGGCTACGCACAGCAGTCTCAAAGAGCAGCTGCGTTATGTTTCGGCCCAAGCAGAAGATCAGGCGCAGCGCATTACCGCCATGGGCGACGCGGGCGGCAACCCCGCGGCGAAGAAAGAACTGGGGGCGCTGCTGCGTAAGACCGCGGCCCTGGGCGGGATCGGCGGCGACACTGTAATAAATACGCAGAAACTGTTTGCCGAACTGAACGCTGGCGTTAAGCGCATGGCCTGGCTGCTGGATAATAATAATTCTAATATCGTCTTGCCCGCCCAGATAACGCGGGATATCCGGGATAATATAATAAGGCGCATAGAAATGCTGCAGAACATGTAAGCGGCGCCGCGCGAGGCTCTTCCGGGGGGGAGAGCCTTTCGTCTGCGCCCCGGGGCGGGGGGCCCGGTACAAATTTACGGCATTGCACCGAAGATAATGTGGGGGACAGTGAAAACAAGGAAAAAATAATGATGAAAAAAAGACTGTCGGGGATACTTTCTTTGGCGGGCGTCTGCGCCTGCGCTTTAGCGGTCAGCGCTTTCGCCGAGAAGTGGGATTTCAGGAACGAGACCATTTATTTCGTGATGACGGACCGGTTCGTGGACGGGGACAGCGGCAATAATAATATTTACGGCGACGAGTATCAGCCGAGCAACCTGAAATACTACCAGGGCGGCGACTTCAAGGGCCTGATGCAGAACCTGGACCATATAAAGGACATGGGCTTTACCGCCATCTGGATAACCCCGCCGGTGATGCAGCCCCCGGGCCGGTACCAGAACCTGGACGGCTCCTACGACGCGGCCGGCTACCACGGCTACTGGGCCTGGGATTTTTCGAGGATAGATCCGCACCTGGAGTCGGCCGGCGCGACATATGCGGACCTGATACGGGCGGCGCACGCCAAGGGCATAAGGGTGATACAGGACATAGTGACCAACCACGCCCACGGCGGCTACGTCAACCCGTCGGTGAAATGGTACAGTCAGAAAGGGAAGGTCTTCGGCCTGGGCCGGAGTTACGATTACGACAATGACACGCAGGGTTGGTTCAACCACGGCGGGCCGGCCATAGCCGACCTGCTGGACTTCAACGACAATAATCCCGAAGTGCTCAAGTGGTTCACGGAGATCTTCAAGGGTTACCAGAACCTGGGCGTGGACGCTTTCAGGATAGACACCGTGGCCTGGATGCGCCCGGAATTCTGGAAGGGTTTTACCGCCGAGATGCACAGGAACAAAAGGGATTTCTTCATGTTCGGCGAAGTGTGGACCAACGGCGATTTCAACTGGCTGGCCAGCTACACCAACCTGGCGCCCGGCGACGCGATGAACTCGGCCATGAGCGTGCTGGACATGCCGGGTTCGTCGATGGGCAACTGGGGACAGTTCGAGGCTGTTTTCAAGGGCGGGGATTATACGCGGGTGGACAATGTGCTGGCGCAGGACGTGAAGTACAAGGACGCCACCTACCTGGTGACTTACCTCGACAACCACGACAAGCCCCGGTTCAACGGGCCCGGCTGGGACGGCAGCGGGGCTTCCACCGAGCAGTATATCGACGCGCTGAACTTCTACTTCACGGCCCGCGGCATTCCGTGCGTGTATTACGGCACCGAGCTGCAGATGGTGGGCGGCAATGACCCGGACAACCGGAAATATCTCGGCGTGGACGGGATCCGGGCTTCCAGGTCCACCCAGGTCTACCAGCAGCTGAAGCGGCTCAACGCCGTGCGGCGGGCCAGCGTTGCCCTGCAGAAAGGCGCGCAGACGAAGCTTTACGGCTCAAAAGACCAGTACGCTTTCAAGCGGGAATACGGCGGCCAGGCGGCTTATGTGTTCCTTAACAAGGACTGGAACGGCGCGGCGGTCGCCCTGGGCGCCATGCCCGCCGGCACTTATACGGACCTTTATACCGGCGAAATTTTTACCTCTTCCGGCCGGAAGTTCTCCATCAATATCCCCGCCCATGGCGTGAGGGCGCTGGTGAGCGGCGCTGTGAAGGGCAAGCCCTGGGAACTTCCTGAAACGCGCGGATACAAGGCCGGCCCGCAAGAGGCGGCTGAAACCTGCAACCGCGCCGCCCTGCTGCGGATCGAGGCTGAAATCGAAAAACTGGTCGGGCCGGCCCGGTAAGCCGCCGGTTTATCCGGAAGTAAAAACAGGGAACAAACAATTCCGCCGCCCGGCCAACAGCCGCCGCGGCGGATTTTTTATTTTTCCAAAAAAACGCCGACTTTTTGTTATTATAGTTAAACTGGACGGAGGGGGAGCTATTTAAAATTTTAGCCAGGGCTAAAGGAAGGTTTTTGTAAGGAGCTCCGTATAATCGATCTTATGTTTACTAAAGGCAGGTGAAGGACCAGTAAATGCTTGAAGTGATAAAGCGGGTGCTGACGGGCAAGGTCAGCCTGCTTAAAAAAAATATCGCGGCGAATTTCGCCGGTAGCGCCTGGCAGGCGCTGATGGGGCTGGTCTTTGCCCCTTTCTACATCAAGCTTATGGGGGTGGAATCCTGGGGTCTGGTGGGCGTTTTTTCTATGCTCCAGGCCTTGTTCGGGCTGCTGGACATGGGTTTGAGCAGCACGTTAAACCGTGAAATGGCGCGCCTTTCCGTGCTGCCGGCTAAAGAGCGGGAAATGCGCGACCTGGTGCGCACGCTGGAAACGCTTTACTGGGGCGTGGCCGTTCTCATCGGCATCGCCGTTATCGCCCTGTCCCCTTTCATCGCGCAGCACTGGGTCAAAACGGTGCACCTGTCTGCAAACACCGTCGAGCAGGCGATCCTGCTCATGGGCTTCGTAATGGCCATCCAGATGCCGATCGGGTTTTACTCCGGCGGCCTGCTGGGCTTGCAGAAGCAGGTCCGCCTTAACCTGATCAACGGCGGCATCAGCACTTTGCGCGGCGCCGGAGTGGCACTGGCTCTGTGGCTGGTATCTCCGACGATACAGGCTTTCTTTATCTGCCAGGTAGTGATCAGCGCGCTCAATGTCGCGCTGCTGGCGGTGTATCTTTGGCGGGAATTGCCGGCCACGGGGGAAAAGGCGGCGTTCCGGTCCCGACTGCTGCGCGGCGTCTGGAAGTTCGCCGCCGGTATGGGCGGCATGACCTTGATCGGGGCTATCCTTACCCAGCTGGACAAGATAATCCTGAGCAAAATGCTGTCGCTCGAACTGTTCGGCTATTACACGCTGGCCGGCATTGTGGCGATGAACCTTAACCGCTTTCTCGGCCCGGTCTATTCGGCCCTGTATCCCCGCTTTACGCAGTTGGTTTCTTTCAACGACGAAGAAGGGATCCGGCGCCTGTATCATCAGAGCTGCCAGTTCCTGGCGGTGCTGCTCCTGCCCGTAGCGCTGGTGGTGGCCGCGTTCTCCCGCGAGATCCTGCTGCTCTGGACGCAGGACCCGGTGATAGCGGAGCGGACGCACCTGCTTGTGAGCGTCCTGATCTGTGGTACCGCGCTGAACGGGCTGATGTATCCCACCTATATCCTGCAGCTGGCTTTCGGCTGGACCAAGATAGGGCTGCAGATCAGTTCTTTCCTCGCCGTGATCTTCATTCCCGCCATTATCCTGCTGACGCGGAACTTCGGCGCCGCGGGCGCGGCCTCTGCCTGGGTAGCGCTGAATATTGTCTATATCCTTATCGGCGTACCGCTGACGCACGGGAAGATCCTGAAAGGGGAAGTGAGGAACTGGGCGGTGAATATGGCTTGCCCGCTGGCGGGCATACTGCTGACCCTGTTGCCCGGCCGCTATTTTATTAAAACTTTTATACCCGGCGGCACCGGGCTGGTGTATATCCCGGTTATGTTCGCCTTCGCGCTGGCCGGCGCCGTTCTGTTTTCCAGGCACATCCGCAGCGTGATAGCGTGGGAATTGGCGGGAGGAAAATAGCATGCTGAAGTTCATCGCGAAAAAACTGGGATTGTACAATGCCTGGGTAAAAACCTGCACTTACTTAAGCTGGGAAAAACATATCTTTTCCGACTGGTGCAACACTTATATCTTTACTTCAAAAGTCGAATGGTCCACGCCTTCCGGCTTTAAAATGGTGTCAAGGAATTATATCGCGAACAGGCTGATGCTGGAGGGCACCTTTGAAAGCGAAGAGCTGGAAACGATCAAGGGGCAGCTGGGTTCGGCGGAAGTGTTCGTGGATGTGGGGGCCAATATCGGCTACTATGCCTGCTTGGCGCGCTTTCTCGGTAAATCCGTGGTGGCCTTCGAACCCCAGGCGCAGAACCTGGAATGCCTGTACGCCAACCTGATGAACAATAACTGGGCGGACACCGAGGTGTATCCGCTCGGCCTGAGTTCCGCGCCTGGCTTTTTAAGCTTGTACGGGGCTTCCGGTCCCAGCGCGTCTTTGGTGAAGGGCTGGGCCGGCTATTCCGAGCGCATAAAAAAAGTGATCCCGGTGAACACCCTGGATAATGTGATAGGCGGCCGGTTCGCCGGCAAAAAACTTTTCATTAAGATAGATGTGGAAGGCGCCGAATACGGCGTGCTGAAGGGCGCCGCAAAAGTGCTGGTCCATTCCCCGCGCCCGGCCTGGCTTATAGAGATCTGCCTTAACGAATTCCACCCCGGCGCGCTGAATCCGGATTTTGAGGCCATCTTCAACCTGTTCTGGCAGCAGGGTTATGAGGCGCGCCTGGCCAACAAGGCAGGCACGCCGGTTAAGCCTGCGGATGTTAAAAAATGGGTCGCCGATAAAAAAACCGCGACGGGTGAATTTAACTATATCTTTCTTCCGAAACAATGAGTAAACCCAGGCTGCCCAGCTGTATCGCCGCCTGTAACCGCGCCGCTATATAGGCGAAACGCTCGCGAGCATGCTGCCGCAGCTGGCTGCGGCAGCGGCGTTGGCGGCGTAGAACGGGGCCTCGACGGATAACACCGGCAGGGTGGCAGGCAACTGCGATCTGGAAATGCAGCGGGTGGCGGTTATTCTTAGTGACAAAGAACTTGTGCGCCTGCTACAGATCCATACCGGTAGCGGCGCGGGCCGGCTGCCGTAGCGGACAGAAACTGGCTTATTTAATATAATAAAAATGTGAAGCGGCGCCCGGAGGCAAATCCTTATGTGGAATTACACTGAAAAAGTATACGAACATTTTAAGAACCCGAAGAACGTGGGCGAAGTGCCCAACCCCGACGCCGTGGGCGAAGTGGGCAGCATAGTGTGCGGCGACGCGCTCAAGCTTACGCTCAAGATAGACCGCGCCACCGAGAAAATTACCGACGCCAAATTCAAGACCTTCGGCTGCGCCAGCGCCATCGCCTCCTCTTCGGCCCTGACCGAAATGATAAAAGGCCTCACGCTGACCGACGCCGCGAAGATAACCAACCAGCAGATAGCCGACTTCCTGGGCGGCCTTCCCGGCGAGAAAATGCACTGCTCCGTGATGGGCATGGAAGCCCTGGAAGCCGCCATCAAGAATTACCGCGGCGGCAAGCAGGAAAAAGTGCTGCTCGGCCACGCCGAGAAGATGGTGTGCAAGTGTTTCAGCGTCACCGAATCAGCCATCCAGAAAGCCATAAAGATCAATAACCTGCACACCGTGGAAGAAGTGACCAATTACACCAAGGCCGGCGGCGGCTGCGGCCAGTGCAAAGGCGAAATAGAAAAAATATTGAAGGATTACTGGATCGAGGCCGAACACAAACTTTTCGCCAGCATGACCGTGGTGGAAAAAATAAAAATGATAGAGAAGGTGCTGGCCGAAGAGATCAACCCCAAGCTTAAAGCCGACGGCGGCTGGATGGAGCTGGTGGACATCCAGGGCCAGAAAGTGAAGCTCCGCTTCCTGGGCATGTGCCACGGCTGTCCCTCGTCGGGCGCCACGCTGAAGAACGTGGTGGAAAAACAGCTGCGCGAGCGCATAGACCCCGCCATAGAAATAGAAGCGGTATAAAAAGATCAGTGGTTCTGCAAGCGGGCCGCAGAAGAGCGGGGTGTATAGCTTCTGGCGGAGGGGAGGACGGGGTTCTGTTCTGAGCGCCCGTTGCGGAAGGTGAGGACCGGCTTTAGAGCGAAGCATAATTATGCTTCGCGTCCGGTCCGCAAGAGCGGAGGCGGTTTTCTGCGTAAGCAAAACCGCCGAGCTGGGGCCGCGCAAAACCGCTATGCGGTTTATGCGTGGCGCACCGCCCTAATTATCCCTGGGCGGGGGGAACCGACGCAAGGGTTCCTTCTTCCGGGCGAGCAGAACAGAACCCCGTCCTCGCCGACTTCGCACCTCGCGGTCTTCTCTTCTTTCTTAAGTTAAGGATAAAATTATGGAAAAAGTTTATTATTTCGACAATAACGCCACCAGCCGGGTGGCGCCCGAAGTGGCCAAAGAGATGGAGCCGTTCTTCAACGAGCTTTACGGCAACCCGTCCAGCATGCACTTCTTCGGCGGCGCCAACCAGAAATACCTGGACCTGGCCCGCCAGCGCGTAGCCGACCTGCTCGGCGCCACGCCCGAAGAAATAATCTTCACCAGCTGCGGCACCGAATCCGACTCCACCGCCCTGTGGTCCGCCCTGCGCGCCTGGCCCGAGAAAAAACACATCATCACCACCAAAGTCGAGCACCCCGCCGTGCTCAATGTCTGCAAATTCCTCGAAACCCAGGGCTACCGCGTCACCTACCTCCCCGTGGACGGCGCAGGCCGGCTGAACCTGGAAGATCTCAAAGTCGCCCTTTCCCCCGACACCGCCCTCGTCTCTATGATGTGGGCCAATAACGAAACCGGCGTCATCTTCCCGGTGGAAGAAGCCGCCCGCATCACCCACGCCCAGGGCGCCATGTTCCACACCGACGCCGTGCAGGCCGTGGGCAAGCTGCCCATAAATCTCAAAGAAACCAAGATCGATATGCTTTCCCTGTCCGGCCACAAACTGCACGCGCCCAAGGGCATAGGCGTGCTGTACGTGCGCAAAGGCGCGCGCTTCGCGCCGTTCATGATGGGCGGCCACCAGGAGCGCGGCCGCCGCGCCGGCACCGAGAACGTGCCCTACATCGCCGGGCTGGGCAAGGCGGCCGAACTGGCCGCCGCCAATTTGGAAAAAGAGAACACCTATGTAAAAGACCTGCGCGACCGCCTGGAAACCGGCCTGCTCAAAATAAAGAATTCCCGCATCAACGGCGGCGGCGCACCGCGCCTGCCCAATACCACTAATATCAGCTTCGAATATATAGAGGGCGAATCCATACTGCTGATGATCAGCGAAAAAGGCATCTGCGCCTCTTCCGGCTCCGCCTGCACGTCGGGCTCCCTGGAGCCCTCGCACGTGCTGATGTCGATGGCCGTGCCGCAGACCTACGCGCACGGCTCGGTGCGCTTCTCGCTGAGCGTGTACAATACGCCTGAAGAAGTGGACTATATAATAAGGGAATTTCCGCCGGTAATAGAGCGCCTGCGCTCCATCTCGCCTTTCGCCGACGGCAAGCCGCTATTCGGCATGGACGCCTGCGAGCCGCACCGCCACTGAGCTCCGTCCCGCCGCCGTTTTACGGCGCCAGCGAACAGCTGCCGTAGCCGGCAGCCAGGCTTCTGCCGAAGGCCGCCGCCGGCGAGAGCCGCCGCGCGCCGCCTGCGCCCGCCAGCGAATCGCCCAGCTCCGCCATGAGTTTCAGCACCGCCGCATCTTCGCAGGAGAATTCTGCGCCGGACGCTTCGGCGCCCGCGGCCGCTTTAAGGCCTTGGTCCAGGGCCGCGGCGGCGCGGGCGCGGGACCCTGCGCGCAATTCAAGGCCGGCCAGGCTTAAATACGAAGAGTAAAGCAGCGGCGCGGCCGCTATGGCCCTGGCGAAATCCGCGCGGGCTTTCGGCGCGTCGCCGGCCAGGGTGTAAGCGACGCCCCTGTCGTTGAGGATCTTGGCCGTAAGCGCCTCCGAAGCCGCGAGGCCGGAAGCCAGCAGGGCGGTGCAGCGCTCTGCCGCCGCGCGCGGGCGGCCGGGAATTTCAGCCAGCGCCGCGTTGAGACCGGGCATAAGCCCCTCCTGGAAGCGCGCCGTGCGGCCGGCCGGCACCGTGGAAACCTCGACGGCCATTACGGCCAGGTAGCCGGCGCACAGCAGGCCCATGAGCGCCGCGGCCGCATAAAAAAAAGCGTTGGAAATGCCCGGCGCGGCGGCGGCCGGCGGCTGTTTGTTGGCTATTTCCGCTTTTTCGTACAGGGTCGCCAGCCCGGCCGCAGTGAACAGCGACACCAGCGGCAGCAGCGGGTACAGGTAGTGGGCTGAGACGGACATCAGCGAATGTACCGCGATAAAGTATACGCCGAGCACGGTTAAAAAAATGAAGCCGGTCTTCTTGCGGTTCCAGGTGATGGCCGCCAGGGCCAGGACGAGCGAAGGCCAGCCTGCGAAGTCCCGCAGGGTCGCGGCGTAGTTCAGCGCCCTCCGCGCTGCGCCGCGCAGAAAAGCGAAAGGCCGGGCCAGGATCAAGCGCCGGATCTCTTCTTTCAGCGCGCGGTCTTTTAGGGCCGGCGAAAGCCGGGCGATGCCTTTGATGTCGGCAGCCGCCAGCGCGTCTATCGTATTGCCGGTCATGCCGCCGTCCAGGCCTTTAGCCGCGGTGTACATAATGCCGGTGGAAGTATATTGTTCAAAAAGAACGGGCGCGCCGAAATGATGGTAATTGCGCGCTGCCCAGGGCAGGAGAAAAAAATAAGGGGCGACCAGGATAACGGCGGCGCTGCGCCGCCAGGCGCGGGGCTTGAGAACGGCCAGCGCCAGGGCTGCCAACGGCGGCATAAAAAGCAGCGCGGACCGGCACAGCAGGCCGGTGCCCAGGATCAGCGCGCAGACCGCGGCCCTGCGGGGGCTGACTTTTTCCGCCAGGTAAACAAGGGCGGCCGCAGCCGACAGCAGGATGAAAGTGTAGAAGGATTCGATCAGCGGGGTGGAGGTCAGGCGGATCTGTACCGGATCGATGGCGAACAGGAAGGCGGCCAGCAGGCCGCACAGCCGGGAATGCAGCTTTGCCCCGGCCCAGAACAGCAGCAGCGCGCAGAAAGCGTTCAGAAGGCCCTGCGCATGCGCTATGTCCGCAACTTTAAAGGAAGTTAATTTCCCGGCCGCCGCGAGGAAGACCGGGAACAGCGGGCCCCGCGCCGCGGAAATATTCTCGGGGTAACCGTCGTACATGCGCAGGCCGGAGGCTATGGCCGCCCCGGGCCGCAGGTATTGGGCCGCGTCGCCGTTGTTCCAGAGCGGCCGGGGCTCCGCCAGGCTCAAGCGCAGGAAAAGCGCGAGTAAAAAAAGGGCGGCGGCGGCCGCCCATGTAACCCGGTTCAGGGCCGCGGAAGACATTTTTTTATTCTACTATATTCCCGGCTGCGCGCACGGCCATCCCCGCGTATAGCGGGTTCTGCCGGCGGCCGTCCCTGCGGCGGCGCGGTAATTCAGGGCCAGGCTGTCAGGAATATGTATTGCCGGCCTTGCGGCGCGGGGCTGTTTTCCCGCTAAGCCGATATTCAGCCTTGAAAAGGCGGCGTGTGGAAATAGGACCGGAAAAGTGATAAAATACTCGCAGGGATAGTCCTTTACCGTTTTCGGGCCCGTAGCTCAGTTGGTTAGAGCAAGCGACTCATAATCGCTGGGTCGAAGGTTCAAGTCCTTCCGGGCCCAGTAATTTAAAAAGACGTCCGCATAAAGCGGGCGTCTTTTTATTTGTGCCGCAGGGCCGTATTATTTCAGTGCGAATTTGGAGGCTACGCCTTCCCGGTAAGTGTAGGTGGCCTTCAGCGGTCCGCCTTCCTCGTACAGGCGCAGGATCCTAACCTCTCTGTCCTTGAATAGCAGCTCTTTTTGCAGCTTGCCGTCCTTGGTGTAGATCTTTACTGTCCCGTCGTTGATCTTGCCTTCCTGCCCCGTAACGTTGAATTCCTTGTCCATGCGCACCTTGCCTATGTATTTGCCGTTGAGGGTGAAAGTGAGGATCTCGCCCCGCGCCACTTTTACGACTTTGGCCGTTACCAGGGATTCCTGCTCCTGGGGGCGGTCGGTTCCCGCTGCGGGCTTGGGGGGCTCCACCGCCTTGTCATCCTGGTAAAAGGCTTCGTTCCTGAGCGCGCCTTCGGGATCGTACTCTTTTTTCCAGCCGTTAAGGCGGTCATTTTTATAGGCGGCTTCCATCGATATTTTTCCGTCTTCGGAGAAATATTTGAAGTCGCCTTCTTTGGCGCCGTCGAAATAATAAGCGTCCACCTGCAGGGTGCCCGAAGGATAATAGGCTTTCAGCGAACCGCTCATTTTTCCGCCCAGCAGGGTCTTTACCGTTTTCAGGTTCCCATCCGCGTAGTACTCCGAGTAGGTCCCGTTCTTGATGACGCCTTCCAGCGAAAGCCTGGCGCCGGCGGCGTCGAAAGTCTCGGTGGCTATGGCTACGCCGTTCTCGGCGTATACCAGCAAACGGTTCCCGTTGCCTGAAACAATGGTGGCTAAGGTGAACTGCACGGGCGCCTCCGGCTGCGCGGGCGGCGCGGCCGGAGTTTCCGCGGCCGGGGTAGAAACTTGCGGGGCTTCCGGCAGGGCGGGCGCTGCGGGCGCTTCGGCCGCGGCGGAAGGAACCTGCGGGGCCTCCGCCGGGACCTGGAGCTGTACCGGCGGGGTCTGCTGTTCGGTGATATCCGCCCTGTTTATGGTCAGCGAGCCGTATTTTGTTTTTATCAGCACCGTGCCGTCCATTTCTCCGGTCACTTCGCCTTCTATTTTTGCCCCGTCCTTGAGCAGGAAGGTGTCGGCGCTGCCGGCCGCGGGAAAAAGCAGCAGTAAAAAAGAGAAAACAGCAGGTTTCATAGCAAAGCCTCCCAAATCTGGCTATAGTCTACAATAAAAGCGGGCGCGAAAAAAGCGCGGGCGGCCCGGACAAAGTACTGCCGCCTCTTGACAAAATGATACCTATGTGGTATCATTATGAATAATGAAACTACTTAACAGGGAAGTTGATTATGCCGTGCGCGCGCTGGTGCTGATGGCCAGGGCCAATAAGCCGTCGGTTTCCGCGGCGCAAATGCAGGCGGAAGCTGGGGTAAACAGGCCTTTTCTGCGGAAAATACTGCAAAAACTGCATAAAGCCGGTATACTGCAGGCTTCAAAAGGCAAAGGCGGCGGTTTTTCTCCGGCAAAAACCCCGGAAAACATACGCCTCAGCGAACTGATAGCGGCGCTGCAGGGGCCGCTTAAGCTCAACGACTGCTTCTTCCGAAAGAAACTTTGCGGCAACCACGCCACCTGCCTGCTGCGCCGGAGGCTGGGCGAAGTGGAAGCCCGGCTGACGGAGGAAATGGAAAGAATAACGATAAAGGACCTTCTTTAAGCGGCGGCGCCCGGGAGAGCTGGATTTTCCGGGGAATTTAAGGAAAACATGAAAACTAAACGGCAGATCATAAAGATAGACGAGGCGAAGTGCAACGGCTGCGGCAACTGCGTGACCGGCTGCCACGAGGGGGCGCTGCAGGTCATAGACGGCAAGGCCCGGCTGATCAGCGACCTGTTGTGCGACGGGCTGGGCGCCTGCATAGGCGAATGCCCGCAGGACGCGATAAAAATTGAGACGCGGTCCGCCGAACCTTATGACGAGGTAAAAGTGATGGAGGGGATGGTGAAGCACGGCCCCAATACCATAAAGGCGCATTTGCGGCACCTTAAGGACCATGCCCAGAAAACATTCCTGAAGCAGGCTTTCGACTATTTGAAAAAGAACAAGATCCCCAATCCCCTGGAGGAAGAGATGAAAAAAGAACATTTACACGGCGGCCAGGAACCCTGCGGCTGCCCCGGCGGCCGCATGCTGGACCTGCGGCAGGAGCCGGACGGCGCCGACGGCGCCGCCCCGGAGGCGAAATCTCAGCTGAGGCAGTGGCCGGTGCAGCTGCATTTGGCGTCGCCGATGGCCCCATATTTCCAGAAGGCGGATGTGGTGGTGGCGGCCGACTGCACCGCCTTCGCCTACGGCAACTTCCACAACGACTTCATAAAAAATAAAGCCATCGTGATCGCCTGCCCCAAGCTGGACGACGGCCAGGAGATCTACGCGGAAAAGATACAGGCCCTCATTGAAGACGCCAAAGTCAATACGCTGACCGTGGTTACCATGGAAGTCCCCTGCTGCGGGGGCTTGCTGGCGCTGGTGAAGGCGGCTGTGGCGGCCTCCAAGCGCAAGGTGCCTGTAAAGCATGTCGTTATAGGCATACAGGGCGGCGTGAAAAGCGAGGACTGGGCTTAAGCGCCTTCTCCGGGTGAAGTTCCCTGTAATGGGCCTTTGAGTCCGCCCGGGGCCGATCCCCGCGGCCCCGGGCGGGCAAAACATCTGGGCCCTTTACTGGCTGTCCGGGGGACCTTCTTCCCTTCATTAAAACTCCGGTGCGGGCTACAATATAGGAATGAAGAAACGCGCTATATTGAAGCTCATCGCCGTCCTGCTGCTCTCCCCCGCTTTTACTTCCGCCCAAACCGTTTACAATTCCGAAGAACTGGATGCTGAAATAAGCCGGACCGCCGCCGGGCTGGGCGCTGCGGCCGCCGCGGCGCCTTCGGTCCCCAAAGCCAACGAGCCCGCGCCTCCCGCCGGCAACGCTATGCCGATGGGCCAGAAATGGGGCTACCTGGTGGTGGCCTATCACGCCATCTGCGCGCAGCTGGGCGACGCCGGCTTGCTGCCGTGGCGCGACGCCGCGGCCGGGTTCGACCGGATCTCGGAAGCGGTGCTGGCCGACGTTAAGAATTCGCGCTACGCGGCGCGCTCCGCCGGGCAGGACTCCCTGCTGGGCGACGCCGGCTACCTCCGGGAGCTGGAGGACCTGACCGGCGCTAAGTTCACCGCCGGCAATACCGCGGAATTCCTCGTCAACGGGCCCGCGTCCTTCGCCGTGAAGGACCGCCTGATCCGGGAAGCGAAGAAAAGCATTTACATAGCCTCTTACGCCATCTACGACGATACCACCGGCGCGGAAGTGACGGCCATGCTGCTCGCCAAGAAGAAAGAAGGCGTGGACATAAAAGTAATGGTGGACGACAAGATGGCCAATACTTTCGGCGCGTCCAAGCTGAAGGCCCTCAGGGCGGGCGGCGTCGAAGTGCTGCGTTACGCGGACCCGCAGCGCCCGCACGATTACCTGCACGTAAAGCTGCTGATAGTGGACGGCAAATACGCCATCATCGGCGGCATGAACTACGGCGACCCTTACTCCCATAAAGGCAACGGCCTTAAATGGCGCGACACCGATATCCTGTACGCCGGCCCCGCCGTGAAGGATTCGACGGCCGTCTTCGCGAAAATGTGGAACCCCGCGATCAAAGACGCCGCCAGATCCGTGCAGGTGCCCGCCGAGGCGGACTTGGCCGGCGGCGCCGCGCGCATAGCGGTGCTGCATCACAACCCGCCCACGCTCAGGCCTGTCATCCTCTTAAGCATTATCAAGGCCATGTACGGCGCCACCCGGCGCATCAATATCGAGAACGCCTATATCGTGGCCATCCCGGCCTTTACGCAGGCCGTGGCCGACGCCCGCGCCCGCGGCGTGGAAGTGAACATCCTCACCAATTCCAAGGAAAGCATAGACTCCGACGGCAAGAACATGGCGGACGTGATCCTGAGCAGCATGAAGGTGTTCGCGGCCGCCGGCGCCAACGTCTACCTGAAGCAGGGGCAGACGGTGCACTCCAAGTTCATGACGGTGGACGGGATCTTCTGCAATGTCGGTTCCTATAACCTGCACCCCAGGAGCGAGCGGTACGACACCGAGATGAACGTGAACCTGGCCGACCCCGCCGCGGTGGCGCAGATAGACGCGGCCTTCGCTAAAGATATAGCGGAAGCCCGGACGCTGACGCAGCAGGAAAGGGACCAGAAGAAGCCCGGCTGGCTCTCGCGGATAGTGGGCAAGTATTTCTTCTCCCAGCTCTCGGCCGGAAAATAGCCGCGCGCCGCGGCCTGCGCCGTATGTTCCAGCCTGCGCCGGCCCGGCCGGCGCTTAGCATTTTCCGGAATTCCTCCCGGTCCCTCAGACGGCGCGGGCCATGTTGCGGCAGGCTGAGCAAATCGGCGCGGCGGCCGCGCCGGGGCCCTTTTTTGTAAATATACTATAATGACTTCATGAAAATAATAGCGATTTTATCTCTTTTTGCGGCTTCGTTCGCCTCGGCGGCCGCGCCCGCGGGCAAGCCCGCGGCCCGTCCCGCCGCGCAGCCGGCGGCCCGGGCGGCCGCGCAGCCGGGAGGCCCCGGCTTCTGCATCTTCGGCGCGCAGAGCGGCAAACCTTTCGGCAGCGAAGCGGCGTTCAAATCCGTGGTCTGGAAAAGCGACGTGGTGTATGTGGGCGAGACGCACGACCAGCCGCTGGACCACCTGGCGCAGCTGGAAGCGCTGAAGGCCATGCGCATCGCGCGCGGCTCAAAAATAGCGGTGGGCTTTGAAATGCTCAACCAGTCCCTGCAGCCGGTATTGGACGATTACGCGGCGGGCAGAATGACCGAAGCGGAATTCCTGGAAAAAGCCGACTGGAAAAAAGAATGGGGCTTCGACTTCGCCATGTACAAGCCGCTGTTCGACTTTATCGTGGCCAACAAGCTGCGCGCCCTGGCGCTGAACGTGCCCAGGCCCGTAGTGGCGAAGATCGCGCGCGCCGGTCTTGAGAGCCTCTCGCCCGAAGAAAAAAAATACCTGCCGGAAACCGTGACGGTCTCGGCCCATAAAAAATACAACGAGTTCCTCAAAGAATCTTTTTCGGGGCACGGCGATTCGCCGATGGCTAAAATGTTCACCCTTGAAAATTACCTGGCGTCCATGGCGGCCTGGAACGAGGGCATGGGGCTGCGCATCGCGGATTTCCTCGGCGCCAATCCCGGCTACGCCGCGCTGGTGGTGGCCGGCAACGGCCATGTGGCTTACAACGCGGCCATCCCGGCGTCGGTTAAGGCGCGCGTGAAGGGCGTGCGGCAGGCGTCTTTCTACACGGAAACCGCGGCCCAATGCCCGGAAAAATTTCCCAAAGAGCACAAGGACCTGGCCAATTACGTGTGGTATATCGCCCACCCGCCCAAACCCGCCGCGCCGGTAGCGAGCAGCACCGGCACGCCGGTTGGCAACAGCGCGGCCGAGCCGGTAATGAACAGCACCGCCGCGCCCGCCGCCCTGCCCGTTCAGGCGCCGGAGAAAAAATAGCGGTTTAAGAAAAGCGGCCGGGTCGTCTGGCGAGGAGCCCCCGGGGAGGTCCCCGGCGGCGCCCCTGACCTGCATCTATGAATTTATCACCGGGAAAATATCTGGCCGTCTTCAGCGCGCTGCGGCCCAACGCGCGGCGCTTCCTGGCGCTGTCTTTCCTGCTGGCTTTCGCGCAGAGCATGTTCGGCCTGGTGTTCAACCTTTATATCCTCAAGCTGGGCTATGACCGGGACTTCCTCGGCCTGCTGGGCTCGCTGCCCACCCTGGCGGTGGCGGCGCTGGCCGTGCCGCTGGCGCTGGCCTGCTCGCGCATGCCGGCCCGCAAGACCCTGCTGGTCTCTTTAGGCCTGACGGTGCTCTCCATGGCGGGGCTTTCCGCTTTTAACGGCAAACCGGCGCTGGTATTTTTTTCCATCCTGTCCGGTGCCGCCTCGGCTTTTTTTTCAATAACGGCCTTCCCGCTGATGGTCCGCAGCTCCTCCGAGAGCCAGCGGCAGGCGCTGTTCAGCGGGCAATTCGGGATCTCGATGGCGGCGGCTTTCGCCGGCAACCTCTGCGCCGGCTGGCTGACGGGACTGGGCGCGGCCCGGTTCTTCGGCGGCGCCGAGTGCGCGGCGGCTTATCGCCTGAACCTGCTGGCTGCAGGCGGGCTCGCGGCCGCGGCGGCCTGGCCCGCTTTCAGGATAAAGGAAGACGCGGCAACCGCGGCGCCGGGCGGCGCCCTGGCGGGGATAAAGCCCGCCCACGCGCTGCTGGTGTTCGGCCCGCAGCTTATCGTCGGCTTCGGCGCGGGCATGATCATGCCTTACCTTAATATTTTTTTCAAGAGCGGCTTCGACCTGCCCATAGCCAGCCTGGGTTTTTACATGTCGCTGATGCCGTTGTCGATGGCCCTGGGCGCGCTGCTGGGGCCGTGGCTGGTAAAGAAGCAGGGCCGGGTGCGCACCATAATAACCTTTCAGACGCTGTCCATCCCGTTCCTGGCCACGATGGGCTTTTCCGGCCTGCTGCTGCCCACCGTGCTGGCCGCTTTCGCGCGCACCATGCTGATGAACGCGAGCTGGCCGGTTTACAGCGTGTTCATGCTGGGGAATTTCCCGGCCGCGCAGCATGCCGGGGCCAGCGCGCTGTATTCCGCCGGCTGGAACCTTGCCAACGCGCTGGGCGCGCGCCTGAGCGGCCGGCTGCAGATGGATTTCGGGTTCACGCTGCCGTTCCTCATTACCATAGTCTGCTACTGCGCCGCCACGCTGCTGCTGTCGCGCAAATTCCTGCGCGCCGAAATCAACGCGGCGCTGCGCCCGGGGCCGCTGGCGGCGGAAAAGCCGGCGGCATAATTCAGGGTCTTGAAAACCATGATCCCGCATACAGCCGAAAAAAACGCTTTCCCCGCGCTGGCGCCGCTGCTGGTTCTGTTGGTCACCTGCGCCGTTTTCCTGCCCTCGCTGGACAACGGCTTCCTTAACTGGGACGACGCCGCGGCGCTGCTGCAGAACCCGCATTACAGGGGCCTGGGCCTGGAACAGCTCAAGTGGATGTTCACGACGGGCTACGGCGGGCCCTATCAGCCGCTGAGCTGGCTGACCCTCGGGGCGGATTATTTGCTCTGGGGGCTGGACCCTTTCGGCTACCATTTCACGAACGTGCTGCTGCACGGTCTCAACGCGCTGGCCTTCTACTTCCTGTGCTTAAGACTGCTGGTCCTGGCCGGCCGGGAGGCGCCGGCTCCCGCCGCGGAGCTCAGCCTGGCCGCCGGGTTCGCCGCCCTGTTTTTCTCCGTACACCCGCTGCGGGTGGAATCCGTGTCCTGGGTCACCGAGCGGCGCGACGTGCTGTGCGGGCTGTTCTATGTGCTGGCCCTGAATTTTTATCTGGCGGCGCGCGGCCCCGGCGGAGAAAAGTATTCTTTCAGGCGGCGCCACCTGCTGCCGCTGGCCGCCTTCCTGCTGGCGCTGCTGTCCAAGGGCATGGCCGTCACTCTTCCCTTGGCGCTGCTGTTGCTGGATATCTATCCCCTCCGGCGGCTGCCCGTGGCCGCGGGGCGGTGGCGGTCGCCGGAAAGCCGGCCGGTCTGGCTGGAGAAACTCCCGTATTTTTTCCTGGCCGCTGTTTTCGGGACGATAGGCTATATCTGCCAGGCGCAGGCCGGGGCCCTGGCTTACGGCCAGGGAACCGGGCTGGCGCCGCGCGCCGCGCAGAGCCTGTTCGCGGCCGCATTTTATATCCGGAAAACTTTGCTGCCGCTGGGCTTATCGCCCCTTTACAGGCTGCCCGAAGGTTTCGGCCTGCTGAGCCTGGCGGCGCTGCTTTCCGGAGCTGCGCTGGCGCTGCTCACGGCGGGCACGTTCAGCCTGCGGCGGCGCTGGCCGGCGGTGCCGGCCGCCTGGGCCTTTTACCTGGCGGCGCTCAGCCCGGTTTCGGGGCTGGTCAGGTTCGGCGTCCAGGCCGCCGCGGACCGCTACACCTACCTGCCCTGCCTGGGCTTTGCGGCGCTGGCCGGCGCGGCCCTGCTGGCGGCCCGGCGGGCTTTGCCCCGGCGCGGCAGGTTCTGCGCCGCCGGCGCGCTGTTGATCCTCGTCGGGCTGGCGGGCCTGACCTGGCGCCAGCAGGGCGTCTGGCGCAATTCGGAAACCCTGTGGGCGCACGCGCTGGCCCTCGACCCGGGGCTCGATTACGCGCAGAATAATCTCGGCCTGGTCCTGGCTGAACGGGGCGATACGGACGCCGCCGAAAAAAAATACCGCGCCGCGCTGCTGCAGAACCCGCGCAACGCGGAAGCGCATTATAACCTCGGGCGTGTTATGGACGCGCAGGGCAGAACGGCCGAAGCTGAAAAAAGTTACCGCGCGGCGCTGCAGGTGACGCCGGGTTACGCGCGCGCCCATAACAATCTCGGCGCGGTGCTGGCCGCGCAGGGGCGGCCGGACGCCGCCGTGGAGCAATACCGGGAGGCGCTGCGCCTGAACCCGGAGCTGGCCGAGGCCCATTACAATCTCGGACTGATCCTGGAGGCCCGGAGTGAAACGGCCGGCGCCGAACAGGAATACCGCGCCGCCCTGCGGCTGAGCCCCGGCTACGCCGCCGCGCATAATAACCTGGGCGTGGTACTGGACGCGCGGGGCAGAACGGCCGAAGCGGAGCGGCATTACCGCGCCGCGCTGGAGCTCATGCCGGATTCCGCCGAAACGCACAGCAACCTCGGCCTGGTGCTGGCGGCGCAGGGCAAACTTGAAGACGCCGCCGGGCATTATGGCGCCGCGCTGCGGCTCAACCCCGGTTTCGCGGCCGCCCATTATAATTTGGCCCTCGTCCTGGACAGGCAGGGGAAAGCTGAAGAGGCCGCCGGGCATTACCGCGAGGCGGCCAGGCTCAACCCGGCGATGGCCGCGCCGGCCCGCAGGTAGAGGCCGCGCCGCCCGGCCCAAGTGCCGGCCCGGGCGCGCCTGAAAGTGCCGGTCAATTTGGTAAAATTTTTCCGCTGTTCAGAGAATATCGATAAAATATGCCCGGGATCCCTGACGATAAAGAGCTGCCCTCCTGGCTGATGCCGGCGGCGGTTACGCTTTTTACGTTCCTTGTTTTCCTGCCGGCGCTGAAGAACGGCTTCGTGGACCTGGACGACGTCTTTAATTTTACCGAGAATCCCGGCTACCGGGGTCTGGGCTGGCAGCAGCTTAAATGGATGTTCACCACTTCCCACATGGGGCCCTACCAGCCGCTGAGCTGGGTGACGCTGGGGCTGGACTACCTTGTATGGGGGATGAACCCTTTCGGTTACCACCTCACCAACATTATCCTGCACAGCCTCAACGCGCTGGTCTTCTACTTCTTATGCCTGAAGCTGCTGGCGCTGACAGTCCGGCCCGGCGCGGAGAAGGCCGGCGGGCTGGGGCTGGCCGCCGGGTTCGCCGCGCTGTTTTTCGCCGTGCACCCGCTGCGCGTGGAATCGGTGGCCTGGGTCACCGAGCGCCGCGACGTGCTGTCCGGCCTGTTCTACCTGCTGACGCTTTTGTGGTATATAAACCCGCGCAGCGCCGGGGGGGAGAATATGCCGCCCTGGCGCCGGCACCTGCTGCCGCTGGCCGCTTTCCTGCTGTCGCTGCTGTCCAAGGGCATGGCCATCAGCCTGCCGGTGGTCCTGGTGGTGCTGGATATCTATCCCCTCCGGCGGCTGCCCGGGGATCCACGGTTGTGGCGGTCGAGGGAGGCCAGGCCGGTCTGGCTGGAAAAGGTCCCGTATTTAATGCTCGCCGCCGTGTTCGCCTTTACCGCTTACGTTTTCCAGGCCCGTGTCGGCGCTATTGTGCCTTGTGAGAAAGCCGGCTGGGCCGCCCGCGTCGCGCAGGTTTTTTTCGCGGCCTTCTTCTATGTGCAAAAGACCCTGCTGCCGCTGGGTTTGTCTCCTTATTATAAGCTCCCCGACACCTTCAGCCTGCTGAGCCCTTTGGCTTTATTTTACGCGGCCGCCCTGGCGGCGTTTACCGCAGGGGCGTTCAAACTGCGCCGCCGCTGGCCGGCCGGTCTGGCCGTCTGGGTTTGCTACCTGGTTACCCTCGCGCCGGTTTCGGGGCTGGTCAAGATCGGCACCCAGTCCGCCGCCGACCGCTACACCTATTTGCCCTGCCTGGGTTTTGCCGCGCTGGCCGGCGCCGGCTTGCTGTCGGCCAGGCGGGCCGCGGTTGCCCGGGCCGGGCATATCGGCGCCGCCGCGGGCCTGCTCATAGCTTGCCTGGCCGGCCTGGCCTGGCGCCAGCAGGGCGTCTGGCTGAATTCTGAAACCCTGTGGACGCGCGTTTACCGTGTGGATCCGAAACTCGGCGTGGCGCACAGCGATCTTTGCGGCACCCTGGCCGGCCAGGGCAGGCTTGCGGAGGCGCTGGAGCATTGCCGCCTCGCCGTGCAGCTCAACCCCGAGCTGGCGCTGGCCCATTACAACCTGGGGGTCATCACGGCCGCGCAGGGGGACGCCGCCGCCGCGGTGCGGCATTATGAGGAGGCGCTGCGGCTTAACCCGCGTTCGGCGGAGGCGCACGCCAACCTTGGCGTGATATTGGCCGCGCAGGGCAAAGCCGAAGAGGCCGCCGGGCAGTACCGGGCCGCGCTGGCGATAAATCCTAATTTAACGGAAACCTATAATAATTTGGGAATACTTATGGCGGCGCAGGGCCGGGTTGCGGAGGCTGAAAAATATTACTGGGCGGCGCTGCGCGTGGACCCGAACCTGTCACTGACGCATTATTCCGGCGGCCTCACGCATTACAACCTGGGCGTGCTGATGGCGGCGCAGGGCAAACTGGACGCCGCGGCGCGGCATTACAGGCTGGCCCTGCGTGTGAACCCGGATTCGGCGGAAACGCAGTGCAACCTGGGGCTGGTCCTTGCCATGCAGGGAAAATTTGAAGACGCCGCCGCGCATTACCGCGAGGCGCTGCGGCTCAAGCCCGGTTTCGCGCTGGCCTATTATAACCTGGGCGCCGTGCAGGCGGCGCAGGGCCGGCTGGCGGACGCGGAAGGCTATTACCGCGAGGCCATCCGCCTCAGCCCCGGTTTCGCGCTGGCCCATTATAATCTGGGCATAGTCCTGAACGCGCAGGGCAAAACGGCCGCCGCCGCCGGGCATTACCGCGAGGCGCTGAAAATAGATCCCTTTTTAAAAGCTCATAAATAAAGACCGCGCAGGATAGTCTATAAGTTTAGCGGGGCTTAGTTGCTTTTAGTACCCGGTAAACGCCTCGATTAGGCCGCTATTATTCATTTCCCCGTCGCTGTTAGCTTATTAAACAACCTTAATTCATACTTTGTCTCATATTCATTTTAGGGTATGGTGTAGTTAACTCAAATAGTGTAGACTGAAAGGGTTAGGGACGGGTGATATTTATTTACAACTTATTCGCTTGGTTGCGGCCAATAGACGCATTGCAGCGGTGCTTGTTTAGAG
>Ga0116170_10001161_pt1 | contig 27018 bp, 29 predicted proteins | sample AD_JPNHW1_MetaG_FD_89797 | JGI IMG/M metagenome (GOLD analysis project Ga0116170, IMG submission 89797) | Active sludge microbial communities of municipal wastewater-treating anaerobic digesters from Japan - AD_JPNHW1_MetaG | ecosystem: Engineered > Bioreactor > Anaerobic > Digestate | place... | reverse complement strand
GATCGCAATATTTTTTGAACCGGTTTTTGATATAGCATCATACGGTTTATAGTGCGCAGGATCGTGCAGATATTTTCAACGAATAGCGACGTAAAAAAATGAAAGACGCTGATTTTTCATCCGGATTCCTGCTGATGGAACAATTCTATAAAAATCTGGAACCAGGACGGGATCCTGAGGGGTTTGTACGCGGAATCGTCTTGTCCGGGAAGTTCACAAGAACGGTAAAAAAAAGGCAATTGTAACCAGGTATTACTACGCTGAAGATAACCGGGCCCACCCACAATACCGCAGGACAGGCGAATTCCCGGCACATACGAATCACCAGAGAGAAAGAACCGGTTCCGGGTTGGTCATCCTGCATTCATGAGTACTGGTTAGAAACAGGCTCGTCAAAGAGATCATTTCGAACCACGGTTTCCCCGATATGCGGTTAGAGATCTCAGGTATGCCGGCAAAACAGATACTCCGGCCGTTCAAGTCCAAAGTAATCTGCGATACCAGGAATCGGGAAGGTCTCAGGGGGGTGCCTGCGATGGCAATGCCGCCGTGACAGGGTCTTTAGAAGTCGAAGACATCCTGATGGATGTTTTCTCCCACCAGTCATGCCTTTGGGATAACGGATGCCCCTGACAATGTCTGAATTTTAATGTTTTCTCCAGGGCAGGGGATTTAAAAAATCACAGGGAATGTCCGCACCTTGTCTGGTTATCCGGAATACAAGACTTTTTTCCGGCATCCATGATCACGGCAGGAGAATTCACTATAATGAAAGGGGGTGATGGGGATATCCCCCCGGCCTGAATATACCGATCATGGCAAAAAGGATAAAAATCGGAGAATTTTTTTTATCAGGCCACAAGAATCATTCAATTGGTATGAGGGGGTCTTCCCGGGATAAATTTGAGAATTTTTTTTTATCATTCACCCAATATTTTGTTGCAGGGATTTGCGATTATCATGTCCGGATATAAGAAATGTTCGTCGTGTCAAAAGATGTATCCGGTTTCATATTTTTCCAAAAGCAAATCGCGTAAAGACAGTCTGCATCCTGAATGCAAACTATGCGTTTCAATCCGTCAGAAAAAACATTATCAAAAAAATGGCGAAATTTTTGGCCGACAACGTCTTTCTACGTTAAAAAACCGGGCAAAAAAATACGGGGATCATGACGATATTACAGAAGAGTATCTGAAAGAACTCTGGAATTTACAACAGGGTAAATGCTATTATACCGGGATGGATTTAGTAAATGAACCTCATCACTGGAATACCGCAAGCGTTGACAGACTCGATAGTAAACAGGGGTATATCCGGGGAAATATGGTTCTGTGCTGTGACAGGATCAACCTGATGAAAGGCGAATTATCTGTCGCGTTATTTGTAAAATTCTGCAAAATGATCGCCTCAAATACTGCTCTCATGTCTCAGGATATTTTATTGGATGATTATGAACAAGAGGGAACATTTTTCCATAATCAGAATCGTCTGCCAGAATATCTGACGGGCGAATTGGAAGATTCCTCAAACGGGCAGTCGAAAATCGAATGATGGTAAGATGTTCTTTAAAAAATGGGTCTGGCAAAAATTTTCAATGCTGCTCAAAATTCCTGATGGCAAACAAACCCGGATACTGAATTTTTTTATGTACCTGGGAGTACCAGGCTTTCTTCCGGCGAAAATTTTCCAGAATGGCAATAGCAGCGTTCTGTGCCACGATCGCAGGGCCGGATGGGGAAATGTATGATCCAGACCGGAAAAACCCCTGTTTTGGACCATGGTGATCCAGGAACCGGTATTCCTGCAAAATGCGTGATGATCCTGATAGTGGACGGAAGTTCCGGGCAGGTGGCAGGAATTCTCTTCGGGAATTTGCAGGTTTTGGTCAACCGGGATCCTTAATTTTCCCGGAATTTCCTGACAGCGATCTCCGTCGGAGAGTTTTGTCGCAGAAGAGTGATTCTGCGCAAATCTTTATTACATTGAGATTGGATAAAATAAACCATGAATAGCGGGTATTTTTCCGAGTGGCTCAAAAGCTACCGGGACTACCTGCGGATGCGCAATTATTCCGAGCGTACGCTCGAAAGTTACGGGCAGGTGATCCGCCATTTCGGGTACTATGTCTGGCTGCGCCGCCATACCGAAGTAACGAAACTCGTCATCTACTGGAAGGACTTCGAGAACGCCCGGCTCGATACCGGGGTCGAGGTCACTCCCTCAATTGTCACGGATTTCCTCTCGTTTGTCTCGTCCATGCAGACCTATAAACCCAAGACATTCCACCGGATCATCTCGACGCTCTCCTCGTTCTACCGGTTCCTGGTGATCCAGGGGGCGGTCGTAGCAAACCCGATGACCGGGATCGAACGCCCGAGGATCAAGCAGCAGGAGATCCGGTACCTCAAACACAGCCAGGTACTGCGGCTGATTGATGCGATCAGTGATCCACGGGACAAACTGATCGTCCGGACCATCTATGCAACCGGGGTCCGGGTCTCGGAACTCTGCGGCATTAATATCGGGGATATCGACTTCGACGAGCGAACCATCCGGATCCGGGGCAAGGGGGACAAGATCCGGATCGTATTTATCGATGATGAGACGCTTGCGGAGATCCAGCGATTTATCGGGAACCGGATCGAAGGCCCGCTCTTTGTAGGGCAGCAGGAGAAACATCTCTCCCCCCGGGCCGTCCAGCATATCTTCCGGAACTATGCCCCGCCCGGGATTACCCCACACAAGATCCGGCACAGCTACGCGAGCGAACTGTACCGCCGGTCCAAGAACCTCCGTGTCGTGCAGGAGAATCTCGGCCACACGTCAATTAAGACCACCGAGATCTACCTGCACACGGATATTGATGAACGCCGGCAGGTGTACCAGCAGTTCTTCCCGCTTGCCGGAAAACCGGAGCCCCGTTCCGGCAACCCCTGATTTTTTAAGAGGTCCGGGGAATTGCGGGTGTCATCCGTCGTCATTATCGGCGGATGATTTCAGGGATTTACCGATCCGGTTTGTCCTGCGGTTTTTTACTCCACCACAACCCGGAATTTGTCATAAAATTCTGATACCTGCGTTTTTCTCCGATACATCGAGCTACGTAAGGAACTCCAGGAATCTCCGGGAAACGAATGATTCATGTGAATTTCCTGCATCGGGCCCTTGATCTATTGACGAAAAGTGACCGAAACAAGGACTGCATTTATTTACAGGATGATATTCCTGAAAGCATGGAAGCGTTGCCGGGTATGTCATTTCAAGGTGATTGCTCAATACCAGCCACCCGGCTAGATGATGGTGGTAGAAGGTTTGAACCGTCTGCCCGCCACGCGGCCCGACAAGGCGCCGCGTTGGGCGGGGATCCTCGTATTGAGATGAGGAGGAGATAAAAACGCACATGAATTTTTAAATATCCCGCTTATTGAAAAGTGTGTTGGGGGTTCTAATTAAGCAATCACCCATTTCAATGTACTGCACGGGATATCCGGTGCGTATTCATTGAAATTACCGGTTCGTAAATGACGGTGAACGATGACGAAGGCGAAAGTACCGGAGTAAAAATACCGGATAGATTTCGCATGGGGGATAACCGGGACATACCAAAAATGCCCTTTGGATATTCCCTTTGGAAACAGGACCAAAATAATAGTTCAGGACACAAATTCACGTAATCTTCGGGGATTTGCTGATATGTACTTCTCTGAAAACCGGATCAGAATTTTCTCATGAAAATCGTTAATTCCGTTGCAGAGTTTCCCTGAATCTAAGGAAAACGGGATGCAGACAACGGCGTTCTGGAACCGGATATCTTCGGAAGGGCGAACTCCCCCCGGAATAATTGGGCGAAAATCTCATGATGAAAATTACCCTGACCAGTTCATCGGAAATTCCGTTCCTTCGCCATAAAATAACCCGGTAGAGTCGGGAACAACTCACGTATTCTTGAGAATGTTGTATCAACATGACGTGTACCGTCTCCGGTATTGTAAATCCCGATAAAAAAAGTGTAAGAGACCTGTGCACAATTTTCTCCGGAATACCTGACCGGTAACCAGCGAACGTGCCGGGTGTGACAATCCCCGGGGAGAATAATTCCAATGGCACCAGGAATTAAAACAGGAAAATCATCTGGCCGATACCTGAAAAACAAACGCTCGCGATGTTGCTAAAACTTAACCGAAGCGGGTATTTTTCCCTCCAGCGGGTTACCGGATCGACGGAATTATCCGGTCTGGTATGGCGATAAACGATCCCGCCGGTAGTTTTCCGAGTTTCACTGCAGACTGGCAGCATATATCATCGATTGCGGTAATTTTCCAGTTTTTTCAGATCAATAATGTATCACGTCGGTTTGAAGCACCATGCAGATGTAATTACTGATTGGAGACTCCTTCTGAGAGACCCGGGAACATTCCCCGAAGATGAGCGTTCCGGGATATTCTCTCAATAATTTCAATAAAAACCTGCTCAGCACTCAGTGCTGGCGACCATTTTTACCCCAACCGGCCCGGACATTGACCACCGGAGTCCGGCTGCTTTCCTGCAAAACCGGCAAAACAAAACAGAAGAATTCAACGAAAATTAAGTTTTTCCGACCAATCTGACGGTCATTTTAATTTCCGGTTGTGTTAAGCAAACAATCATGAAATCCAGGCAAATTTCTTCAGTTTTTTGAGTTAATAAACCATATGATGCTATACACAAAGTGTCATTTTTTCAGGCACAGGACCCGGGTTTCCTGTTCAATTACAAGGAACGGGCATTCATCCGGACTAAATGGAACTGCACATTCGTAGCAGGGTACGATTCATCATGAACCGGCATCTTCAGCCGTATCGCTATGATTCCGGAAAACTAATGGATCAGGCGTCCACTGGCGGCAATCAATGAATGGGGGTGCATGCAGGGGGATTTCCGGGCACCATCTTCGGTTATGAGGGATCTTGGTAACTGGATTCTTAATTGTGCACGGGAATAGGGAATTCAATGCCGGGACCGAGGCCCGTATACAGCAGGGAAAAATGGAGAGCGCAGAATCTTAATCTTCATAACATTCACGCCAGTAAAAATCCAAGGGAAAAAAAGCCCCCCAGTCACTGCAGTACCTCTCCGCTTGCGATATCTGCCGAAAATTACATACACGGCGATTTCTGACCCTTTCAAGGATCGGGAATTTTTCCAGAGACGGAACATGGAAGACTAAAAAAACATGCTCTGTAGAAATCCTCAATTACCCCAATAAATTATAAAATTACGATAGTCCCCGCCCAGTGCGCCGCCTCGTCGGGGCGCACGGCGGGCAGGTCGGTTGATGTGAACCTCGTGTTCCTCCCGAATTGAGGCATTTTTATGGAAATACTTGATTTTACTTGAACAGGAGAAATCCAAGTTGGAACGGCTTCCCGCAGATATCACAACGGGGGTTGCCACAGTGGCGGGGGCTTTAGCCCCCGAGAACGTCAGGAAAATAATGATTTCTACAGAGCCAAAAAACACTTCAGAAGAGCCCAACAAAACAACTCCCCGCAAGTAGAGCAGGAAACGATCCGGATCGTTACCATGAATACTGACGATCCGGATCCCTGCAATCCGGAATATGATTGGTCATTCACCGCTCCGTGTTAGCAATTGCAGGAAAACCAGGACCGGGATTATTCCCCGCTCAGATAGTTTCACGGGATTCTCTGTAAATAACAGCAGAAACGGGTTTGATATCCGCAACATACCCGGGAATCCGGAAAGTGATCGTGACTCATTCCCTACATTCGTTCATGAGATCCGCCGGATTTTGTAATCCGTTCCAATTTCCTCACGATTCTCGGCGGGATGGATGCTGCACGGGAATGTTTCCAATGTACCTGGAGAATCCAGACGGACAGTCGTATTCACCTCCAGTTCCCAGGACTTCATGTACCACGGCCTGCAATCACAAGGCAAAACAGCCCCGGCACCGGGAACCCGACAGATACAGTAACTAATTACCCGGAAAACCGGAACGCTCTGGTCCGAGAACCGGAATACTGTGTAACTCTGCAGGATCCTAAATCCCTTCTTCGGTCGATGAACCGGATTTCCCCATGCCCCGGCCCCATATATTTCACCAGCCAAAAAAACAAAAAATACAGCCCAATCAGCCCCGGTTTCCCGAAATCCCGTGTATTTCCCTATAAAAACATCTGCTGGTTTTATCAATGATAAACCAAATAATGCTATACACTAACGGGGCCTGAACGATACCCGGAGTGCAGGCTGCAAAGGATCGTGGTACAGGATGGATGAGGCGCGGGCTCAGGAAGAGATCAACAAGTACAAAAAATTCAGGAAAGTTGACGGGGCTACCTACCGGAAAGTGAACCAGTTCCTGCGGAAACGGACCTACATCACGGCACGGGAATGGGCGCTTGCCCGGCTCTGCACGGATTTCCGGACGACCGGGGGTGCCGAGATGACCTTCATCGGCGCTCACCTCCCGCAGCTCGTCCCCTTCATGGAAGACACCTACAGTCCCCAGGCCGTCAACCAGGCACGCAACTCGTTCAAGAAGAAGGTGCGGAAATCGAGCGCGACCTTCTTCTACGGCGCGATGTGCGGGTTTTTTACAACCGAGGAACTCGACGATCTCCTCTTCGAGGCAAGCGAGGTCGCCCGGTTCCTGCTGGAGGTTGAAAGCACGACGCTCGATATCGACGAGGAGATCGATATCGAGGACCGGATCACAGGTGTGATGCGAAGCGTCGGGGAAGCGGCCAAGACCGTCCTGAAGACCCGGGGGATGGAGACGGCAGTCGAAACCGGCGCACAACCGGCAGCTCCTCCGGATACCGCAACCGGCGCTCCACCGGCCATGGAAGCCCCCCCGGCTCCCGGGGCGGTCCGACGCCGGAGGAAGCGTGCGATCCGCGAACAAAAAGTCCAGGCACCCGCGCCGGCACCTGCCGGAACCCCGGCACCGGCTACCGGCCCGGAACCGGCCATGCCTGCTGCAATAGAAGAGAACGGAGCCGGCGTCCCGGTGAAACCGGAAGAACCGGTCCCGGTGCAGGAACCTTCAGCAGGCGATACACCGACATCACCGGCCCCCCCGGCACCGGCACTGGAACCAACGCCGGAAATTACGATCCCGGTCCAAAATCAGGAACCTTCCCCGCTGCCGGTGCCCGGAGAATCACAGGGCCCGGTTCCGGGTACGGCTCCGGTCCCGCCAGTCACTCCTTTCCCCCATGTGGAAGACGAAACCCGGGAACCGGCGCCGGAACCGGCATTTCCTGAGCCGGAACCCGCCCCTGAAAAAATCCCGGTAAAAACCCCGGTTACTACCGGTGAGCCTGCACAGGAACCGCACGATCCCGATCCCGCCGGGACAAAGGATCGGGGAGATCCGCAGGCATGAAGATCATCCAGTTCGCCGGCCGCTCGAATACCGGCAAGACGACGCTTATCAAAAATCTCATCCCGGAACTCACAAAACTGGGCCGGGTCGGGGTCATCAAGCACCTTGGCGACCACCTGTTTGCCCTTGACGAAGGGAGGGACACAACCGAATTCTTTTCTGCCGGTGCAGCGATATCTGTTGGCATTGACGCGGAGAAATCCGTAGCGGCATTCCGGATAACCGGCCTTGACGAGATGCTTGACCTGCTGGATGAGCGCGGCATGGACTTTGCCATCGTCGAAGGGTTCAAGGGATATCCATTTCCCAAGATCGTCCTTGGCGATCTCGAGATCGAAAACTGCGTGCTCCGGAACCCGACGGTTGCCGATGTCATAAAAAACCTCGACCGGTTCGAGACGTACAACCGCAAACCAGCACTCTGAGGCAGCGCAATGAATGAACCCGTAACGACAAAACCTGCCGGGGCAAAACGCCTCTTCGGGACAAACGGCGTCCGCGGCAGGACAGGTATCGAGATGACCCCGGACCTCGTGCTCCGGATCGGCGAAGCATTCGGTTCGATGCGGAAGGGGACCATTGCAGTCGGGAGGGACACGCGGACAAGCGGGGAGACGCTGCTCCATGCGGTAAAAGCCGGGCTGCTTGCAACCGGCTGCGATGTTGTCGACTGCGGGATCCTGCCCACGCCCGCACTCCAGTTCATTGTACGGGGGAAGTACGCCGGCGGCGCGATGATCACGGCATCCCACAATCCCCCGGAGTACAACGGCATCAAGATCATCGAGGCAGACGGCACCGAGATGGGGGACGAAGAGACGCTCGAACTCGAGCGGCGTATCGCTGAAAATTCCTGTTCCCTGCAGCCGTGGCAGTCCATGGGAAAGGAGAGCATGACGCCGGAGCTGCGCGACCAGTACGTCGACGCGATCGTCAGCCGGTTCCCGGAGAACCCGGGGAGCGGCATGCTCGTTGTTGTAGACCCGGGTTCCGGCCCGGCCTGCGCCACGACCCCGGAGATCCTGCGCCGGATCGGCTGCCGGGTCCTGACCGTGAACGGCGCGATGGACGGGACGTTTCCCGGCCGGATGCCCGAGCCGTCCGAGGAGGGGCTTCGTGCACTCTCCGATCTCGTTGTAAGTTCCGGCGCTGCGTTCGGCGTCGCCCATGACGGGGATGCGGACCGGGCGGTCTTTGTTGACGAGAAGGGGCAGTTTGTCGAGGAGAACTGCGAGCTTGCGCTCGTCGCCCGACAGGTCTGCCGGACAGAGAAAGGCCTGATCGTCACCCCGGTCAGCAGCTCCTTCATGATCGAGACTGTTGCAGCACGCGAAGGATGCAACGTCATCTACACCCGGGTCGGCAGCATCAACGTCGCCCGGACCATGCATGCCCTGATCCGCGAGGGAAAATCGGTCATCTTCGGCGGGGAGGGCAACGGCGGGCTCATCTTTCCTTCCCACCAGTTCTGCCGGGATGGCGGGATGACGGCGGCGATGATGGTTGCGATCCTTGCCGCGGAACAGCGGCCCCTCTCGGCGCTCGTTGCAGATCTCCCGGAACGGGTCATGATCAAGGAGAAGATCCCGATCACGAGCCCGGAGGAACTCCTCGATCGCCTCTCGGACGCATTTTCGGGCGAAACCATTGACCGGCTCGACGGGCTGAAGATTACCCGGGGCAGTTCGTGGGTTCTTGTGAGAGCGTCCGGTACAGAACCGCTGGTCCGGGTGATTGCAGAGGCGGATACCCAAAAACAGGCGCAGGAGTTCTACCAGGAAATATCCGGGGAGATCCGGCGGTTCCTCCACCCATCAACCTGCGGATAATCGCGGAATCCGGAAGATCCCAAAAAAGACTCCAATAATCTGATTTTCAACAGAAAATTTTTGGAAATTATAGAAAACTCCCTGAAAATAGCAATTATTTTTAAAAATACCCTGCATTTTCAGGGTGTACAGGAAAATACCTGAAATTTAAAGGATTTCTTTACGATGATGCAATGATCGAATCCATAATTTTATAAAACATTTGGTCAAATTGTAGCTATTGTTTAAAAACAGGATCCCTGCATGAGCCCCCCCGCCATTTCGCTCCGCGATCGCATCCGGCAGTCTGCCGCCGGCTCCGGCATCACTGGTCTGAGGGATCTTATCGGATCTGCAATCGTAAAAACCGGCCGCAGGGCACGGAAAGAGACCGTCAAAGAGGTGAATGATGCTCTTCTTGAGTCCGCCCTTGAGTACAACCGCCCGGAACTCATCGCTTTGTTTCCGGAGATCCCGCGTGACGAACTGCGCCCGCTCTTCTCCACCCTGCTCGACCAGTATATCAAAACGCGGGAGGAGCCGTGGTTCTCTGCCATCACGGAAATTATCAAAGGGCTGGAGAAGAAGGGAGACCAGTCCCAGGAACTCTCCCACCTCTCCCGGATCCTGATCGAGGCCGGGTCCTCGCAGTCGGATCCCTTCCTCATCAGCCGCGGCATGACGCTCTTCTCCGGTATCACGTTCCGGAAGTACCGGTCCGAGATCTTCTCCCGGATATCCCCGCTCCTGATTGAATGGGCCGTCCAGCGGCAGGACGTGGAGTTCCTGCAATCGCTGTATGCAATGACCGATGACATCACGGATGTCTCGAAACGGTCGGTCATCCACGCAGAGCTTGCCGTCGCGATTGCCACAATCGGCATTGCAACCGGCAATTTTTCCACGGTTGTTCAAAGTTTTCTGACCGCTGCAGGGATCCGGCAGAAGACCCGCCGGCAGACCTGCTTTACTACGATTGCAAGGGACGCAGCAAAATCCCCGCTCTACAGCCGGGTCAGGGACATCTCCGCAACCCTCGCCCTCCTTCCGGATCCTGACAGGGAGATCCTGCAGGAGATCGGGGAGGCGCTCCTCTGGCAGGTCATCCAGAAAGAGCAGGAGCGCGGGGAGGTTGCAGGCATCGTTGCCACACTTGCAAAGAGCCGGCCGGAATTCCGGCCGGTCATCGTAACCTCCCTGCTCCGGCGGGCCGAACAGAACGGCGATCCCTGGTATTTCCGGAAGGCCCTTGACCTGCAGGCGCTGGTTGTTGGCGACGAGTACCCGACCCGGGAATTCGTGCGATCCGCCCTTGCCGTTGTCCGGGCTACCGGCAGCACCGAAGTCCTGCGGCAGATTGTCCCGGCCGTTATCGTATCCTCCCCGCGGGATGTCGCAAGCCGGATCCTGCTCCGGATTGTCGAGGTGCTCCTCTTCCAGGGAAAATTATCCGACGCGATTGCGGTCTTTACGCTCGTCGATGTGAAGGAGAAAGCCCCCCACTACGACGAGTGCATAACCGATATCTGGAAGTACGCCATCGCCGCGGACAAGGTTGCCGAAGTCGAGCGGGTCTTCGTCCAGCCGTCGCGCGGCCCGGAATGGAGCGCGGCTCTCTTCCGTGCCGTCTCCGACATCTGCCGGCAGCACGCTTTTTCAGAGATTGCGCGAGAGGCGGATCCCCTTGCCCGGGTCATGGCCCTCTATCCCCGGCACGACCAGCTTGTGCGGGACTGCATCGCGCTCCTCATCCGGCGGGGATTTCTCGAAACCGCGGATCCGGATGTACTTATCAGGTTGACCCGGTCCATTGAAGATTTAAACCTCCGGGAACAGGCGCTTTCAACCATCGTGATCCATGTTGCAAGGCAGGGCGCAAAAACCCGGAACCGGGACCTCCTCCAGCGGGCTGTCGGCCTTGCCTGCGCGATTGCAGACGACAGGATCCGATCGCTTACGCTTGCCTCAACCATCGACGAGGCGACCATGCTTGCGGTTGCCGACGGCGACCTCGACCTGCTCCGGCGGATGCGCGAGTGGAGCGGATCCCTGCTTCCAAAAGACGGGGCAAATACTGCCCTTGCAAAGATCATCGATGGCATCATCATCTACGCGAGCGGCCATTCCAACCCCGCGGCACTGGAGGAGGCGTACCGGTTCGCGAGGGAAATTTCAGATCCCGCTCTCAGGAAAGAGGTGACGAATCGCATCGCCGAGAACTATGTCCGTATCGGGTGCCTGCAAATGCAGGATCTCATCGATTCGCCTTCTGGCGAAGAGTTTGGTGCGGCATTCCGTTTGTTCGAGCGGGCGCTTGCAATCCTGACCGCAGATCCCGGGCAGGATACGGCGTCCTTAAAGATCGCGTACAACATCGATATCATCCTCGACAGCTTCAAAAGCAGGGTCCGGATCGACATGGTCCTCCCGCTCGTCCTGTTCGTCCTCGAACTCCGGGAGGGATACGAGCGGGATGCGATGGCGGCCCGGATCGCCCCGCTGCTCCGTTCGCTGTCGGGACAGACGGAATCCACCGACCCGTACGAGGGGATAGCAGACGTGCTGCTGCGCATCAGGTACCTGCCGCAGAACCCGGTGCTCCTCGACCTTGTGGTAAAGACCGTACACCAGATCAAGGATCCGTTCATCCGGTCCCTGCAGCTCATGCGGGTCTCTGACCTGTACTACCGGTCCGGAAAGACCGGGCAGGCACGGACGCTCCTTGACGAGACCTGTGCCGCCTCCCGACAGGTTGACGGCGAATACCGGCAGGTCATCCTTCTCGCCGGCTGCATAACCCGGCTTGCCTCCTTTGATGAAGAGGCTGCAAGGAGGATCCTGCACCGGGCGATCGATATCCTCCGTTCTACCGGTTATGACCCGGACGCCGCCGCCCGCAGCAGCCTTATCCGGGCAATCGTGAAGATCCACCAGAAGAACCCGGATCCAGGTCTCGTCGAGATCGCCCAGCAGATCGGCGGGGACATCGCGGCGCCGGCAGAATTCGTCCCGGTCATGATCCCGATCTACCGCATGGTGGCAGGAGACCCGGAGTTCCGGGCAGCGATCCTGAACAGGGTCCGGACAGCGGCGGATGCAATCCCGGTGGCAATTTACCGGGCCTCGCTCCTCCTCGAACTTGCCGGCCAGATGGCGGAAGACCGCGACTTCTCCGGCGCAGGTCCCGTCCTTGACCAGATCCTTGCCGTGACCGGGAGCATTCCTGTCCCGCACCTTGCCGATTCCATCCGGCTGAAGGTCGCGGAATCCTGGATCCGGATCGCCGATGCAACCGGGGACGGGAAGTGCTATACGAAGGCATCCGGGATCATCGCAGGGATCGGGCACGAGGATATCCAGGCAGCGACAACCGGCCTTCCCGGGAACGTGCAGGAAGCTCCCCTTTCCCCGCAGTTCACGGAGATCACGGAACGGGCCGGGCAGCTGGTGACGGAACGGTACAACCCGCAACAGCTGAACACCATCGAGACGATGATCCGGTCCCTTCCCGAACGCGGGCTCGTCTCCCGGTACTTCTGCATGACCGGTATCCTCTTCAACAGGGCGGGACGGGTCCGGCTGGCACGACGGTTTTACGAAGCGGCGGTCAGCGAAGCCCGGATCATCCGCCCCCTCTCCCGGCGGGCGTATGTCCTCTGCGACCTGTCCCTTGTCCTCGACAGAGGAGGCTGCGGGACCTGGGCGCAGGAAACGATGGGGTATGCCGTGGATGCCGCAACCGGGATCCGGCAGTTCCGGGAGCGGGAGGAAGTGTTCGACAACCTTGCCGCAGCGGTCCGGTGGATGCAGGAGGAGCGGACTGCATGAAGACGCTCCAGATCGTGATCGTCGGGAGGGTGCAGGGGGTGGGCTTCCGGGCCTGCGTCCGGAGAATCGCGACCGACATGAAGATCCAGGGAACGGTCATGAACCTGCCGGACGGGAAAGTCCAGGTCTATGCAACCGGCGAGCCCATGATCCTGGAAAAGTTCATATCCATGCTGTACGGGTGCCCAAGGGCACAGGTCAGGGACATCCGGGTACTCGAGATCCCGGAAAAGAAGTTCGAGGATTTTGCCATCATCAGGAGCGAGGGCAGGATCAGCTCAGGACTGTAAACGTCCCGCTCTTATGCAGGGAATCGGAGAGAACCTGCACCTGTTCGTTAAGCCGGGACGGTTCAAGCGTCTTTTTTATCCCGGCCTGAAGCCGGACAACCAGTTCGTCGGAGAGAATGCAGCGATCCGCGCTCATCTCGTACGCCGCTTCCGGTATCCCTTCCGCGACCAGTGCAAGGACCGCCCGGTCCGCCATTGCCGCCCGGTACGGGTCGATCATGTCGTGGACGAGCGAGCCGGGGCCCTCGTTTAAAAGCCCGAGATCGGGATCCAGCCGGGATGCAAGCACCGGCACCATGCACGAACCGAACAGCATGGCATAGCCGATCGAGAGCATCGCATTGACCGGGTCCTGCCGGATACGCGTAGTCCTCCGGCGGAACCCGAGTTCCGGGGGGGTGAGCCGGGCGATGATCTCGTAGTACATGTCGCTCACGAGCCGGTGGAGCCGTCGGATCTCCTCGAGCCGGATCAGGTAATCCATCTCGTCGTATGCCTTGTGCAGGAACTGGAGTTCGCCTTCGTAGAGGAGCGGGGCCTTGCGCTCCTCTTCGATATGCTCGATCATGAGGAGCCGGGACTTGAGCGTCCCCTTTGCAATCGTGACCGCGTACCGGTGTTTCGGGGCATTGACCTGGAGGCTTCGCATGCCGTTCTCGCGCGTATCGCCATAGGGCCGGATCACGCCGGACGGCGTTCCGTCCGCTTCAAAAAACGAGATCGGGATGCCGTTTTTGATAAGCGTGGTGACAACCGAGCTGTGGACGGTATGCCCGCCGATGATCAGGAGATGGGGGACCTTGCGCAGCGGGTATTCGTCGACCCTGCCCTTCTGCTGGACGATCAGCCGGATGGGTGTCGCCTTGATATGGGCACCAAAACCGGTCACAGCCACCCACGGGAGATCGGGCGGGGTCATCGCAGAAATTTACGTCCCTCCTTCCAGCTTGTAGGGTTGTCTTTTCAGATAAAGCATGAGGAAATATGCCGGCGATATCGTATTTTCCGGGATCCTGCAGGCGACCTTTTGACCGGGTCAGCGTTCCTGTAAAAAAATCGTACTTTAAAATCCCGGGATCAGGGTATCTCCCACGCCTGCATGTGCGCGATCATCGCAAGCCCGGTCAAAAAGACGATGACTCCCGCAAAGATCCCCCATACGGTGCCGGCGAACGGCGAGAGATGGGTATATACGAGCCACGAAAACAGGATCGCAAGCGCCATATCCGGGAGAACGAGTCCTTTTTTAACCTTGTGCCAGATCAGGATCTGCCGGAGACAGAACAGGAAGATGATGATGCCAAGATAGATTCCGTCCTCCCCTATGAACGCCTCGGAAATTTTCCCGATGATGAAGGATGCTGCCAATGCAAGCAGGAAAACGATGATCGTGATGAGGGCATCCGCGATCTTCATGACAGCATTATCCTGTTTCGGATTATGCTGTGCCCGGAATAATATCTTTTCCCTGACAGATATCGTTTTTCAGCCTGAATACCGTCCGGATCCCGGTAAAAAAACTGTTCCCGACACGACAAAGAGGTTTAAGGGATCCGGACATTTATTACACGTTGCCGGTGCAGCCCGCAGATCTGATAAAAATCCTGGTGGTTTTGTGGGAATTTTGCGGGACTACCTGTTACCGGGCTCTTGTACTGGAAAAGTGCCGGAATGCCGATCACGTTTTTACAAGCCCGGTGCAATGGTACGTACGTGACTGGTGAGTCCGAACGGAATAATACTTGGGGACCCGTTCATGCGGCGCTGTTCGACATGGACAATACCCTCTTCGACTTCATCCATGCCCAGCGGTATGCATGCCGGGCCGTGCTCCGCCACTGCGGGCAGGACGGAGACCCGGACCGGCTTTTTGCATATTTCCGGCGGCCGGTCCACGGGTTCGAGCACCACGACAACATCCGGGACTTCCTTACGGACAGCGGTATCTTTACGGACAGGATCTTTGCCGAGTGCTGCGAACTTTACGAGGCAGAGAAGATTGCCGCCATTGAGCCCTACCCGGGTATCGCCCGTATCCTTGCATCTCTCCGGGACGAGGATGTGCCGCTTGGGATCATCACCGATGCGGATACACCGCTTGCAGCAAAGCGGCTGGAAAAGGCCGGGCTCTCATCGTTCTTTGCGACTGTCATCTCGCCGGACCGGTCCGGCGCAAGGAAACCGGAACCGGCTTCGTTCCTGCTTGCACTCCATGAATTGCATACCGTACCGGGGGAGACCGTGCTTGCGGGTGACAGCCTCCGCCGGGATATTGCGCCGGCGCAGAGGATCGGCATGATAACGGTCTATGCAAAGTACGGGGACTGGTACCGGTCCGGCGACCATGAGCCCTGCATGCCGGATTATGTGGCAGGTTCTGTCAACGAGATGGAACAGGTTCTTGTGTCGCTGACAAGATCCTGAAAAGGATTACAAAAAGAGGGTTCCGGTTGCGGCGCCGGTGCTACCGGGCCCGCCTGTTGAGCGGCATCCGGATGATCGCTTTGTACAGGTCGCTGTTCCTGGAAGAGAATCTCTTTTCCGCGTACAGGTTCTCCAGCGGATCTGCAGAAGAGATCTTCATATGCCCGGACGGATTGCTTCCGATGCTCTCTGTCGTCCTGATCCAGTCTTCGGCAACCATCCCATCCTGCCCGGATGCCGGCCTATAAAACCCCCCGGCAGAGGTGTCCTCCGGAGCATCCCCGGCAAGGGCATTGAGCCGCGTCATCTCCCGGTCCGAGAGGACATACGTGTGCTTCTCGGAAAATTTCCCGGCAAAGGCCAGGCCGGCTGCCCGTGACGGGGGTTGGAAAACCGGAGTGCTCTCAAAGAACGCAAGGGCATCCCTCCGGATACGCTCGGATTCGTGCAGCCATGCAATCTCTTCAAAGAACGCAAACGGATCGTCCTCCTTTTCCGGGACTGGCCGGGGGGAGACGATCCCGCTGAAGAACGCCTTGATCTTTTGGAAGATACCGGGTATGACAGTCATGGCAACCAGGGAATTCCACCTGCCGTTAGCTTCCGGCTGGGCAATGCTGATAATATTAACATTTTTTGTTCCGGTTTATTATGTTTCCCATCACGGGAACATGGAGATGCTTACATCCTGAAAATGCCATGCCGGAACCTGTGCCATGCTATCGCATGACAACACTTTTCTTGCACGACGAATACATTTCTCCTGAACTTGTGAGTACTACGTACTGCATTCATCGGACGAAAACCCGGGAGCATCCGGGGGAATTGGCAAAAAGAAATAATTCCCCGGGCGTTCCGGTTCCTCGTCACCCGGGGTGAGCCATGTTCTGGGATAAGAAAACCGAGACACTGAAAGGAAAGAAACTTGTCGCCCTGCAGGAGAAACGGCTGAAGGCAACCGTTGCGCAGGCGCTGAAGGTACCGTTCTACCAGGAACAGTTTAAGAAAGCGAAGATCAAGGCTCCGGATATCCGGGGGATCGACGACATCACCAAGATCCCGTTCACGAGAAAACAGGACATGCGCGACGGGTACCCGTTCGGGTTCCTTGCAGTCCCGTTAAAGGAGGTCGTCCGGATCCACACGACCTCGGGGACGACCGGCAAGCCGACCGTTGTCGGGTACACGAAGAAGGACCTTGCCACGTGGGCAGGCCTGATCGCCCGGAACATGACCATGGCCGGCGTACAAGAGGGGGACGTCTTCCAGAACATGGTCAACTACGGCATGTTCACCGGGGGCCTGGGGTTCCACTACGGCGCCGAACTTCTCGGTGCCACGGTCATTCCCGCCGCGACCGGCAACACGAAGCGCCAGATCGAGATGATCCGGGACTTTGGCGTCACCGTCATCCACTGCACCCCCAGCTACGCGATGCACCTCTCGGAGACAGCCGAGGAACTGCACCTGCCGCTCCCGACGCTCCGGATCGGCCTGTTCGGCGCGGAGCCATGGTCCGAGGCGATGCGGAAGGCGCTCGAGTCCCGGCTCGGCGTCACCGCGTTCGATAGCTACGGGATGTCCGAGCTCTTCGGCCCGGGTGTTGCGTTCGAGTGCCCGGAGCACGACGGGCTGCACATCTGGCACGACAGTTACCTTGTCGAGATCATCGACCCGAAGACCGGGGAACAGCTCTCCGACGGGGAACGCGGCGAGATGGTCGTCACCCCGCTCGTGAAGGAAGCGATGCCGGTGCTGCGGTACCGGACCGGGGATATCACCATGAAGTTCGAGGACGGCTGCCTCTGCGGCCGGGGGCAGAAGATCGCCCGGATCACCGGGCGGTCCGACGACATGCTGGTGATCCGGGGCATCAACGTCTTCCCGTCCCAGATCGAGCACGTGCTCCTGAAGATCCCGGAAGTGGGCAATCAGTTTATGGTCTATGTGGACAGAGTCAATCACCTGGATGAGATGACCGTGGAAGCCGAGATTAACCGTGAACATTTCAGCGGCGAACTTGCCGACCTCGCCCGGATCCAGAAGAAGGTGGTCAAGGAGCTCCGGGATGCACTCGAGATACGGACAACCGTGCGGCTCGTCGAGCCCGGGACCCTGCCCCGGTTCGAGGGAAAGGCAAAGCGGGTCGTTGACCGGCGGGGAGATGCGGTATGAGGAGCTGGGACCCGCGGATCGAGGAGATGCCGGTCGCCGACTTAAAGAAGATGCAGTACCGGCTCCTGAAGACGCTCGTGTACCGGCTGTACAGTTTCTCGCCGTTCTACCATGACCGGATGGTTGCCCACAAGGTTCACCCGGACGACATCCGGGAACTTGCCGACGTGAAGAAACTCCCGTTCATGTTCAAGAAAGATCTCCGGGACAACTACCCGGACAAGATCTTCACTGCCTCAAAGGAGGAACTGGTCCGGTACCATGTCTCCTCGGGGACAACCGGCAAGCCGACCGTTGTCGGGTACACCGAGAGCGACCTCAACCTCTGGACGACCTCGATCGCCCGGGGGCTCACATCCGCAGGACTCGGGCGGGGCGACACGATCCAGGTCAGCTACGGGTACGGGCTCTTTACCGGAGGGCTCGGGCTGCACTACGGCGCCGAGCGGATCGGGGCAACCGTTCTCCCGACGAGCGTTGGCAACACCGAGCGGCAGGTCGAACTGATGCAGGACCTTGGATCGACTGCCATCTGCTGCACGCCGTCCTACCTGCTCCACATGGGCGAGGTTGCCGAGAAGATGGGGATCTCGATCAGGAACGATACGCAATTAAAAGCCGCCATCCTCGGCGCCGAACCCTGGACCGACAGGATGCGCGAGCGCATCGAGAGCTGGCTTGGGATCAAGGCCTACGACATCTACGGGACGAGCGAACTCTCCGGCCCGATGTTCTCGGAGTGCTCTGAGCAGAACGGGTTCCATATCTGGGGCGACATCGCGCTCACCGAGATCATCGACCCGAAGACCGAGGAGCCGGTCGCACCGGGCGAGCCCGGCGAGGTGACGGTGACGATCCTGCAGAAGGAGGCGATGCCCATGATCCGGTACCGGATCGGGGATATCGCAAGCATGGACGAGGAGCCCTGCCCCTGCGGCAGGACGCACCCCCGGGTCCACCGGATCCGGGGCCGGGTCGACGACATGCTGATCATCCGGGGCATCAACGTCTTCCCCTCGCAGGTCGAGTACGCCCTCATGGGGATCCCCGAGGTCGGGCAGCACTTCCAGATCGTGGTCGACCGGAAAGGAGCGCTCGACGAGATGCTGGTCCGGGTCGAGCTTGCCCCGGCCTCGTTCTCCGACAAGATCACGGATCTCATCAACGTCAAGAGCAAGGTCGAGCACCGGCTGCGCAGCTACCTGAACGTGAACGCGGACGTGGAACTGGTTGAGCCCGGCTCGCTGCCGAGGTTCGAGGGAAAATCCAGGAAAGTTATCGACAGGAGGTCATTGTAATGGACACAAAGAAGTACATCATCAAGCAGATCTCGGTCTTTTCCGAGAACCGGCCCGGGCGCCTTGCGGCGATCGCCCATGCGCTTGGCGAAGAGGGGGTCAACATCCTTGCCTTCTCGATTGCGGAGGCGGAAGGTTTCGGCGTCGTGAGGGCGCTCGTGGACCACCCGGATGCGGCGAAGAAGAAGCTCACCACGCTCGGGTTCAACGTCGCCTTCACGGACGTGATCGCGGTCCGGATGAAGGATAAGCCCGGCGGACTGTACGAGATCGCCAAGCTCCTCGGCGACGCGAACATCAACATCGAGTACAGCTACGCGTACTCCGGAAAGGAGGGGGCAGTCCTCATCCTCCGCGTCGACCATGTCGATGACGCCATCACGAAGATCAGCGCCTATGGCGCCGAGCTGATCGAGACAAAGGTCTTCCACTGATTTTTTTTAACCCCGGTTGCAGAACAACCCTGCAAAAGGGGTACCCTGCCAACATTTTTATTCCTGAAGCACAGGATGAATTATCCATAATTTTCTTGTCATACACGGAGGTTCTGCATGAAGCAGGGCAGACGGGTAAAAGCAAAAGGAAAAAAGATGCTTCCGGAACGGGTGCAGCAGGGGGAGACCTGGAATTCCCTGAAAGAGGACGACGCCTGCTACGATATCCGTGCCGACGACGGATCTGACGACTACATCTGGCCGGAGTGCGACGACGAGGACGAGGACCGGCTCTGAACCTGCATAGTACTAAAAAAACGTTTCAGGAAGGAGCCGGATGGAGTATTCCGGATTTTTTTTATCCCCCGTATTTTTCAGAACTTTTCATCAGCATAGAGCCTGAGAACTTTGAGATCGCGTTTCATGGTCGCCTTGCTCCCTGCCTGAGCAGGAGTGAGCATTTTTCCCCGGGCAAAATCGTATTCGCAGAGGATCTTTGAGTTCCGGAGCAGGGTTGCCCGGATCGGGTGGTGCCGGTGGACAACCGGCTCTATGTTCCGGAACTGCCATTTTATCCGCTGGAAGGTGAGCCAGTCAAGTTTCATCGCAAGCGTAGCGTGGAACCGGAACTCATCGGCGGAATCAAGGTCATAGTCCCGGAGCGTACAGTACGGCGCAATCGCCTGTGCAAGCCGGTACCGGAACTGTTTCAGGTTCTCATCCGGAATTATGTCGACGCAGATGACCCGGGTATCGTCAAAAAACCCGTACCCGCTGGCATCGTATCTTGGGATATCCGGCTGTGTGCTGCATATCCGGGTGAAATCCCGGATGAGCCGTTCTTCAGAGTCCGTCGAGAAAGGCCCGGCAAGCGTGATATGCGGGATGACCAGGTTGTTCTTGAGACTGAACTTCTCCGCAAGCTGATCGCTTAACGCCCGGATCTGCCGTTTTACCGGGCCCATGAGCCGGATATCGATCAGGTAGCGGGTCATACAAGAAGCCTTCGTGCCAGTGTGATTCCGGCAGGTTCCATACTATTGCCGGATGATTTCTGGTTAAGGCACGATATTGTTCTTTTGCTGGTTTAAAAAATAATCCCGCTCCTGATTACCCAGGAACGCTAAATTTCCGACCTTGGAAACAATGTTAAAAAACGGCCTGCCGGATTTTCCATTCCTAAAATTCCCGTCAACGATGCCCGGCGACGCGCTGCCTGCCGGTACATGCCTCCTCCTTCCCGGGGTTGTATCGTGAACAGGACATAAAAAAATTGTTATACCCTGTATGAACATAATCCGGTACCGTATGGCAGTTCTCGATCAGGACAGGGTCGATGTAATCAAACGGCATCTCCGGTGGCACCCGCGTGGTATGACGATCACGGATCTTGCTTTTGACCTGAAGATGAACCGGAACCTCATGGCCAAGTACCTCGACATGCTCCTTGTTGCCGGGCAAGTTGAAGTGCGCACGGCCGGTCCCACGAAAGTCTATTCCCTCTCCCAGCGGGTACCCATCTCCGCGATGCTGGAGTTCTCGTCAGATCTTGTCATCGTGCTCGATGCCAAAGGAACTGTCATCCAGGTGAACGAACCTGTCGTTAAACTTCTTGGCACGACACGCGAACCACTCATCGGAAATCCGGTTCATGCTATCGACAACCCGATCTTTTCGTGCCTTCCGGTACCAGAGCCGGATAACCATGGAAAGCCTGCCGGTGAAAAGGTTCTGGAGACCAGCTATACGCTTGGCGGGAAGGAATATCACTTCAGGGTCAAACTCGTGCAGACCGCGTTTGAGGACGGAAGCACCGGCACGACCTGCATCGCGGAAGATATCACTGCAAAAAAAAGGGCGGATGCGAGGATAGCCGGTTATATCAAAAACCTGGAGTTCCTTGCACGGACCTCGGCAAAGTTCGCCGACATGGGCGACGACGAGGATATCTACCAGTATATCGCGGACCGGCTTATCGAGCTCGAACCAAAGGCTCACGCTGTCGTCATGGCTATCAACCCAGATACAAAGACCAGCGCAATCAGGGCATTTGCCGGGGATACGGAGTTTACCGGTGTGATGCTCCGGTATTTCGGGGATTTCCTGGTGGGAGAAGTCTCGATGGAGAAGGCGCCGGATCTCTGGGGGGATATCGCAAAAGGAGCACTCGTACAGGGCCCGGAGAGCCTGTATGTGCAGACATTCCGGATGTTCCCGGAGCAAATCTGCAACGAGATCCAGGAACGCATATCGATGGGAAAAAGTTACGCGATGAGCTGCATGTGCCGAATGGGAATATATGGCGGGATCGCCCTCAGGTACCGGTTTTCCGATGACGTGCAGAACCGCGAGACAGTCGAGGCCTTCATCCGGCAGGCCGGTGTCGCCCTCCAGCGCCGGCATATGCGGGAGAATCTCCGGGTTGCGGAAGAGCGGATTTCCCGGCAGAAAGGCACGCCGGCTCCCGCCGGCGCGGGTATGCCACTTCCGGGGCCCGGCGACGGAACCTGAACCGGCTCTGAGGTAAGGCCGGGCTGGTACGGTATCCTTACCCCTCCAGCCCCCCGGTTTATGGGCATTTCAGGGACAGGTCGTCCGGACAGGGCCTGGACCGTCACTGCGTCTTTTTCATCTGTTTGTCCATCTCGTCCCGGATCCGGCTGAAGGCATCATCGAGCGATCGCTTAACCTGTTCCCGTGCATCCATGACGGTCTTCTCGATGTACTGCTGGCCCTCCCTGGTCGTCACGAGATCGTGGGCTGCGCACATCACGTCATCGATGGACGCCACTGCGGACCGTGTCGCTTCGATAAGCCGCTTCTCGATCGCATCGCTCTCCGGCGGAATGGCTTTTTCCCCGCTGTCCTCCACCCACCGGCCCTGCTCAAAGCGCCCGTTCTTTCCGGTCATATCCTTCCCGGTGTTCTTGGATCCGTATCCCCATAAATACTACCGGTATGCAGGCGGTTCGGTCCCGGGAGATACCCGGCCCCGTCATTCATGATTGCGGGGCGGAGGGATTGTGAATGGTCAGCGAGATTTTACACGGATCAATGAGAAATTTTTATCAGTCTATTCAATGAACTTTTATCAGGGGTCTGGTAAAAATGGTAAACCTGAAAGTTCCCCCGGAAGAGGCAATTTTCCGGCTCCAGGAAAAAGTCAATGAGATGGTCCGGATGAGGGCAAAACGGCAGGCTCTCGAATTTTACGACTTTGTCGGCCGGTGTTCGAAGACCTGGGGGTTGATCGATGAGATGTACCGGGGAGACGATATACACCCCGACGATATCCGGGTCATCGGGACGCCGACATGTTCCTGCGCTTCGCCCATGGAGTCGCAACAGGCACTTTTGGAACTCTACGAGAACCGGTTGCAGGATTATATCGATGAGATTGAGAATTCGATGAAGAATCCGGCGTGAACCTTGCCCGGGTTATCCGAACAATCCCACCGTTTTTCAAGTTTTGTTCTCAACTTGCAGGGAACGGGAAATCGCAACAGGATGCGCAGGCATCACAGGTTGCGGACAAGCCACAATCGCGCAATGCGATTCGTGAGGAGGGCTTCATACAATGATAACCGTTTTATTGCGGAGGTATGGCAAGGCACCGGAGCCCTGATACCCCCCATCTCTGTACCGGTAGGAACGTCTGACCAGATTTCAGTAACGTGCAGCAGATTTTTCTGCCGGCACGGTCTCATCCTGAGGATACCACATGACCTTTGTCAACTGGGGGTGCGAACCCCTTGCAGCAGAGTGCGAGTCCTGCCTCAACGCCATCTGCAATGCGTGCAACGAAAGATTCAGGAAATCTTCCGCTGAGATGCCGGACGGCCTTGACGAGACCTGCCCGGACGTTGGCGAGCCCGACTGCGATCACTGCGACCTTGAGGAGCGGCCGGACTGCCAGCATTGCGGGGTTATCTTCGATACCTGCAAAGCCTGCGGCAGGAATCCGACATGTGAATTCAGGATCACAGAGTGAAAAGGGAGAGGATTCATTTTCCTGCCCCGGCAATTTCTGCGGGTATCAAGTAACCCGGGCGGGTCGCGGGTTTCCTCCCGCGCAAACGATTTCCCCCGCCACGTACTGACGAGGACCTCAAGCCCGCGATCCGTTCCGTTTCTTTACTCCGGGCTCACGACCTTGAGCCCGACGATCCCGGCCACGATCAGCATAAGGCAGAGGAGCCGGAGCGTGTCCCGCGACTCGCCGAGGACGAGGATCCCGATGGCGACGGTTCCCACCGCGCCGATACCGGTCCAGACCGCGTAGGCCGTGCCGACCGGCAGCTCTTCGAGCGACTTGCTGAGGAGGAGGAAACTCCCGATCATCAGCGCGATGGTGGCAAGAGAAGGGTAGAGTTTTGTCCAGCCTTCCGTGTATTTCAGGCCGATCGCCCACCCGGTCTCCATGAGGCCGGCAAAGAAGAGGAAGATCCATGCAGTTGACACAGGTTCACCGTTGCATAAGGATTCCCGCTCTGAGCCGTTATGGGTTTTGAAAAATCCGGTGGAGAGATCATCATTTTGTACGTTTTTTTGAACGGCAACCGGGGTTAATACGAGATGACCTTCAGGTGCGGGACGCTGGAAAAATGCCGGTCCCGGGTGATGACAGCCCCGTCGTACGTGATAGCGATGGCGGCGATGACTTCATCGAAATCCCCGATGGCAGTACCACTGCGTGCCATTGCAGCCGAGATCCTGCCAAAGGGTTCGTAGACTGTATCATCCACGGGAAGCACCGCGAACAATTCAAGGAGGGCAGCAACTTTCTGCCGGTTCTCTTCTGTTCCGGAAATGAACGCCCCTTTGTAGAGTTCCAGTGCCGTGATACCCGTCGTCATGAGCGCGATGCCCTGCTCTTCATACTCTTCATAGCGCGCAAGTGCCCCGGTATCCCGGCGCATCAGGTCGATAATAAACGATGTATCGGCGACCGGCATGGTTTCAGATCTTTACGTTCCGCATCCGGCTCTTCCGCATGTTCCGGGAAACCTCCTCAACCGAACCGGCAAGGTCTGTACAGTCCCCGATATCCGCAAGGACGTCAGAAAGTTTCCGCCGGACCGGATAATACTGTATGATAACGTCCGAGAAACTTGTCTTCTCATCTTTTTTTAACGCTTTTAACCGCTCGTATGCCTCTTCGGTGATGCTGATTGTCTTCGTGGCCATGATCAGGTCTGTGTATGTATGTGTATTTAAAAATTTTCGGACATGAAAGGCAGGGCTGAAATTTTCGGAAGAACTGTCGTGGCTGCATCCGCCGCAGATAGTCCAGGATCGTCCACCGGCATTCACACTGTGCCGGGAGGGGGGACGAGATCTGGTCTTTTCAAAAAAGGCGGGAAGATTTCTCCCCCGGCCCGGTATTCCGTCTTCGTATCAGTACCTTACCATGTAACCGGGCACCCGGTCCTGCATGGCGCAGTGTGAGATGGCATCTTGTGTTTCGCATCATTCAACCCACAACACAGCGGGATCTGATTGCTTTCTGTTGGATTCCCTTCGCTGCAAATACCAGAAATCCGGCGTCCGGACAATCCGATACAATAATTTATCGGTAGTGCAGGAAAATAATCAGACTGGATGGCAGATAAGAAAATTTATCTTGACGTATGCTGCCTGTGCCGGCCTTTTGACGACCAGACCATTCATCGCACCCGGATAGAGACGGAAGCGGTCATCGAAATTCTCAAACGATGCATGAATGACTGGGAACTTGTCGGAAGTGAGGTCATTGAATCTGAGATCGATCAGATTCAGGATCCCGAGCGAAGGGAGAACGTGGAAAACCTCCTCCAGCTCGTCAGGAGCCGGATTGTCATTGATGGCACCACCGAAAAACAGGCCCGTATATTTCACACGATGGGATTGGATCCGTTCGATGCCCTTCACCTCGCATGCGCAAAGAAGGCGGGGGCCATCTTCCTGACGACAGATGATGCATTGATAAAAATGATTAAAAAGCACGCAGACAAGATCACTACGGGGGCACATAATCCCGTGCAGTGGCTGATGGAGGTGACGATGGATGCAGGCAAAGACGCTGAATGAGATCAGGATCCAGGGATTCCGGGTTCTTGTGAAAAATCTCGGACCTGCCGATGCGATACGGTTCATCCAGAGTTATTCCCATGGAACCGGTGATTATACAAAGGAGCGCGGGCAGTACCTTTCCAAAGATTTTGATGAGGTTGTATCCGGAATCAAAGCACGCAGGAAAAAGAAACCAGCGGCGTGAAATTTTCGTATGTCTTTTTTCTGAATTGTTATCTGCTGAAAAGCAATGCTTCTCTTTTGGATCAATAAGGACTTCTGTATCCCGTACGACATTCCAGAAAAATTCCTGCTGACGGTTTCTTCCTGCAAAAAACTTCGTTGTTCTTCAGGAATCAATGGATTGGGTGTCCCATGCACAGATTCCCGGTTCTCGTGGGAAACGCAGAAAAGTAATTTTCAGCATATTCCCCGGATCTTCCCGGTTGTGTCGCAACAGGGAAGACCCGTGAGAAGACGGAGCACCGGATGCATGAGGCGATCGAACTGCATGTCCGGGGATTGATTGAGGACGGTCTTCCGGTTCCGAAGTCCCATGCATCGGCTGCATTCGTAGCAGTGCAGTAAATTATTGAATTTTTTTTATCCCGGATCTTCTTCACCGCAGGTTATCAGAAAAAAATGCAGGGGATTTCCCCCTGCTGTTTATTCTTAATCCGGTTCAGTACCCGGCCATGTAGTCGAGCACCCGGTCCCAGATCACGAGGAGACCGGGGATGACGACATAGGCAAGCAGCCCTGCGCCGAGGAATCCTGCGGTTATCAATACTTCGTTGTCCATTGTCTCACTCCGTTTTCCCGTCTTCTTTAAGAGAGTTGTCTTCAGTGCCGTAACATCCACACCGGGGATTCTTCCTGCCGGAGATTCCTGCGGCCCCGGCCTTCCGGAAGATCCGGTAATTGTGGTCGTCTGTGAACGGTTCGTTTTCCTCTTCCAGGAGAGGAACGGACCCGGAAACTTCGGTTCCAAAATTCTTCCCGACCTCCCGGTCTTCCAGAGGTCCGAACCCGGAAAATTCCTCCTGGGAATTTTTCTCATCCTCCCCCACTCCGAGAGGTCGGAACCGGAGAATCGCATCGGTCTTTCCTTCCGGTTTCTCATCGGGAGGGTCCATAGCGAAGATCGCGTCATCCGCGATCGCCCCGTTCTCCCGCTCATCGAGTGGTTGGAGGATGATCACCCCGGTCACGGTCATCATGTTCGTTGCCATCGGTATCAGCCTCAGCTTTATGCGAGGGCCGCAACGCTGTCGGCCCAGGTCTCGACCCGGGAGAGGATCGTGTTGTCCGCGTAGG
>Ga0116170_10001152_pt1 | contig 27162 bp, 25 predicted proteins | sample AD_JPNHW1_MetaG_FD_89797 | JGI IMG/M metagenome (GOLD analysis project Ga0116170, IMG submission 89797) | Active sludge microbial communities of municipal wastewater-treating anaerobic digesters from Japan - AD_JPNHW1_MetaG | ecosystem: Engineered > Bioreactor > Anaerobic > Digestate | place... | reverse complement strand
GATGTCCAACCCCGTTGAAAAAGGTTGTTTTCACCATAGTATAATGGATCATGTCTTCAAAAATAATCCGATCGCCTGGTTTCAACGCCTGATCGAACGACCAAAAGCCAACGTAATCGCCCGACAAACAAGAGTTTCCTCCCATGCGGTAGGTTGGTTTTCCTGCTACCGGTTCAAAATAACTCCCGACAATTCTTGGTTTATAGGGCATTTCGAGACAATCGGGCATGTGAGCGGCAAACGAAACATCAAGGATGGCCGTTTTAATCCCATGGTTTTCGACCACGTCGACCACCGTAGAGATCAGATAACCGGTTTCCCAGGCGAAAGCACTTCCGGGCTCCAGAATCACTTCCAACCCGGTACGCATCCTGAACTCTTTCAACAGATGAACTAGGTGATCGACATGATAATCCTTATGGGTCATCAGGTGGCCACCGCCCATATTTACCCATTTGATCTGTGAAAAGTAGTTTCCAAATTTGGACTCAAAAGCAGCCAGCGTCTTCTCCAAATCGTACGATTTTGACTCACACAAGGCATGAAAATGAAAACCTTCGATACCATCCGGCAAACGCTCGGGTAACTGTTCTGCAAGAACGCCCAACCTCGAACCGGGAGCACAGGGATTGTATAACGCTGTCTCAACCTCCGAAAATTCAGGATTTACCCGGATCCCCAACGAGACCTTTTTCCCGGAACTTTTCACCACCGGATAAAACCGTTCGTACTGGCTCAGCGAGTTAAAGGTGATATGGCTTGAGCAATTCAATATGCCGGGGAAATCTTTTTTAGTATAAGCTGGGCTATAGGTGTGGGCCGGAGTACCAAATTCTTCAAATGCTAAACGAGCTTCATTGAGCGAACTGGCCGTGGTCGATTTTATATATTTCCTCACCAGTGGAAATGTACTCCACATGGCAAAACCTTTGAATGCTAAGATAATGTCGATCCCTGCCTTTTCTTTTACCGAAGAGATCAGCCGCAGGTTTTTTTCCAGCAATTGTTCATCAAGGACAAAGCAGGGCGAAGGTATCCGTGCAAAATCAACCGGCATTCTCAACTTTCTTCAAATCAACCGCAATAGCCTCGTAGATTGCATCACTTACCGGACACAATGGTAAACGCAACACGTTCTCGATCATTCCTTTCTGATGCAGGATTGATTTCACGCCTGCGGGGCTTCCTTCCACAAAAAGGAGACGGATCAGTTCGGCATATTTCTTCTGCAATTCTTCTGCTCCGGCAATATGATCCAAACTTTTGTTGGTCAGCTCAACTGTTTCGGCTGGCAGAGCATTGGCCATTACAGAGATAACTCCATCACCGCCCATGTTGCAGATATCATAAATAATGGAATCATCACCGGAAATCACGCCAAAACCTTCGGGCGATTCTTCAATAATACGTTTGATCTGTTCCAGATTGCCCGAGGCTTCCTTGACCCCCATGAACTTACCCGTTTTTGCCAGACGAAGTGTGGTGTCAGCGGTCATGTTTACACCGCACCGTGAAGGAACATTATAAAGGATGATGGGTACCGGGCAAACCTCAGCAAGTGCCATAAAATGACGGTACAACCCTTCCTGCGAAGGTTTACTGTAATAAGGCACCACCGAAAGGATGGCATCGATTCCATTGAAATCGGCCGACTTAATATGCCGGATCACTTCTGCCGTATTGTTGCCTCCAAATCCGACCATAAATGGTAAACGCCCTTTGTTGATCTCCTTGATAAACTGATATACCTGATGGCGTTCCTCGTGGCTCAGGGTAACCGATTCGGCCGTAGTGCCAAGAGCAACAATAAAATCGATTCCTTTGTCAATCTGAAATTCCAACAAATTTTCAAGCGCATGAAAATCAACTGAGAGGTTCTCACTTTTAAACGGCGTAATGACTGCCGGACCTGTTCCTTTGAAAATATTTTTCATTCGTTTCTCGTGTTTATTCTATTTTAGGAAATTAGAAAAGTTCAAATTTAAAATTCAATCTCTTTTTGTTTGGGCGAAAGGGTTTCTTTTTGATTGAGATTCAACAGCGTACTTTTCAACTGTTTCACCAGTTCGGTTTTATTGCTCTCCCCCAAATCGATAACCAGATCGTAAATTTCACCCTGTTGCTTATAAGAAACCTTAAATTTAGCCTTCGATGCAGCACAAATATAAGTAATTACATCATTCTTATCACTGGCCAGGTTAATCAACAGGTCGAAAGGGGTTTCGATGAATGAACGCACCAGCTTATCGGGAGGCAATTTCCAGAAATTCAGATCCGACCGGAAGATAACCTCCTGCCGGGCATCATTTCCCCTTTTTTCATCCACATATTTAAGGCATTGTGTGCGGGCAACTGTCCCCTGCAAATTCCAGGTCACATTCCGTTCGTCGGCATCGACATCGAGCACAAAACCAACCGACACAATGGTTTCCGGACGGGGAAACACCACCATTCGCCGGGTATGACCAATGGCCCGATTGATTTTTCTTTTGCGGATGTTGCACATAAATTAAAACGGTTGTCCTAACAAAAATACGAAATGAATCTTCAGTCAAAAATTCAGGTGGATGTTTTTTAACCGATCTGTGTTTTTCTTAATATTGTTCGACACCCGGTGCTGGGTTCACAAACCGGCAGAATCATTTTCTGAAGGCCTATCGTAAGACAAAAAAAGGATGCCCAAACGGACACCCTTGTACAGCACAATTTCTTTTATATGAACAGCTACTGCACAAAAGCTAATTTTCTGGTGAAATAGCTTCAACAGGACATACTTCAGCACATGAGCCGCATTCTGTACAAATTTCAGGATCGATTTTATAAATATCTCCTTCTGAAATAGCTTCTACCGGGCATTCATCGATACAAGTACCGCATGCGATGCATTCGTCAGAAATTTTATAAGCCATAATAAATTCTTTTAATGTTATCTAATGATTTATTCAGCAAATGTAGTAAGTAATTTCAAAATTCAAAGGGTGCCCCTGGCAGATTCCATGAAAATTAAGTAACAATTTAATTCGTGTGTAATAAACCACTCTTTCAACAAACTGACAAGCAAGCTATTTATCAGATAGGAAACATTTTTTCTCCAGTCATCTCTCCGCTCAATTCCGTCGCGCAGATTTCGCTAAATGGGAAATACCTATTGTCCATGTGAACTTTTATTCTATCGATCCAGTGTTAAAAACGCCTGATCTTTTTGCTGAAAATAGTTGCACCATGCGGTCAATCCGCACGTTTCACATTCCGGCTTACGAGCTTTACAGATATACCGGCCATGAAGAATCAGCCAGTGATGGGCTTTGGGTATCAATTGATCAGGAATGAATTCCACCAGTTGTTCCTCGGTTTGCCGTGGTGTTTTGGCTCCTTCTGAAAGTCCAATCCGTGCAGCCACGCGAAACACATGGGTGTCGACTGCCATGGCCGGCTGATTGTAAACAACCGAAGCAATTACATTGGCCGTTTTGCGCCCAACACCCGGCAACTTTTGAAGTTCATCCACATCGAACGGCACCTCACCACCGAAATCAGCAGTAAGCATCCTTGCCATGTTAACCAGATGTTTCGATTTATTGTTCGGATAAGAGCAGCTTTTGATATACTGAAAAACCTCTTCCGGAGTGGTTGCCGCCATATCGGCTGCCGTGGGGAAACGTTCAAGCAGAGGCGGGGTAATCTGATTTACCCGCTTGTCGGTGCACTGCGCCGAAAGGATTACTGCGACCAGTAAACCAAAGGGCGAATCATATTCCAGCTCGGTCTCTGCAACCGGCACATTCTCTTCAAACCAGGTTATGACCTTTTCAAATCGTTCCTTTCTATCCATGTGTCAAAAATAACAGATTACGGATTCAATCTGCAAGAAAGTTTTGTCAACTGCCTCATTGTATTGGTTCGGGCTAACCAGATCAATCACACAATACATCCCGGTAATCCGGTTTCCCTGACAAGACTGTTTTAACAAAAGGGCAGACGGGAACAATCTTTAACCCTGTTTCGCGGGCAAATTCCACCGCTTTGGCAACCAACCTTTTTCCATATCCTTTCCCATTGAATTCCGGGTTAACTTCGGTATGATCAATCACCATCTGTTCCTTATCTTCTATAAAGAAGGTCATTTGGGCAATCACCCTACCTTCCAACTCGATATGAAAATTTCCGTTATTTCCCTCTTGCTCAATTTTAATCTCCAGCTCCATGGTGTTTCATTTTTTCTATTCAACCAATAAAACAAATTTTGTCTCCGAAGGTTGAAGCTAAAACCAATTTGATCATTGCAAAACCATACCAAAACTTCGGAAAACCACTAAAAATTGAAAGACAAGAAGGCACACCCAAAAGAATTGTTTCTACCGGTCAATCAGATTTTGATTGCTTTCGGAATAGCGGGCTCCCTGAACTTCAACCGTTGATATGAGGGCTTCTATTTCGCGAAGATCATCCGAAGAAAGAACCACCGAGGCAGCGCCAATATTTTCTTCCAGTCGCTCCAGCCGGCGGGTTCCGGGAATTGGAACAATCCAGGGTTTTTGAGCCAATAGCCAGGCAAGGGCAACCTGTGCAGGAGTTGCATTCTTGCGCGTTGCAATTTTGCCAATCTGCTCCACCAGCGCCAGATTGGTTTTCATATTTTCGGGCGTAAAACGAGGCACAGAGCTGCGAATATCGGTCGATGCAAACGTTTCGTCACCTTTCAGCTTCCCGGTAAGGAAACCACGTCCCAGTGGTGAAAAAGGAACAAAGCCAATCCCCAATTCTTCGAGTAATGGTAGGATTTCGGCCTCAGGCTCGCGCCACCAAAGAGAATATTCACTTTGAAGTGCCGTCACCGGTTGCTCGGCATGAGCCCGGCGGATGGTCTTCACCCCGGCTTCCGAAAGCCCAAAATAACGGACTTTCCCTTCCCTGATCAAATCTTTCACCGTTCCTGCCACATCTTCAACCGGCACCCTGGGATCGACACGGTGCTGATAAAACAGGTCGATCGTTTCGATTTTCAACCGTTTAAGGGAAGCCTCACAAACTTCGCGAATATGTTCCGGACGACTGTTCACTCCCGGAAAAGCATTGATATCGAAGCCAAACTTGGTGGCAATTACCACCTTGCTGCGGTAAGGAGCCAACGCCTCTCCCACCAGTTCTTCGTTGGTAAAAGGACCATACACCTCAGCGGTATCGAAAAAGGTAACACCCCGATCGACCGCAGCATGAATCAGCGAAATCATCTCTTTTTTGTCCGATGCCGGGCCATAGCCATAACTCATTCCCATGCACCCCAGGCCAATGGCCGAAACCTCGAATTCACTGTTTCCCAATTTTCTTTTTTGAATTTCCATAACTATTTCTTTTTTTTACTTCTTAATACTAATCAAAAACTTCGGATACCTTTTTCATCCAACGGGCTATTGGTATATGCTGAGGGCAATTTTTCTCGCATTGCCCACATTCAATACAGCTTGAAGCTTTACCAAACTCTTTGGCCAAATTGTCGTAATATACTTTCTCTACGGAAAAACCAGTAGTTAACGACTGTTTTTTAGCATTGTACAATGCAAAATAGCGGGGAATGGCAATCTGTTCGGGGCATCCCTCTTCACAATAATGACAGGCCGTACAGGAAATTGCAATTGACTCGTTGATTGTCACAACTGCTTTTTTCAACACCTCCATTTCTTCGGTTGTAAGTGGAGTGAATTCCCGCATATACCCGGTATTGTCGAGCAACTGATCCATATCGGACATCCCGCTCAGCACCATCATCACCTCGTCGTGGCTTGCCGCAAACCGAATTGCCCATGAAGGAACCGAGAGATTAGGATGATAGTCTTTAAACAGCCGCTCTACCTTTTCGGGCACATTGGCCAGCGTTCCGCCTTTCACAGGTTCCATTACGATCACTTTTTTGTGATGCTTCCGAGCCACTTCGTAACATTTTCGCGACTGGATACTCTCGTTGTCCCAATCGAGATAATTCAACTGTAGCTGCACAAAATCAACTTCGGGATGCTCCGTTAAGATCTGGTCCAACAACAGGGCATGATCGTGGTACGAAAACCCGATCTGTCTTATTTTTCCTTCGTTTTTCTTTTGCTGTATAAATGCAAAACAATCAAATTCTTTCGCCGTTTCATAAAGAAACACATTCAGGTTATGAAGCAAGTAGTAATCGAAATAATCGACCCCACATTTTTCGAGTTGCTCATTGAATATCCGTTCCCGATCTTCTTTCGTTTTCAGGAACATGGTGGGTAATTTAGTTGCCAGGGTAAAACTTCCCCGGGGATATCGTTTGACCAACGACTCCCTGAGCGCAATTTCACTTTGAAATGAATGATACATATAGGCGGTGTCGAAGTAGGTAAAACCCCGTTCAAGAAAGGTATCTACCATTTTATTCAAGGTTTCCATGTCAACCCCCATTTGATCATTGGGGTCGGTTAGCGGCAAACGCATAAATCCAAATCCTAATTTTTTTGTCATATAATCTGTTTTTTCATTTTTTATCAAATCTTTCTCTGATATTCAAGGCTATACATTCTTTAAACACGCTGTGCCGAAACTACAAAATTGAATTCATCCGGCAAACGCTTCTGTGCCATCAACACTCTTTTGCATTTCACCGATGCAAAATTGTTGGGAATTACCGGATGATCTTTTATACAAATTACTGGTTTTTGTACCATAATTACCGATTCTGACACCGGTGGTAAAATTTATAAAATGAGAACACTACCTTTGATTTCGATTTTAATAGCACATGGTTATGGACAAGATTCAAAAACTGGAAAGTGTATCACAGTACAACACGTTAATGGGCAAAGAAACCCTGCACCCGCTGGTGAGTGTCATTGATTTTTCCACATTGCCACCAAGGCAGCACGTGAGAATGAATCTGGGTTTTTATACCATCTTTCTGAAAGAGATGAAATGTGGCGAACTGTTATATGGTCGCAATCACTACGACTATCAGGAAGGAACCCTGGTGTTTATTGGTCCGGGACAGGTAATTGGCATCGACAATAACGGGGAATATTATCAGCCTCACGGCTGGGCATTGCTTTTCCATCCCGATCTACTCAGGGGAACCTCCCTCGGGCATCGCATGAAAGAGTATACCTTCTTTTCGTACGAAGTAAACGAAGCCCTCCACCTGTCAGAAAGGGAACGCCAAATTGTAATTGACTGCCTCCAAAAAATTGATTTTGAATTGAGCCACGCCATCGACAAACACAGTAAAACACTGATTGTAACAACTATTGAACTGTTTCTCAATTATTGTATGCGTTTTTACGATCGACAGTTCATTACCCGCGACAATGCCAATAAAGACATTCTGGTGCGGTTTGAAAGATTGCTCAATGAATACTTCCAATCGGACAAGCCCCAAACGGTTGGACTGCCTTCGGTGAAATATTGTGCCGACCAACTTCATCTTTCGGCAAACTACCTGGGCGATTTGATCAAAAAGGAGACCGGAAAACCAGCACAGGAACATATCCAACAAAAACTGATGGATATTGCCAAAGAGAAAATATTCGACAACACCAAATCGGTCAGCGAAATTGCATATGAGTTAGGATTCAAATATCCTCAGCACTTCAGCCGGATGTTTAAGAAAAATGTGGGCCATTCACCCAACGAATACCGCTCGCTTAACTAATTACGAAAGCAGTTCCATCCGAAGAATCTTTTGGGTATGCCGGGTAATCTTGAAACGGTCGTCGATGCGGCGACCTACAATCCAGAGAATTTTGTTATCGGAAGCAATCACCCAGGTGTTCTCTTTCTCAGGAATGGAAAGTTTCTCATCGATAAAGAAATCGCTCACCTTTTTCAACCCTTTCATCCCCAGCGGGCAGAAATACTCGCCTAGCTGCCATTTGCGAATTACCAGCGGAAAGTTGATTTTATCGAGATCGAAAACGGCAATCTCATTGGAATCGGGAATCTGGTATCCGGGAAAATAATCTTCCACCGAAAGAGAAATCTCAATGGGATCGAACACTTTTTCCTGATCGGCTTCGACGTAATAAAGTTCGTTGTTTTGAGGCTCAATGGGCGTAATTATAAGCTTTTCACGGTCGACGACCAACCGGCTTGTTGGCGAAAAAAACTGGTTACCCGGGATTCCGTAAAGCGATTCGATGATGTTTTCAACCGTATCGGCATTAAACTGAAAAGGCCGCAACAATTCAAACAGATAAATGGACAACGGATTCAGCAACGATAATTTACCTTTATCCAAGGTTACCCAGTGCCCTTCTTCCTTCAACAACTGATTCCGCACCTCATCGATCCGGTTCCGGAGTACCATTTCGGTCAGGTTCAGGTTTTGGATCGTTCGTTGCAGGTTGTTGCGAAAAGAGGGGTTCAGCTCTTCAAACAAAGGCAAAAGCTGATGCCGGACCTTATTTCGTTTGTAATGAAGATCGTCGTTGGTCGAATCGAAACGGTATGAAAGGTCGTTCTCATCGGCATAAGTTTCAATCTCTTTGCGGCTGGCAAACAGCAAAGGCCTCACCACATAACCCGCTTTGGGTTTAATACCCGAAAGCCCACGGATACCGGTACCCCGGCTCAGATTCAACAGGAAGGTTTCGAGAACATCGTCGAGGTGATGGCCCACCACAATCCAATCGAAATGATCCTGCTGCCGGATGGTTTCAAACCATTCGTAACGTAATTGCCGGGCTGCCATTTCGATGGAAATTCCTTTTTCGAAAGCATAATCGCTGGTAGCAAACGAATTGACATAACATTTGACACCATTCTCATTGGCCAGGTTCCGAACAAATTGTTCATCTTCATCGCTTTCTTCCCCACGCAAATTGAAATTGCAATGGGCTATGGCGCATTCGTTTCCCAGCCGCGAAATCAGGTGCAACAACGCAACCGAATCAATTCCACCGCTAACCCCCAGCAACAATTTCTCGTGCCTTCCAAAGAGTTTTTCTTCCGCTATGAATTTCAGAAAATGGTTGTACATGGGGATTTGATTGAAATTCAACTATTTTTATATACGTATTCGACCATTCGGGACAACTCAATGGGATTGACATTCTCGTGAATATTCCCATTTAGAACATAAGCCAGTCTGCCAGTCTCTTCCGAGACCACGATCACCTGTGCATCAGTCACCTGCGATATTCCGATAGCAGCCCGGTGACGAAGCCCCAACTGATCATTTTCAATCTCCTTGTCGGTCACCGGTAACACACATCGTGCAGCCAGTATCCGGCCTTTACGGATAATGACCGCCCCATCGTGTAACGGAGCATTTTTGAAGAAGATGGTCTGGAGCAACGCACTCGAAACCGGAGCATCAATCATCTCTCCAGTCTCCTCATACTCTTTCAGTTCTGTTTTATTAATCAGGACGATCAACGCTCCGGTTTTAGTTGCCGACATGGCCTCACAAGCCTGAATAATATCTTTGATGTGCAAATCAGCAGCTTCGTCTTTTTCTCTGAAGAAAATATTATCAAGCGAAAGGGTCCGGTTCAGGTTGTACCGGTTTCCCAGCAAGAGGAACATTTTCCGGATCTCAGGCTGAAAAACAATAACGATTGCCAATGCGCCAACACCAACCACCCCACCAAGGATGCCGCTTATCAACCCCATATCCAAGCCTTTGGTCACAAGCCAAATCAAATAAAACATAAAGAGTCCGACCAAAATACTAAAAGCAGCCGTGCCCCTGATCAGCATATAGAGTTCATAAATCAAAAAAGCGACAAGCAAAATGTCGACAACATCGAGAAACCGTATGGTAATAAAGGCCGCAATCATTTAGAAAACATTTTTAACTGTTCTACAATCTTTATGGCTTCGACAGCCGGTCTCACATCGTGCACCCGCAGAATGTTTGCCCCGCCTTTTAGTGCCAGGGTATTAAGTACCGTTGTGGCGTTCAGGCTCTCTTCGGGCACTGAACCGAGATATTTGTATATCATCGATTTTCGGGAAATTCCCACCAGCAAAGGTAGCTCAAAAATCCGGAAAGCATCAAGGTTGTTGAAGAGTTCGTAGTTGTGATCGACTGTTTTTCCAAAACCAAAACCCGGATCAATGATCACATCACAAACCCCCATTTCATGTAACCGGTAAACTTTCTCGCTCAAAAAACGAATAACCTCTTTTGTTACATCCTGATAAACCGGATTCTGCTGCATCGTTTTGGGCGTTCCCTGAATGTGCATCAGAATATACGGGACCTGTAACCGGGCAACCACTTCGAACATTTTTTCGTCAAGAGTTCCTCCGGAGATATCGTTGATCATACAGTCGCCCACCGCATCAATCACCTTTTCAGCCACTCCGGCACGAAAAGTATCGAGCGATAAAACCGCATCCGGAAATTGCTTTCTAATTTCGACGGCTACTGGCAACAACCGGGACAGCTCTTCTTCGGCGGTAACCTCTTTCGCTCCCGGACGGGTTGAACAGGCTCCGATATCAATGATCGCAGCCCCCTCCGACAACATTTCCCCGGCATGTTGTACCGCTTTTTCGGTCGTTTCATAACACCCGCCATCGTAAAAAGAATCAGGAGTAACATTGAGAATCCCCATCACCACGGGCTTCGACAAATCAATTAAATCGCCGTTACAGCGAAGGGTGTTTTTCGGCTTAAAATAATTGTTATCAACTGGTTCGAACAACATAAAATCAAAAGTTTTGGGATAACTTAAACACAAAACTACAACAATTCAGCTGGAATGTCCTGAATTTTTCTACTTTTATTGGCCAAAAAAAAGTTAAGATGAAGAATACAAGCGAACAATACGATGGTGTAATTGAGATTTGCCGGTCGGTGTTTGAGAAAAAAATGAAAGATTACGGAATTGCCTGGCGGATCCTTCGTCCAACCTCCATGACCGATCAAATATACATTAAAGCTCAGCGCATCAGGAGCATCGAAGAAAAAGGGGAACAACAGGTTGACGATGACATCCGTTCCGAATTCATTGGAATGATTAACTACTGTGCCATGGGGTTAATCCAGCTCGAACTGGGTCCCAGCGAACAGGAAGACCTTAGCCACGAAGAAACCCTTCAGAAATACCTCAACAACCTTTCGGTAGCCAAAGAGCTGATGATGCGCAAAAACCACGATTACGGCGAAGCCTGGCGAAACATGCGCATCAGTTCGTATACCGACCTTATTCTGATGAAACTGAATCGCACCAAGCAAATTGAAGACAACCTTGGGAAAACCATCATATCGGAAGGAATCGATGCCAACTATCTGGACATCATAAATTATTCGGTTTTTGCCCTCATCAAAATTGAGTTCGGTGAGGAGTGATTGTTATTTTTTTGAGAGATAATCGTCTTAAAAGAAACGAACTGGAAAAATGACCACAGCGTACGAAAAACGAGAACGCTCAGGCATAAATTCCATGAGACTCGATGACGAAGGAACTCAGGAACTCAGTTACTAAGGAACTAAAGAAAAATGAAACAAAAGCCGTTACGAATTATACTCGACATTATCCGGATATTGCTCGGAATTACTTTTATCTTCTCTGGTTTTGTCAAAGGAGTCGATCCGCTTGGATCAACCTATAAATTCACCGATTACTTTACCGCTTTCGGCACCGACTGGGCCAGCCAGTTTTCTTTTATCCTGTCTGTTCTGCAATCGCTGTTTGAATTTGGAATAGGTGCTGCGTTGCTGATCAATTACCGTGTCGCTATTTTTTCGTGGTTCTCGTTGCTTTTCATGGCGTTCTTTTTGCCTTTGACGCTCTGGATTGCCATCAAAAACCCAGTGTCGGACTGTGGCTGCTTTGGCGACGCCCTCATCCTGTCCAACTGGGATACTTTTTTCAAAAACATCGTTCTATCCCTCTTTGCGGTAATTGTATTCATCTACCGGAACGATTATAAAAACAAATTGAACATTCGGGTTCCGTTCCTTGGATTTGTCCTTTTGCTGCTGGCAATGGGTTTTGTTGAATTCTATTCTTACAACCATCTGCCGATCATCGACTTCAGACCGTACAAAATTGGATCAAACATCCGCAAAGGGATGGAGATGCCCGCCAATGCGCCCCAGGATGTGTTTAAAAATGAATTTATATACAAAGAAAGGGCTACCGGGAAATTGAAGAAATTCGATGAGGCCAATTATCCCTGGAAAGATTCCCTTAACTGGCAATATGTTCAGATGAAATCGAAACTGGTAAAAAAAGGGTACCACCCGCCCATTCACGACTTCACCATTGAGAATAGTTATGGAGAAGATGTGGCCGATTATTATTTGAACGAGCCCAACAACACCTTCATGTTGATCGCTTATAATCTGGATAAAACAAGCACGAAAAATCAGGAAAAGATTAACGAACTGGCACGAAAGGCAATAGAAAACGGCGATCATTTTATCTGCATGACCGCGTCATCGGCTCAGGACATCGAACAGTTCAAAGCAAAATACCAACCACCCTACGATTTTTTCTTCTGCGATGAAATTACATTGAAAACGATGATCCGATCCAATCCGGGATTGATGCTTACCCGCGAAGGCACTATTATTGACTATTGGCACTGGAGGGATATTCCTTCGTACAATGAAGTAAAATAACAAAACACAACAATTTTCCTTTTCATCAGTAAAATAGCAGATGAATAGGTTTCTTGAAATGGAAAAATTTCAAGAAACCTATTCATAAACTCATTCAATTATTTTTCAACAAAAAAGAACAAATCCTCCCCGGGTTATGTTATCAAACAATAACCGATTAATTTTTAAACAAATGAAAAATAATGGATCAATTGCATCGCTACTCTTTATAGTGATTGCAGTTATTGGAATGAGCCTGGCATTCATGGCCAGCAGCGATCTGAAATCGTCGGCAAGTGTCACCATCCTGATCGTTTCGTTTATTCTGGCAGCTCTTGTAGCGTCTTCTGCCAAAGTCGCTTCCCAGTGGAGCCGGGCTGTAGTTCTGCGCCTCGGAAAATATCACGCGCTCAAGGGACCCGGGCTCTTTTTCATTATCCCGGTTATCGACAACATCCCATACTGGATTGATATCCGGGTAATCAGCACTTCTTTTAAGGCGGAGAAAACTCTTACCAAAGACACCGTTCCAGTGGATGTAGATGCGGTTCTTTTCTGGAAAGTGATCGACCCAAAAAAAGCATCGATGGATGTAGCCGATTACAGCAGCGCCATCAGCTGGGCCTCACAAACAGCCCTGCGCGATGTGATTGGCAAAACCTTGCTGGCCGACATGCTGGAAGGGCGCGACAAAATCAGTACGCTCCTTCAAAAAATCATTGATGAACGAACAGAGCCCTGGGGAATCAATGTAATCTCGGTGGAAGTAAAAGATGTACTGATTCCACAAGGACTTGAAGCTGCTATGTCGATGCAGGCACAGGCAGAACGTGAACGTCAGGCAAGGGTCATTCTGGGTGATTCAGAACGGCAAATAGCCAACATGTTTAACGAAGCAGCCGACAGTTATGCCGATAACCCAACCGCTTTCCACCTGCGGGCGATGAATATGCTATATGAAGGATTAAAGACCAACTCCACCATCGTAATTGTTCCCAGCACAGCCGTCGAAACCATGGGATTGGGTGGCATCAACGGAACCCTTGGTTTGATAAACAGTATCAAAAAGGAGAAGGAGAAGGAGAAGGAAAAAGAAAAAGATTAAAATTAAAGCTTATTTTAAGCAATTTAAGATTACTTATCAAAACTTCATCTCCCGGTCCATATCCCGACGGGTATCGTTTTCTTTCAGCGATTCGCGTTTATCGTACACCTTTTTACCCCGGGCAAGACCAATTTCGAGTTTGGCAAAGCCATTCTCATTCATAAATAATCGTAACGGAACAATGGTCAAACCGGTCTCCCGCACCTTCCGGTCAAGTTTTCTTAACTCTTTTTTGGTAAGCAACAATTTTCGTTCGCGTTTAGCCTCGTGATTCAGCCGGTTTCCAAAGAAATATTCGGCAATGTGCATGTTCTTCACATAAAGCTCACCGGCAAAAAACTGGCAGTACGAATCGACCAGCCCGGCCTTGCCCTCCCTGATCGATTTCACTTCGGTTCCCTGCAACTGAATTCCAGCCGTGAACGACTCCAGAATTTCATATTCAAAAAAGGCTTTCTTGTTCTTTATATTGATCGTATTTTGTGGCTTAAGTCCCATGTTATCCAATAATTAAAAGTGAAATTCGGCGCAAGGCAAATGTCAGGGTCATAATAACCATGAACACGGCCATAAAAAGCACAAAATAAAAGTAAAATTTTTTCTTTTCGGGTATTATAAAAAAAGTCTCCAACCCGGTATAGGCCAAATAGAGTCCATACCAGGGAGCAACACCACCCAGATCGAGGAAGGGCAACAAACCGGTGCATATCGAAGTAAGCAAAACCGGGCTCAGCGAATAAACAGCAATATTACGGACCGTTCGTCCTTTTATCGTAATTTTAAACCAGCCCATAACCATTTTCGTCACCCAAACCGAAAGAAACAAAAGCAAAAAAATCAGGATAATTCGTTTAAATGCCATTACCAGAGCTTCTTTCCAAAGAAAACCATCCCTAAGATGAAAAACAAAATAGCCTATGAACGTGAAAAAAAATGCAATAATCAAAGCCGGTATAAAAAACCGTTTGAAAGAGAATGCACCTCTGCGTTTCCCTGTTTTTATCTGTTGCCAGTACGTTCGCGGCCTTAAGAAAAAGGAAAGACATTCATCGAGAATACCTTTTAACGATAGTGGCAGTTTCATTGGTATCGTATCATTTTAGTTTGTTAACTACCTGCCAGAACCAGAGACAGTTTTTTGAAACAACATCATCCTTCGGATGAAACCCGCTCCCGACATTTTTCGGAATACACCTCACATTGAGGGACAAATAGGGACATGCTCGTTTCATAAATTCGGATTTTGATGTACAAAAATACATTAGTTTTGTAAAAATCAAGATGATCAAAAAAATATGATCACTATTTTTGATAAAGAAGTTGAAAACGAAAAAAATGGAATCCTATAACCTCATCACCATTCTCGGTCCCACGGCATCGGGTAAAACCAGCGTAGCAGCCCAGCTGGCATTACAGATCAACGGAGAAATTATCTCTGCCGATTCTCGCCAGGTATACCGGGGAATGGACATTGGCACCGGAAAAGACCTTGCCGACTATACCATCAACGACACCACCATCCCCTATCATCTGATCGACATTGTGGATGCCGGATATGAATACAATGTCTTCGAATACCAGCGCGATTTCATCCGGGTTTTTGAAAAGATCGTCAGCCGCAATAAATTCCCCCTTGTATGTGGTGGCAGCGGAATGTATATCGAAGCCGTATTGAAAGGATACAAACTGATCAATGTCCCCGTGAACGAATCCTTGCGGGAAAAACTCCGGGGAAAAAGTCTGTCTGAACTAACTAAAATCCTGAAAGGTTATAAGAACGTACACAACAACAGCGACATTGAAACCTCCAAACGAGCCATCCGCGCCATCGAAATTGAAGAATATTACCGGACCCACCCGGCCATTGACACCCGTTTCCCCGAAATCAACAGCCTGATTGTTGGCATAAAATTCGACCGGGAAATTCGCCGGCAACGGATTACCCAACGGTTAAAACAGCGGTTGGATTCGGGCATGGTCGACGAGGTGAAAGCACTGCTTGAAAAAGGGATTTCACCAGAATCGCTGATTTATTACGGGCTTGAATACAAATTCCTCACCCAATATGTGATTGGCGAAATCGGCTACGACGAAATGTTCCATCAACTCGAAATTGCTATTCACCAGTTTGCCAAACGCCAAATGACCTGGTTCCGCCACATGGAAAAAAATGGTTCACAAATCCACTGGCTCGACGGCAATATGCCTTCAGAAGAAAAAATTGATCAGATAAAACAGTGGATGGACAAATAAAATACACCATTTCCAACCAACTGAAATACGACAAAAAGTATCCGTTTTTTCTCTTTTCTGATGTAGGGAATGAACCTTGTTGCCCGTATTCTTTTTGTATTGCACCAAAAGAAGGGTGAAAACACCAGCTTATTTCAACACAATGCAATGTTTTACTTCATTTTAAGGGTAATGAAAATACGTATTATAACTTTTTTGCTTTTTATGGCTATCTCCTCATTGAGCATGGCCCAAACCAACGATTTTGGAATATGGACTTCGATTGGAGCCAATAAAGAGCTGGGCAAATGGGATTTATCCGCAGAAACGGAGTTGCGCACCAAAGAGAATATCACGGCAATCGACCGCTGGAACATTGGACTTAGCGCCGGGTACAAAATTTTTAAACCCGTTAAAATCGGTGGAGGATATGAGTTTATATTTTTTAACGACTCGGAATATAAGGATTACCAGCCACGTCATCGCGCATATCTGTTTGTCCAGGGGAAACAGAAAATTGGCCACTTCACCTTTTCTCTGCGCGAGCGGGCACAGATTACGGCGAAAGATGTAACCGACAGGATTAAGGAGAGTGGAAAAATCGACAACTACAAAGTCAACCCCGAATAGATCTGGCGGAATAAATTCAAAATCGAATACAACATTCCCAGGCTGCCAGTTACTCCGGAAGCCTCGGTAGAGACTTTCTATACGCTAAACAACCCCAACGGAAATGCCTTTGAACAAATCCGATACACACTTTCTATCGAATACAAACTCTCGAAAAAACACAAGTTCGAGGTGTATGGAATGTACGACAAAGAAATCAACAGCGAAGATCCTGTACAGAACTTCGTAATGGGTGTCGGATACATTTTCAGTTTCTAACTTACGTAAAAACAAAACAGTAAAACAACAATGAGCATTACGATAAAAACCAGATCATTCAAAATGAAAAGAAGATTAAAATCAGTTCTAACCATTCTTTCATTGTTTATTATTCCGGCCTGTATCAATACCTATATCGACAATAGCGACGATAGCGGCAGCGATGATGACAACGATCCGGATGTCACCATCAATTATAATTTCTATGGTTCCTCGGCCGATGCGATGGCCAAAAATTGTGAGAATCACGAAAGTAACGGCGATTATACGTGGGAAAGTTCATCGGAGGTAACCATCGACCTTGATGGGAAAAGTGCGACCATTAACGGTTCCGGAGCAACTGCCAGCGACAGTGTTGTAACAATCAGCTCAGCCGGAAATTATCGTATCAGCGGAACCCTTTCCGATGGCCAGATTGTTGTAAACACGGAGGATTCAGGAAATGTCAGGCTCATATTGAATAATGCAGAAATCGGTTGTTCTTCAGGCGTGCCTGTCTACATTAAAAAATCGGCCAAAACAATCCTCATCCTTTCTGACAACAGCTCCAATAAAATCACCGACGAGTCGAGTGCTGCTGACACAACCAGCGGCACGCCCAACGCGGCCATTTATAGCTTATACAATCTCTCTCTATCCGGCAATGGTTCTCTCACAGTATCGAGCAAGAACAACAGCGGGATTGCCAGCGCCAAAGGATTCATTATTGCTTCGGGAACCATCAATGTTACATCAGGCAAAGCAGCCCTTCACGGGAAAGACTATCTGGTAGTTGAAAGCGGGAATATCACGTTAAATGCCGGAGGAGATGGATTAAAATCGGACAACGAAGAAGATGAAACCAAAGGGTACGTGGCAATCCTTTCCGGAACGTTAGATATTACTTCCAAAGGTGACGCGATTGTTGCCCGTACCGACGCCATCATTTCGAGCGGAAAAATCACCATCGTTTCAGGCTCAGAAGGCGACACCAGTACTTCGTCAAAAGGCATAAAAGGGTTGGAGAATGTGATTATCGACAATGGAACAATTGACCTGACCTGCACCGATAATGCCATTCATTCAAAAGGGAATATAACAATAAACGGAGGAAGCCTGTCAATCGCAACCTCCCAAACGGGTGCAAATGGGATTGACAGCGACAGCATCATTTCGGTTACAGGTGGCACTTTTGATATAACGATCAACGGAGATCAGAGCAAAGCAATCAAAAGTTCCGGTACCATCACCTTAAATGGTGGCGACATGACCATCAAAACGAGTGGAAATGTTATTCTCGAAACATCGGGTTCCGGAAACGAACCCTCTTACTGTACGGCAATGAAAGCAGATGGGAACATTACGATAGGAGGCAGCAATATTACCATCACCAGTAGCGGAAAGGGAGGAAAAGGGATTTCGAGCGATGCCAACTTCACCATGGCATCGGGATATCTTAGCATCACAACCACCGGAGCAGGGGCAACCTATACAAATTCCAGCGGCACCACCGACTCCTACAATGCCACCTGTATCAGCACCAATGGCACCACCACCATCCTCGGAGGGACCGTAATCCTTTCAAGTTCCGGGTCGGCAGGCAAAGGCATCACATCAAACGGGGCACTAACTTTTGGCGATGACAGCAATTCGCCAAAGGTTACCATTACCACCACCGGATCGAAGATTACCGTATCAGGGGGATCAAGCTCGGGTGGCAACTTTGGAGGACCTGGCGGTGGCGGTAGTTCTTCATCAGCCAACTACTCTTCGGCAAAAGCTGTTAAAAGCGATGCCGCCATAACCATCAACAATGGAACAATCACCATCTCATCGTCAGACGATGGAATAAAATCAGAAAAATCAATTACCGTCAACAACGGTTCCATTTCTGTCACCAAATCGACTGAAGCCATGGAAAGCCCATCGATTACCATAAACGATGGCTACGTAAGTCTTGTTGCATCCGACGATGGTTTTAACGCCACCGCAGGGCTCACTGCCGGAGGTACGGAGAACGATGATGGAAGTATACTCACCATAAACGGAGGAACAGTTGCCGTAAGTACAACAACCGGCGATGGCATCGACAGCAATGGGAGCCTTAATATTACCGGTGGCACAATTATCGTACAAGGGCCCAATTCTTCGCCCGAGCTGGGAATGGATGTAAACGGTTCAAGTATTGTTTCAGGTGGATTACTCATGATATCGGGCCCGAATTCAGGAAACATGATTGAAGCGCCCAGCTCTTCTTCAACACAATACTGTGTAAAAGTCACTTCCTCTTCAATTGGAACCAATATGTTTCACGTAGAAGATGCAAGCGGCAACGAGATATTCACCTTCAAACCAGTCCGCAGTGCCTATTACATTGTATTCTCCTCGCCTGCACTGAAGAGTGGATCAAGCTATTCCATTTATACCGGAGGAAGTTCAACAGGCATAAGCACAAACGGATATTACACATCTGGAACTTATTCTGGCGGAACCTTGAAAAAGAGTTTTTCAATCTCAAGCAAAATCTCTTACGTATCGTTCTAAGCATCAAAAGGGATAAAATAGCTTAACATTTAAAATATTAAATCATTAACAGCAGAATCAAAAGCGGTCAAAGATTAAAAATTTCTGACCGCTTTTTTATATCCTGACAATTAAATACCTTCTGTGCTATATCCTTTTTAGCCAATCTTACGCCACTTCATCCAGGTGCGGACATATTCGATTTTCCTTTCAGAATCGATTAAATTGCACAGGAAAGTGTGGTCATCTATTTTTTCCATCGAAACAGCCACACAATCTCCATTACGGGCTTCCTTTAAAAAATTGATTTCAAACTTTTCAATTTCATATTCTTTCAGAAAATCAAAATCGAACGCATTGATTACCCGCTCAATATAGCTCACGTTGTTCATATGGAAATTCATATCGGTCTCGGTGAATGACACATTAATGGGATCGAAACAGATGGGATCATTCAATGCCGGAAGCTTTTCAGGATCGGTCTCCAACAGCCGTTCGGTACAAAGCGGAAAATCGCGCATATATTCGCCGGGACGGACCAGCCTGCGGGTTTCGGTGTTCACCATCAGCCACATGCTTGCAGCTTTCACCAGCAACGTTCCATTTTCATCCTCAACCCTAAAGTTGCGGTAAGCATAAAGACCATCGGTACCCATCGACCATGTTGAAATCTTTATTTTATCCATCCAAACGGGGAACGAAAGCACTTCGATTTTTAACCTCGACAACACCCAAAAAACATGCTGTTCCTGCATCACCTCCCATCCAACGCCACAGGCAACCGTGTGGTTTCCTGCAATATCCGACAAAAAACTGCACAGTTTCTGAATGGTAAGTTTCCGGTGTAAATCGATATGGTAAGACCTGATGGTAAAATCTTCCTGAAAAACCGTTGGGGAATCGGGATTGATCTGAAATGCGCTCATAAATCGATGGTTTGAAAACGGAGTAAATGTAAAAAGTATGTACCAAACCATCAAAAAAACCGAAAAGAGTTCAGATTTTGATAATACCCGAAAGAAGCTCAAAATCCGACTTGCCATATTTAGCTAAATTCAGAAAGTTAACTTGCCAAATTTAGGTTTAAAAAAAGGATAAAAGCGCCCAAAGCCAGGAGAGATGCCTATCCGGAGTCTGAATTCCATGTCATTTCAAAAGGAAACTTCTTAGATTATTTGATCTGACGTTTTTTGAAATAAACCGGCTCCGGGTTTTGAAAACCCATCGTTAATTGTCAATTTTGCATCAAAATTTTGAAATCATGGGTATTGTTATTAAAACCCCCGAACAAATTGAAGGGATCAGAAAAAGTTGCCAGTTGGCTGGTAATTCTCTGAAAATGATTGAAGGTTACATCAAAGAGGGTGTATCAACCGAGTATCTTGACAAAATAATACATGAATATACGCTCGATCACGGGGCAATACCCGCCACTCTGGGCTATCACGGGTATCCAAAATCGTGCTGCATATCGCCCAACGACATTGTTTGCCACGGCATCCCATCACCCCATATTATTTTAAAAGAAGGCGACATCATCAACATTGACGTGACCACCATTCTGAACGGATACTATGGCGACACCAACAAAATGTTTACCATCGGGGATATTTCGCGCAAAGCCCAGCAATTGATCGATGCAACCTACCACAGTCTGGAACTGGGGATTCAGCAGGTTTATCCCGGCAACCGGTTTGGCAATATTGGTTTTGCCATTTCGCGCTACATTCAAATGAAAGGCTATTCGGTGGTATACGAATTTTGCGGACATGGCGTCGGCCTCGACTTCCACGAAGATCCGCAGGTAGAACACATTGCCCGCCGAAACTCGGGAGCCGCAATTCAACCGGGAATGATTTTCACCATCGAACCGATGATCAACGAAGGAAAAGCCCGCACCAAAACCGATAAAGTTGACGGATGGACTGCCCGCACGATCGACGGAAAACTTTCGGCCCAATTTGAACACACCATTCTGGTCACCGAAACCGGATACGAAGTATTAACCGATGTAAGCGGGGATTTTAAAAAACAGGAAAGTCAGGTCGTTGAATAAACCAACAAAAACCCGATTTTCTTGCCCATACTGATTACTTATTGTATTTAACCACGGCTTCGTCGAGAAACTTCACGAAGTTATCGGGATTTAGGTCTCTTGCTTTCGGCTTCACCAGCATTTTTTCATTGTTATCAAGAATAACATAATAAGGTTGTGCATTCACGCCAAAACGGGTAATCTGAAAATCGGCATATTTTTTCCCAATAGTCTTTTTCACCTTCCCGTCGTATTTCGATGTTACCCAGTCTTTCTCTGACAAAGAGGTCTTATCATCGACATAAAGCGCCAAAATCACAAAATTATTTTTGAGCCGTTCAAGTACTCGTGGATCACTCCACACATTGGCTTCCATCTCACGGCAATTCACACAGCCATGACCCGTAAAATCGATAAACAGCGGTTTCTTCTGAGCCCTTGCACAAGCCAATGCCTGATCATAATCGAAATAACCGTTCAATCCGAGAGGCATGTGCAACCGGTCGGCATATTTGGGTTCTTCGCATCCCTCTTTAATCGAAGAAGGATCTGCTTTCACAATCATAGGCGGCAGATAACCGGAAATAGCTTTCAGCGGCGCTCCAAACAAACCAGGAACCATGTAAGCAACAAACAGGAACGTAACAACCGCAAGAACGATTCGGGGCACCGACAACCGTTTCACTTTACTGTCGTACTTAAACCGGATGAATCCCATCAGATAAATTCCCATCAGGAGGAATACAACAATCCAGATTGCAATGTATACCTCGCGGTTAAGAATTCCCCAGTGGTATGTTTGATCAGCCACACTCAGGAATTTCAACCCCAGCGCCAGTTCAACAAACCCCAGCACAACTTTTACGGTATTGAGCCATCCCCCTGATTTAGGAAGATTGCTCAACCACTGAGGGAATATGGCAAAAAGGGTAAATGGAAGGGCAAACGCCAGCGAGAAACCAAACATTCCCACAATCGGTTTTATAATATGGCCTCCAGCCGATTCAACCAAAATAGCACCCACAATAGGCCCGGTACAAGAAAAAGACACAAGCACCAAGGTCAAAGCCATGAAAAACGAACCAGCGATTCCACCTCGATCGGCTCCTTTATCCGCTTTATTTACCAGCCAGTGAGGCAGTACAATCTCGTAAAAGCCGAAAAAAGAAAATGCAAAAATGATAAAAACCACAAAGAAGAGAATATTGGGCAGCCAGTGTGTGCTAATCCAGTTGGCTGCATCGGGACCAAAAAGCACAGCCACCAACGTTCCAATAATTGTATAGATGGCAATGATTGACAATCCGTAAATAATGGCATTCAGCCGGGCTTTCCGCTTCGACTCATTACTGTGCATAAAAAAAGAAACGGTCATTGGGATCATCGGAAAAACGCAGGGAGTAAGAATAGCGGCCAAACCGGCCACAAAAGAGATCAGCAGAAAAATCAGTAAACTTCGTTGAGCAGTCCCATCCACATCGGTCGAAGCAGCAACTTTCTCTTCTCCGGAAGTACCTTCAAGTTGAAAAGTAAATTCTTCTTCGGTTGGAGGGGTACAGGTTTCGTCGTTACAACTCATGTATTCTACATAACCCGAAATGGTTTTCAACGAATTGTCCTTAACATTAACCAATTTCTTAAAAATCACTTCGTTTCCGAAGTATTCCAGGTTCATATTAAACGTTTTGTCAAAGACAACTATTGGCGCTTTTGATGTACTCGTTTTGCCATTGATCACAAAACCCGTTGAGTCGGAAAAATGAAAAGCAGTAGCAATCGGTCCTCCTTCGGGGATCGTGGTTGAATAAAGGTGCCATCCTTTCTCGATGGTAGCACTAAACTGAAGTTCATATTCACCGGCGCCTAATTTGGTTTGTTTAAAACTCCATTTCACAGGGTTTTGCACCTGGGCCGACCCAATACTTGCTATGAAAAAGAAAAAGAAAGCCGCTAACAGTTTCAATCTTGCCATGTTCAATATCTTCATTAAATTTCAGAAACTTAAATATAACAAAATAAGGGAGTGTATCGATGAATTCCGGTGATTATAGTCACAAAAAACCCCGCCGAAGCGGGGTTTAACATTTTTTAGAAGATAATCTCTTCTTTGTTGCCATCGTAAAAACGTGCCTCTAAAAGGGAAATGTCCTCAGCACCGACAACTTCAATTTTTTTCATATACTTCCAACTCAATTTCCTGACAATGGAGATAAAACCGGTTTTAAGATATGCTTCTACAAATGGATGAACCTTTACAATAACTTTTTTATGGTTCAGATCGGTAAAAATGTAATCAATCTTACTGGCAATCTCATCGGTAAAAAGGATGGTTGGAGTAATTTTCCCTGTACCCCTGCAAGCCGGACACACCTCGGAGGTGTCGATATGCTCTTCGGGCCGTACACGCTGCCTTGTAATTTGCACCAGACAAAACTTACTCAACGGTAGTATGTGGTGCTTCGTTCGGTCGTCAGCCATGACCTCTTTCATTTTCAAATAAACTTTGTGGCGGTTTTCGACTTCATGCATATCGATAAAATCGATTACAATAATCCCGCCCATGTCCCTTAAACGCAATTGTCGGGCTATTTCTTCACAAGCCGACAGATTCACTTCGAGAGCGTTTGTTTCCTGGTTGTTTCCGGCTTTGGCCCGGTTTCCGCTGTTCACATCAATTACATGAAAGGCTTCGGTGTGTTCGATGATCAGGTAAGCCCCGTTTTTGAAGGTTACCGTTTTACCAAATAAAGCTTTAATTTGCTTATCGATACCAAAAAAATCGAACATCGGTAGCCTCTTGTCATAGTATTTTACCGTTTTTTTCTTTTCAGGAGCAATTCCGACAATATAGTCTTCAACTTCTTCAAAAACCGAATAATCGTTCACATAAATATTGGTAAAATCTGGGGTATAAATATCGCGCAACAAAACGGTTGTACGATTGAGTTCCCCCAACACCAACCCCGGTGGATTTACCTTTTTCATTTTTGGGACGATTGTTTCCCATTTGTTGATCAGACGTTGTAGTTCCTGATCCAAATCTGCCACCATTTTTCCTTCTGCAGCAGTACGGATAATAACCCCGTAATTTCGTGGTTTAATACTTTGAATAAGTTTCTTCAAGCGGTTTCGTTCCTCAACGGTATGAATTTTTTGAGAAACCGAAACTTTATCGCTAAAAGGCACTAACACCATAAATCGACCGGCAATCGAAAGTTCAGAAGTTAAGCGGGGTCCTTTGGTCGAGATGGGTTCTTTGGCAACTTGTACCATGATGTTTTGTCCCGGCCTCAGTAAATTCGCAATTTTTCCGTTTTTATCAATGTCAGGTTCAGGATGAACTTTTAAACCAGGTATCATCCTTCCTTTTCGTGATGTTACATTTTGAACAAACTTGTTCAAAGTAGCGAATTGCGGTCCCATATCAAGGTAATGCAAAAAAGCATCCTTTTCAAAGCCAATATCGATAAAAGCAGCATTCAAACCGGGCATGATTTTTTTTACTTTTCCGAGGTAAATATCGCCAACGGCGAACTTGGTGCCACTTTTCTCCCTGGTAAACTCAACCAGACCTTTGTCTTCAAGAAGTGCAATTACAATTTCAGAGGGACTTACGTCGATAAATAATTCGCTACTCACACTAAATAAATTAAGGGAGAATTAATAAAATATGTAAAAGAACTCTGATAGGTAAAAAGGATTAAACCTAAGATGCGCATGCACCCTAGGTTTAATCGTAAAAATTTTTATATAAGCTGGCGTATGCTTAAAAAAAGATTATTTTCTCTTCTTATGACGATTCTTTCTTAATCTTTTTTTACGCTTGTGCGTAGCCATCTTATGTCTTTTCCTTTTTTTTCCGCTAGGCATAACTACTTATTATTTTACTTCGTCTTTAACGTGATTCACAAATGTCTTAGCAGGTTTAAATGCCGGGATATTGTGCTCAGGAATGATGATGGTTGTATTTTTTGAGATATTACGCGCAGTTTTTTCCGCTCTTTTCTTTACGATAAAACTACCGAATCCTCTGAGGTAAACATTATTACCATCTACTAATGAATCCTTCACTGATTCCATAAAGGCCTCTACAGTTTTCTGAACTGTTACCTTTTCAATTCCAGTGTTCTTTGAAATTTCGTTAACAATATCTGCTTTTGTCATTGCTTAAAATATTTAATTATCAACTATTTATTTTAGAAGTGGTTGGCAAAGATAATTTTTTTCCAAGAATATTAGCAAAACAATTCTATTTTTTTTTCGTTTTTCTAACATAGTTTATTTCAGCGATGAATACTTTGTTTTTTAAAGAAATTTTATTATTATGGTACCAAAGCCATAAACGGGACCTTCCATGGAGGGATAACCCAACTCCTTATCATATTTGGATTTCCGAAATCATACTACAACAAACTCGTATTAATCAAGGAATTAATTACTATAACCGCTTTATTGAAAAGTACCCCGATTGTGCCTCATTAGCTTCTGCCTCCGAAGAAGAAGTATTGAAATTGTGGCAGGGACTGGGCTATTATTCCCGGGCAAGAAATCTTCATGCCGCATCCCAACAAATTCAGAATGAATTCGGCGGAGTCTTTCCTTCCGACTTCCAAACCCTAAAAAAATTAAAAGGGATAGGCGAATATACCGCAGCAGCGATCGCGTCCATCGCCTTTAACGAACCAATTGCATCTATCGACGGAAATGTATACCGGGTTTTATCCCGGATCTTTGCCATCGATATCCCCATAAACAGTGCTGAAGGGAAGAAATATTTTCAGAATTTGGCAAGCCAGCTTATTGACCCGTTGAATCCGGGTGATTTTAACCAGGCTGTTATGGAATTTGGAGCGCTACAATGTACCCCATCCAATCCCGACTGTACCGTTTGCCCGCTCATGAATGGATGCCTGGCCTATCAAAATGAAAGCATAAAAAGCTATCCGGTGAAGATCAGATGTCAAAAAGTGCGTGATCGTTTTTTTAATTACCTGATCATCAAGAAAGGCCCCTCCATATATTTTCATAAAAGGGTTGACAATGATATTTGGAAAAACCTTTACGATTTCCCTCTTATTGAAACAACAGCAGAAGAGCACCCCCGTGAATTCATTTTGTCTGAAGAATGGAAAAACTTTTTTCATCATAAAAAAATAAAGCTGACTGGCTTTTCGGAAGGGTTAACGCATCAATTAAGCCATCAACGGATTCATGTACGGTTCTACCATGTAAAAATAAATTTCGAACTGAATTTAGGCTCCTCTTTCATTTTGATCAATAAAAAGGATATTTTTGAGCTTCCGGTTCCAACGGTAATTGAAAGGTATTTGACCAAAACGGATCTCGATGATTGAATGTTCATTTCGAATAGAAAAAAATGGGGATTCGTTAATTTGTTTTCAATATTTTCCGAAAAAAGTTCATATTGACAAATACATTTCGTAGCTTTAATACATTGTTTAACCCATTAACTCTCAGACATGTCTGTCAATAAAGTAATTTTAGTAGGAAATGCCGGCAAAGATGCCGAAGTACGCTACATCGACAGTGGTGTAGCTGTTGCCACTTTTTCACTGGCTACCAGTGAAACGTACACCTCCAAAAATGGAGAAAAAGTTACCACCACCGAATGGCACAACATTGTTGCCTGGAGGGGGTTGGGTGAATTTGCAGGAAAGTACATCCAGAAGGGCCGTCAATTGTATATCGAAGGCCGTATCAGAAGCCGTTCCTATGACGATAAAGATGGGGTCAAAAAATACGTTACGGAAATTTTGGCCGATACCATCCAACTGCTGGGCAAGAAAGAGTCGGGCGACGGCAACAATG
>Ga0116170_10001149_pt1 | contig 27238 bp, 17 predicted proteins | sample AD_JPNHW1_MetaG_FD_89797 | JGI IMG/M metagenome (GOLD analysis project Ga0116170, IMG submission 89797) | Active sludge microbial communities of municipal wastewater-treating anaerobic digesters from Japan - AD_JPNHW1_MetaG | ecosystem: Engineered > Bioreactor > Anaerobic > Digestate | place... | reverse complement strand
GTATCCCGAACAGGCTCGTCCTGTGGGTGAATCGCTCTATCCGGAAGGCTTTTATGCTGAGTTTCAGGCATATCTGAAGCAAAAGCTGGATAATCCTGCGACCCGGATGCCTGAGCAGTTTGCTGGTCTGCCGGATTACTTCGAGACTCTGGGGCTGGAGCTTACCGGTGCCGAGGAGCTTCCGTCCTTTGCCAGAACGGATCATAAGTTCATGGTCGAGTTTTATCAACAGGCATGGAAGAATTCGAACGAGTTCATCCGCAAGTGGTTCAGATTGAACGCTGATATCCAGAATATCCTGATCGCCATAAGCGGACGCAGGCACGAACATGCTTACGCTGATTATCTGATCGGAGAGAGTGACCTCACCGAGAAGCTGGCAAAGAGTCAGGCTTCGGATTTTGGCTTGGGCAAGGAATATCCCGTCTATGAAGCGATCTGGCGCATCTATGATCAGAATAACATCCTCTATCGTGAGCGTGGTTATGATGTCTATCGCTGGAAGTGGATCGAGGATCAGAACTTCTTTGAGTACTTCTCCATAGATCGTATCCTTGGCTACTATTGTAAGCTCAGGATCCTGGCGCGTTGGACGACTCTCGATACAGAAGCAGGAAAGAGTGTCTTCTACGAAGCGCTGACCGGGCTTGAGAACAGCTTCAGTTTTCCTGAAGAATATGCGATTAAAAGTAAATAATAGAAGGTAATTTATGACCAAAGGTATCGTTAAAGGAATCATTGCCAACCTGGTCCTGGTCGAGGTCGACGGGCCGGTTTCGCAAAACGAGATCTGTTACATCGATCTGAAAGGCGTCAAGCTGATGGCGGAAGTCATCAAGATCATTGGCTCCGTCGCTTATGCCCAGGTCTTCGAAAGTACCCGCGGCTTACGTCCCGGTGACAGTGTAGAATTCACTGAGCATATGCTGGAAGTGAAGCTTGGACCGGGAATGCTCTCCAAGAATTATGACGGTTTGCAGAACGATCTGAATAAAATGGATGGTGTCTATCTCACACGTGGTGAATACACTGATCCGCTCGATGAGGAATCCACCTGGGAATTCAAGCCTTTGGCAAAAGCCGGAGATAAAGTCACCGGTGGTGCCTGGCTGGGAGAAGTTCCCGAAAGCTGGATCTCTCATAAGATCATGTTGCCTTTTACCATGACCGGTCAATACACCATTAAAAGCGTCGCTGCTGCCGGTTCATACAAGATCTCGGATGAGATCGCCAAAGTCACCGATGAAGACGGTAAGGACTATGTCATTACCATGGTGCAGCGTTGGCCAGTTAAGCTTCCGATCCGTGCCTATAAAGACAAGCCGCGTCCTTTCCGCTTGATGGAGACTGGTGTGCGCACGATCGATACGCTGAACCCCATCGTCGAAGGTGGAACAGGCTTTATTCCCGGACCTTTCGGCTGTGGTAAGACGGTGCTTCAGCACAGTATCTCCAAGAACGCGGACGCTGACCTGATCATCGTCGCAGCCTGCGGAGAGCGTGCAAATGAGGTCGTGGAACTATTCGTGGAATTCCCTGAGCTGGATGATCCGCGCACCGGACGTAAACTCATGGAACGTACAATTATCATCTGTAACACCTCAAACATGCCTGTGGCGGCCCGTGAAGCTTCTGTTTATACTGCGATGACTATCGCTGAATACTATCGCACGATGGGCTTGAAAGTTCTGCTCCTGGCAGATTCGACCTCACGTTGGGCACAAGCTCTCAGAGAGATGTCCAATCGTATGGAAGAGCTTCCTGGACCTGACGCTTTCCCTATGGACTTGCCCGCAATAGTTTCAAACTTCTATTCCAGAGCCGGATTTGTCTATCTCAATAATGGTGCGTCAGGCTCTATCACCTTTATCGGAACGGTTTCACCTGCCGGTGGTAACCTCAAGGAACCCGTCACTGAATCAACCAAGAAGTCAGCCCGCTGTTTCTACGCTCTGTCTCAGGATCGAGCGGACTCCAAGCGTTATCCTGCAGTCGATCCAATCGATTCATATTCCAAATATCTGGAATATGACGAGGTTCAGGAGTATCTTAAGAAGAATATCTCACCTGACTGGGTCGAGAAAGTTCTGCATGCCAAGGATATCCTCCTGCGTGGTAAGGAAGCCTATGATCAGATCAACATTCTGGGTGACGACGGCGTTCCCCTTGCCTATCATGAGAAATTCAGGAAGAGCGAGCTGATCGACAGGATCATTCTGCAACAGGATGGTTTTGATAGAATAGATCAGTCAACGCCGATGAACCGACAGCGCTATATGATGGAATTCATTCTCGATATCTGTGATACGGATTTCGCCTTTGAAGGGTACGAGGAAGTTCAGCCTTACTTCGTGAGGATCGAAAACCTCTGTAAACAGATGAACTACTCCGAATATGAAAGCGCTGAGTTCAAAGGATATCAAACCGAGATCGGTGCCCTTGTGACAGAAAGGAGAGCCAAATGACAGCCTTCCAGAAGATATATACCAAGCTGAATCAGATCACGAAAGCAACCTGCTCGGTCAATGCCACAGGCGTTGGCAATGAAGAACTGGCGATCGTGGACGGACGTCTGGCGCAAGTCGTGAAGATCATTGGCGATACGGTCACGCTGCAGATATTCTCCGGTACTGAAGGTATCGGGACGGACGCGGAAGTCGTGTTCTTTGGCAAGCCTCCCGTACTGAAGGTCGGCGAAGAACTTGCCGGACGTTTCTTCAACGCTTATGGTGATCCTATCGATGGTGGCCCGGAAGTCGAAGGCACGGAAGTCGAGATCGGTGGACCTTCGGTTAATCCGGTTAGGCGTTTACAGCCTTCTGAACTGATCGCTACCGGTATTGCCGGTATTGACCTGAATAACACGCTCGTGACGGGACAGAAGATCCCCTTCTTTGCCGATCCCGATCAGCCTTACAATCAGGTTATGGCAATGGTGGCTCTCAGAGCCAACGCGGATAAGATCATCCTCGGTGGCATGGGGCTTTCTAATGATGACTATCTCTATTTCAAGAACGCTTTTGAGAACGCCGGTGTGATCGATCGTATCATCTCATTCGTGAATACGACCGAGAATCCTCCTGTGGAAAGACTTCTTGTGCCCAATATGGCTCTTACCGCGGCAGAGTACTTCGCTCTCGAGAAGAAAGAGAAGGTTCTAGTACTGCTCACGGATATGACACTCTATTGCGACGCTCTGTCCATCGTTTCCAACCGTATGGATCAGATCCCCTCCAAGGATAGTATGCCGGGTTCGCTCTATTCAGATCTGGCAAAGCTCTATGAGAAAGCTGTGCAGTTCCCGGATGGAGGTTCGATCACGATCGTCGCGGTCACGACCCTTTCCGGCGGAGATATCACTCATGCTATCCCTGATAATACTGGTTATATCACGGAAGGACAGCTTTATCTGCGCCGTGATACCGATATCTCCAAGGTGATCGTTGATCCTTTCAGGTCTCTTTCACGTCTGAAACAGCTCGTGATCGGCAAAAAGACAAGAGCCGACCATCCTCAGGTCATGAATGCTGCCATCCGCTTGTATGCCGATGCCGCAAATGCCAAGACCAAGCTGGAGAATGGTTTTGATCTCTCTGATTACGATGAGCGTGTGCTGAAGTTCGCTAAGAAGTACTCGAATGATATTCTTGCCATCGACGTCAATATCGATCTCGATAAGATGCTGGATACGACCTGGGCTCTCTTCCAGGAGTTCTTCAACAAGGCTGAGATCGGCATCAAAGAAGAATTTATGAAGCTTTACTGGACCAAGCAATGAGCTTAAAATTCCAATATAACAAGACTGCTTTGCAGGACTTGAACAAGCAACTGAAGGTCAGGATCAAAGCGCTGCCCACCCTGAAAAACAAGGAAAGCGCACTCCGGCTGGAAGTCAAGCGGGCTCGTGATACAGTGCACGCGTTCGACGTCAAGATCCAGGCACGATTCACGGAGCTGAACGAGTTTATGAAGCTCTTCTGTGAATTCGATCCCTCCCTGGTGAGCGTCAAGAACGTCGAGATCATCAGCCGCAAAATAGCCGGAGTCAAGACACCTACCTTGGGTAAGATCGATTTCGATATCGCGGAATTCAACCTTTCCCGTGCTCCATCATGGTTCCTGGAAGGAGTCCAACTGCTCAAGGAAGTCTCTGAACTTCAGATCGAACAGCAGTTCTTCAACCGTAAGATGCATATTCTGGAACGCGTCCGTAAAAAGACCACCCAGAAGGTCAATCTCTATGAGAAGGTCCAGATTCCCGCGTTTGAGGAAGCAATCCTCAAGATCAAGCGTTTCCTCGAAGATGAGGAGAACCTCTCCAAAGCGGGACAGAAGATTCTCAAGAACAGGATGAACAACGAGGTGAGCGCATGATCGAAAAGATGCGGAAATACAGCTTCGTGCTCTATCATCTGGACTATGAGGAGTTTTTGAACAAGCTCCAGAAGCTAGGTATGGTGCATATCGTCAAAAACCGTGATGTAAGCACGGAATTGATGCAGCAACAGAGCGAGTTGGTGGCTGAATATACGGAAACGATCAAGTTCCTGCAAAAAATCAAAGATCCTGAGGAAGGAAGCACCAATCTGCCCACAAAAGCTCTGCTGAACAAGGTGAAGAGCGCCCGTGAACAACGGGATAAGCTAAATCGTCAGTTCGAGCTGGTGACCAAACAGATCCATGAACTCATCCCCTGGGGACACTTTGACCGGGAGCTGGCAGCGAAGATCGAACAGTCTGGGATCAAGATAGCTTACCACACTTGTCTAAAGAATCACTTTAAGCAGGAGTGGCTCGAAGAATACCCCATCCGGATCATTCATGAGCATTTCGGGATTATCTATTTTGCTCTTCTTTACACAGGGATCAACCCCTCGATCGAAGCGGAGTCCTTTAGCTTTCATCAGCATACTCTGAACGAACTGGAGAACCAGCGGAAAGACTTAGAAACCCAAATCGCGGATATCAATGAGTTCTTCAGGATCACTGCAAAGACTGCGATAACCGCTTTCACATCAGAGATCGATGCGATCCTTCAGGAATATGCTTATGAGGATGCTTTAGGTCAGGCGGACGATGAAGCCGACGACCATCTTAAGATACTCATGGGCTGGATTCCCGTTAGTCGTGAGAAGGCTCTCAAAGACTTCCTGGATCAGGAACAGATCATTCATTTCTCCGCAGATGCTTTAGCGGACGACAACGTCCCGATCAAACTCCGCAACAACTGGTTTGCCAGGCTCTTCGAGCCGATCGCCAAGCTATATATGTTGCCCTATTACAATGAGTTTGATCTGACTCCGATGTTCGCTCCGTTCTTTATGCTATTCTTTGGCTTCTGTAATGCAGATGTGGCGTATGGGGTGATCTTCCTGCTGATAGGCTTGTTCCTGAGATTCAAGGCGAAGAATGAAGCTTTTAAGGGCTATGGCATGCTGATCGTTGTTTTCGGTATATCATCGATCATTATGGGCTGGGTCATGGGAAGCATACTCGGTTATGACATGAAAAAGATCTCCGGGATCGGACAAACTGTTCTCATCCGTGAGACAGGGCAGATATTCAATTTCGCTCTGTTACTGGGTGCCATCCAGATCCTCTTCGGCAAGATGGTCAATACCATCAAGTCGATCAAACAGAATGGATTCAAACATGGACTCGCGCCATTTGGCACTTTCCTGTTTGTTTTCGCTCTGGCGATCATGGGTTCGACTATGCTTGGCGCGCCCAGGACGATTGCTCATGTCTATGCCCCTTACGTTCTCTACGCCGGTTTGGCACTGGTCTTGCTCTTCAATGCACCTGGTAAGAATGTGATAATCAATATTCTGGGCGGCATTTGGGTCATGTATCAGGTCGTCACCGGGTTCTTCGGAGACATCTTGTCTTACATCCGTCTCTTCGCTCTCGGGGTCTCGAGCAGTATTCTCGGTTTTGTGATGAATTCCATTGCGGCTAATTTGCTCAATATACCAATAGCAGGATACGTCATTTTCCCGATCTTTATGCTGTTTGGACACAGCCTCAATCTTGCCCTCGGCGCTTTAAGCGGATTCGTCCACCCGATGCGTCTGACCTTTGTTGAGTTTTTTAATAACTCCGGGTTCGCAGGACCCGGTCTCGAATATAAACCCTTTGGAAGACAAAAATAAGTATGATAAATGGGAGGTAACATGCCTTTAACCACACTTGCAGCAACAGTTGCACCAGTAACCGGTACCAGTTTTGCCCTGATCATTGCCTGGATCGGTATCTTTTTGATGGTAGCTCTCGCCGGTGTCGGCAGTGCGATAGGAACAGTTATGGGAGGCAGCGCCACGGTCGCCGCCCTCAAGAAACGTGATGATATCTTTGCCAACTGCATGATCTTGTCAGCGCTTCCTGGAACGCAAGGCCTCTATGGCTTTGGCGCGTTCTTCATCCTTCAAGCGATCATCACACCTACGATCTCCATGCTTCAGGCAAGTGCCATCTTTGGCGCGGGACTGATCATGGGTACGGTTGGTCTGATCTCCGCTATTCAGCAGGCAAAGATCGTTTGCACAGGTATTGAGAGCATTGGCGGTGGTCATGATGTCTTTTCCAAGACTCTGATCCTGGCTGTGTATCCCGAACTTTACGCGATCATTTCCTTCGCGACCTGTTTCCTTATCAGCGGAGCTATTGCCTGATCCAAGATCTCTCCTGATACTCAACAGATTACTATTAGCAGAACCCCGGCTCGTTTGAACCGGGGTTTTTGTTTGAATCCACTTTCTGAGGCTGGGAAATAAGGCTTTGCCCTGGCAGATGTTTCGTTAGATTATCACTAAAAACCTATTAGGAGTTAATAATGATAAAGATAAATCCTTACCTGAATTTCAACGGCAATTGCCTGGAAGCCTTCGGGTTTTACCGTGATGTCTTTGGCGGTGACTTCCCCTACGTCGGTCGTTTCAAAGATATGCCTGCCGATCCTCAGTATTCGATTTCCGAGGAACTCGGTCAGCTCATCATGCATATGAGCTTGCCCATCAGTGAAGAGACCGTGATCATGGGCTCGGACACTGCTCCTGAATTCGGTGGAGTGACAAACTTTGGCAATAACGTTGCCTTGATGATCACTGCCGATTCCAAAGAGGAAGTGGACAGGATATGGGCAAAGCTCTCTATCGACGCAAAGATCAGCATGCCCCTCGCTGACGCATTCTGGGGAGATTACTTCGGTGGCTTGACCGATAAGTTCGGCATCAGTTGGATGATCAGTGCACCGTCAAAAAAGCCTGAATAGAACAATATACGAGCTTGAGAGATCATCCCGCTTTCAACTTCTTTCCCATTAGCATCATCAAACGCATCCCGTATGATCCCCGTATGATCCCCGTATGCTTCCCGTGTGATTCCCGTATGGACAAACGGTGATCACTCGGGATGCGTTTGTGTTTGATTCGCGCATCCTCTGGTGAGGTAATGTGGATGTAAGGGCATATGCATATAATAACAGAAGCTGATCATAGCTGGCACTCAAGCTCTGGAGAAGAGTTGTTTGGGCGAGATAATGCCGAAGCAGAGCATCGTGTCAGAACTGTATAAGGTACAAAAAAAACTCCGGCATGAAAGCCGGAGCTTAGTTAATGCTGAATAGTTATCTTAGAAGTTAACCTGGACAGAGCTACCCAATAGATACAACATATCTTCCGTTCCGACAAGGTAGTCTCCGGGTAAGCCAATGGCTCCGTAACCTGCGATGGTCAGAAGATCAGGAATGATTTGGTATTCCACGCCGGCATTGACCTCGACTCCTATGGCGGGATTCGAATCAGCAAAGGTCGTCACATATCCTGCGTGAGCGAAGAGATTGGTCTTGGAGCAAGCAGTGTAGTTCAGGTTGCCGACCGCTGAAAGCAGACCTTTGTCTCCATCAGGATAGGGGAATCCGGAAATGGTCGAGAGTGGATTTGAGGGATCGGTGTAATTGATCATTACGCTATCGTTCCACTTTCCCCACCCATAGAGATAAAGACCATTCTGGTAATAATGAGAAAGGGTTGTAAGACCATTTTCACTGATGTAGAGGAAATCTCCACCGATCTCTGCTGATCCCACACTTACGCCGGCTTTAGCGGCAACACCATAGGTAAACTCACTGTCCACATTGTTGTTATGCATCTGGTATTCAAGAATTCCGGTGAGGTCGAGAGAAACAGGTCCACTCTGAAGGGTATAATAGGGAAGCATAGTAAGATTCGCGTTGTGATTCAGCTTCATATCATTGCCATAGTAGGCTTGAATTCCCATATCCCCATCGGTTGTGGAGAGGTTGGCTACCACGACATGATAATCGTCATTGACAGCAAGATCTTCCTCAGCCGGTTTAAGATAACCGATCTCGGCGTTGAATCCCGCAAGATCCTCTGTGGAGAGCATTATTCCTGAGAAAGTATCATCATGGACGATGCTACGATGATCAGCCCAATACTGTTGACCCAAGCGGACTTTGAGATTGAGACACGATAATTGATGTTCTAAATACAAAAGATTAGTCTCGACGTTGAGAGCGTTTGATCCCAGATCTCCACCGGTTGCGGGATCACCCCATCTGACGTCTCCGACTTCAATGCCGTAAACAAGCTTGAGTGATGGATACAAGCTGGCATTGAGGTTGAGCAGTAAACGATTGTCGATATGTCCACCATTCTGTTCGGACATATTGTTGTACATTGCAGCGCGGGTACGGAACTCGCCGTCCCAATCAAAACTGACCGCGTTCAGTACAAAGATGCAGAACAGCAGCGACATAATGGCAAAGGTTCTCTTCATTTCTGACTCCTTATATATGTTTTTTCTACTAAACAATATACTGGCATAATCCCGTGATGCAAGGATATTAGAAGCGGATCAGTTCAATACCCAGGGCATTCTGCATGAATTCAATGTTCTTTTGAAGATTGGGAACAACCGGAACTCCTTGCCTGCGAACCCGTTGTTCATTCTCGTATTCCTTCTCTCCGGCGACCCAGATCCTATCCTGACCGGGCAGTTTCGTGGATGATTGAAGCTGGGTACAGATATCTCCTACGATCTCTTTAAAGCGTTCGAGATCGGTAAAGAAATCAATGTTGATCGCCAGGAAGAAATGCCCAAGTTTGTATGGAGCGGGTTTACCCTCAGAATCCTGCCCCAGTAACGCGTTTGTATAGCTCCCATCCTGGAGGGCTGCCGAGAGGATCTCTACCATAGTCGCCAGTCCATAACCTTTATGGCTGCCGGTGAGTTCATCGATCCCGCCAATAGGCAGCATCGCCGCGGTCTGGGAAACAAGGTCTTTGAGAAGCTGCTTGGTATCAGTGCAGGATTCGCCCTGTTTGTTGATCGCCCAGCCTGTTGGCGTTTGCTTTTCCTCACGGTCGAGCTGTTCGATCTTACCTCTTTGGGAAATGGAGGTTGCCGCGTCGTAAATGAAGGGAAATTCCAAATTACTTGGAGCCCCGAAACAGACCGGGTTGGTTCCCAGGAGAGGATCAACTCCGTGAGTGGGGCAGATCGAAGGCCGGGCATTGGTGAAAGTTATGCCGATCATGTCATGTTTGGTCGCCATATCGGCATAGTATCCGCAGATGCCATAATGAGTTGAATTGCGCACGGCGACGCTGCCCAAGCCATACTTTCCCGCTTTCTCGATCGCGGTTTGCATAGCTTTATGCGCAATGACGTGACCCATACCATGGTTACCGTCCCAAACTGCTGTTGCGTATTTATCTCTGATCACATCGATCCTGGTCACCGGATTTTGGATGCCGAGCTTGATCCTGTCGTAGTACATCTTGAGTCTTCCTATACCGTGGGACTCAATGCCCCTCAGATCAGAAGCGATCAGAACGTTTGAACAAATCACTGCGTCATCGTGGGGAACGCCTATCTTAACGAAGACCTCGATCATGAATTGCTTTAGTAGATCTATGGGGAGATAGTTCATAGCATGGCTCCTTATTAAGATCAGATATGGATTTCGGGAGGAAGTATCTGAACCCGCAGGGGTGGAAAACCGTTGAAATTGACCGAACTGTAGCTTTGTGTGTAAGCTCCGGTCGTGAAGATATAAACACGTTCTCCCGGTAGACAGGTTTCAGGCATGTGGTATTTATAGTGCTCGTAGAGTATGTCCATGGAATCACATGTCGGTCCTGCCAGAATGATCTCTTCCGAAAGACCGTCTTTATCGAAACAGATAGGAAACTTGATCGATTCATCAATAGTCTCGATCATCCCGCCAAACTTGCCGACATCGAGATACACCCAGAGATAGAGATTGTTCTTGGACTTGCGGGAGATATTGATGATCTCGGAGACAATCACCCCCGCATCGGCGACTAGCGACCTTCCCGGTTCAATGATCAGATCGGGGATATTCTCGCCAAAGTCTTCCTGGATGAAGCGGAGGATCTCCTTGGCATACTCATCCACATCGTAAGTGGGATCTACGTAACTGGCGGGGAAACCACCACCAAGGTTGATCATCCGGAGTTCTATGCCTTCTTCGCTGGCTGCGTCAAAGAGATATTTGCATCTGGCGATGGCATCGTCCCATTGACCGATATCACGCTGTTGTGAACCTACGTGGAAAGAGACGCCCCAAGGCACGAGACCAAGTTCCTTAGCCTGGAGTATAAGATAATATATCACATCAGAGTGAGAACCGAACTTTCTGGAAAGGGGCCAGTCCGCGCCTGTGCCTTCCGTCAGAATTCGGAACATGATCCTCGAACCGGGCGCAAGTTCAGCAATATTGATCAGATCGTTCTCAGAATCCGTCGCGAACATTCTCACGCCCTTCGAATAGAAATACTCGATATCACTGCGTTTCTTGATCGTGTTGCCATAGGACAATCTATCAGGGGAGATATTGTGCCGGAGCATCTGATCCAGTTCATAGCGTGATGCTATATCGAAGTTTGAACCTTCTTCCGCCAGCATAGTGACGACTTCGTCGCGCGGATTAGCTTTTACTGCGTAGTATATCTTAGCCATAGGGAGGCTACGGGCGAGTTCACGGTATTTATACCTTATCTTTTCAACATCGATGAGCAGGATCGGAGTTGGTATATCCTTAACGTATTCACGGAAGATCTTGAAATTCTCATTGGATATGTAGCGCTCAAGGGGAAAGTGATAGGCTTCTCTGTACATCGTCAATCCTTATTATTTAATCATGTCTTTCTTTGAATATCAGGAACGCTTTCCTGTCAATATAATTCCAAAGCACTACCATATCAAGCCGTCTTCCCGGATATGCAGTACTGCCCCCGTGCTTTTGTACTTCTGAGTTATCAGGAAAGACTGCGATGTTGTTTCCAGGGAGAGTTCGATATAAACCGGCTTATATTTTTTGAATTGAGGATCAAGCTGCTTGAGCTTCTTTGCGTAGTGTCCGTGATCCATAAAGTATTGCTTCTGTTTATAATACAGCTGTCTGAGCAGGTCTCTGAGGTATTCTGATTCGGCGAATTCCGGTGTGACCCGGATATCACCATCGGTGTTACTAAAGAAGAGATATCCCCAGCGTTCCGGATAGTGCATGGCGACCAGCCCCTGAGGTGACCAAACCCAGTTGTGTTCGGGAGTATTGGCTTTCTTGAGATACTTTCCCTCTTTGATCTCAGTTTCCCACTGCACTCTGGAAAAGTTGATCCTCCAGAAGTCTCCTTCCTTTGGCGGGATAGGCATATGTGCCATTTCCGAGAGGGAAGCAAAGGGCAGGAACATCTCGATCGTCCAGCTTCTGTCAATATCAGAAGGATCGTTGATCGTACCGTCAAAGTCGATCCCGTAGGCAATATCCCGCATATTCCAGCCGTTGAGTGGACTATGCTGATCCCGGTAGGGCTTGAGAATGAACAGATCCCATAATGTTCCTAAAGCATTAAGTTCCAGTTCATAGTATTCATGAGTGTCACCATTTGGATCGATGAATATCTCGAAGTCATTATCGCGAAAGATGACGTCATCTCTTTGGGTCAGATTTGCCCATATATGTGGTTCCTTGAGCTCGGCAGCCAGATATATCCCATTGTCGTTATAGAGGAGTTTTACTTTGGTATTCAGATAGGGCAGAGGTTTGAGATCACCTTCGATATCGACGAAATTCTCAGTCCAGGATGCCTTTTGCCAATCTGTTTCACTGAGTTTTCCATCGATACTCATGGGTTCCAGGGTATAATGACAGGTGTATTTCCTGGGTGAGAAATCTGTAGCCGGAGTGGGAAAGACCTCTGCGAAAAGAATGCCTCCGCAGAGCAGAAAGAACAGGACAATACTACGCATATAAACTCTCCATCAGATATTTGAGATCGGTGATCGCGAGGCAGACGCAAGTATCCGCAGCTCCGTAATAGACCAGGATATCAGAATCTTCCGCGACGAAGCCTTCAGCATCCGTCTCCATTGCTATAGCAGCACTGGGGAAGACGACGTTTGGCACCTGACCTGTGATCTCATACAATTCACGAGGTTCCAGGATATTGTACTTTGTGCGCCCTATCACGATCTGTGGATCGTCCAGGGCATGAAGGCTTGCTCCAGCCTGATAGATGTTTGCTGAGCCAAAGTGGGTCGCGACGCCGTGATACAGGTGAAGCCAGCCATTTCTGGTCTTCAACGGAGGTGGTCCTGAACCTATGAGTTCATCCCAGTAATGTGGATTTCCCTTCATGACGAGACCCCTGTTGATCCACGCTTTCAGATCCTCAGAAACTGAGCAGGTGATAACGTTACCGGTCGCCACACCATCTTCACCGACATAGTTATTGGGACGCTCAAACCGCCAATAATGACCCTGGATCATCTCGGGGAAGAGCACTGCATTCCTCATTTCCTGTGCTGTGTCCAGAGATAGCAACCTAAGTTCACTGAAGTCTTCAGTCAGGAAATGTCCGCAAAAACAGCCCTTGTTCGTGTCGATCGCGGTGAGTACATGCCAGGTGTCTCCCAAGAGGGTTATTCTCGGATCGTAGATATGGTATAACTCAAGATCGAGATCGCCCAGTCCTGTGAACATAACAGGTTTTTCGTCTATGGCAAAAGACGTCCCATCCCGGGAGAACGCCCGGAGGAGGAATGTTTCCCTTGCTCGGTTTTGAACCCTGAGCAGGAGCAGGATCATATCGCCGATCTTGATCCCTCCGGGATTGAAAACTGAACTTACATCCTTTAAACTTGCGTGTCCCGTGATTATATCATGTCGTGTGATCACAGGATTGATCGTGCTTCTGATCATATAAACTCCTCCAGTTCTGCTAATCGGTCTCTGAAGTCAAGCAAGTTCCGTTTGCGAGGATCAGTCCAGACCATTTCTGCAAGCGCGTAGATCCTGGGGATGAGCATATATTTGACATCCTCATGATTGTAGATCCTTTCCGTCCAGAGATTTGCCTGGCAGCCAAGCAGCAGATCTGGGCGGTCCCATAAATAGTCCTCCGGAGCAAAGGAATAGACCTTATCCAGGTCTGTGACGCCAAACGCGCCTTTCTCATCGGGGGCTGCGCTGGGCTTCCAGTCAAAGTATAGATAGTGATTTGGGCAGAGGACGAAACGGTTGCACTGCGTCGACGCGCGCTGAGCAGCATCTTTGCCATCTCCACGCCAGACCATGACGATCGGCTCCTTTGCAATACCTCCGTCCAGGATCTCATCCCATCCGACCAGTTCCTTACCGAGCTTGCGCAGATGATCCTCGAGCTCTTTGATCAGATGGCTCTGCAGGGCGATATCAGATGGTAAGTTCTTTTCTTGTTTCAGGTTCTGGCATTTGGGACAGCTACTCCACTTGGTGGTAGGAACTTCATCACCTCCGATATGGAAGTATCTGCCGGGAAACAAACCTGTAAGCTCTTCCAGAAGGTCTTTGAGAAAGGTAATTGTTTTAGGATTTCCTGCGCAGAGGACGTCGTCAGTTATGCCCCAACAGCTTATCGGTTCGAATTCCCTGGGGAAGCAGGCATGTTCAGGATAGGCGGAAAGGAGCGCCAAAGCATGACCGGGAATATCTATCTCGGGTACGACCTCGATCCCCAACTCTGTAGCGTAGGCGACTATCTCCCTGATCTCGTTCTGGGTATAAAAACCTCCATACACCGAACCATCCTCTTCTCTGCGCCAGGCACCGACTTCAGTCAGGCGGGGGTATCGATTAGATTCGATCCTCCAGCCCTGATCATCGGTCAGATGCCAGTGGAAGACATTCAGTTTGAGGCTCGCCATCCAGTCAAGATAGAGCAGGATGAATTCCTTATCGAAGTAGTGCCGGCTCACATCGAGATGCAAGCCCCGCCATTTAAATTTCGGTTCGTCAATGATCCTCTGACATTCGATCTCATCACCGCTTTGTAAGGCGAGATATAGCAACTGCCTGAGAGTGGCGACAGCATTTCTGAATCCGGAATCGGATGATACTGAGATAGTGATCCCGTCTGAAGCGACGATCAAAGCATACATCTCCGGTGAGGTCGCCGGCAACGCGGGGAACTTATTTATCTTGATCCGTACGGGCTTGTACGGGGTGAGCTTTGTCAGATCCTTCTTCGAGTACCAATTACAGAGTCTGTCCCAGTTCCACTGCATATTCGGGGTCATCAGAGCACCGGCTGAGGATATCTCCAATAGCTGACCAAGTCTCAATAACCCTGGGAGTTTCTCGATATCCTTGGCTAAGGGGATCATTTTCTCAACCTCAGGGTTTTGATCTCAAACGGCTTGAACTCCAATTGAATAATCCCAGTCTTCTCTTCATCATCCTGGTATCTTCTCTCTATCATATCGGTAAAAGACAGGAAATGATAGCCGGAGGGAATCGTGAAGGTGGTATGATGATCTTTACCAAGGAACTCATAAAGACGCAGGATCAGTCCATCGCCATCTTCAGCGGGTTTGACTGTCTCGAGGCGTATGTGAGGATCAGAAAAGACCAGTAGTGTTCTTGCTTTTATCTCAGGTTCTCCAGAAATGGGAAGGACGCAGAGTTTACCATTAAAATCATGTGCCACATCCATAACGTCACTATGTTCATAATCATCCGCGTGTGAATAAATTGCGTAGCCGTATTCATGAATGTGCATGTCTGCTTGAGGATCGACGTCCGCGGGACTGCGCAGGAGATCAAGTTCCATCTCGTTATCCCGGACGCGGTAACCGTACTTACAATCATTGATCAGCGCCAGACCGTGATCAGCCTGGGAAAGATCGGCAAAGCGATGAGCCGGAACCTCGAATTGAGCATGCTCGGACTGATTCCTTGGTTTATTGCTACGCTTGATCACGCCGAATTGGATCTCATAGGTCGCAGTTTGTGCGTGAACCTCAGGATAGAAGTGCACGCGAAGCATCTTGTGAGTCTCCTGCCAATCCACACGATGGTTGAATCTCAGAAGCTTATCATGCCACAACTCCACAGTCTGTTTGAGCGTCGATTTACCGATCCTGAAGTCGAAGACAAGGCATTGTTTCTCCGGAGTCGAGAAGCTTTCATCTCTGTTCCAGACTGCTTCTTCGCTGCATTTAGGAGTAGTTTCGTGATAGAAATGGTTAATATCCCAAGCGCCCCAGTTATTTGGCAGGTCTTCCCAGAGATTCAGGATGTTTGATTCCCGGCTGAGAACCTGCCTGCCTATCTCCTTGTCAAACATACTGATCAATGTTCCATGCGGAGAGAACTCTGCCCGGACAAGATCATTCTCCAGTATCAGAGAAGACTCCTTCGGTTGCGGGAAGATAACCTCCGGATCGGTAGCAAAATACATCGTCACATAGCTGAAAGCGGGAACCTTGAGCAATACTTCCATGCCTCTGTGAGTCGTGAAGATGAGCTCATGCCCTGAGGAATCATAGGGCACGGAAATGACAGGTGTTTCAGGGAAGCTATGCCATTTCGTTGTCTCTCTACAGGAGTTATTGACAATGATGTACCACTTATGGTCAGTATCATCAGATGCATGCGTCTCAATTGATTGCGAGATGATCGAATCAACCATTTCCTTGATCCTGAGATGACAGTTTTCAGAGATACGTTTGGCATCTTCATAGACCTTGCCAATAGATGAACCGGGTAATATATCATGGAACTGGAGCAGGAGTACGTCACGCCAAACAGCGCGAAGTTCCTCAGGATAGGGCTTATCAAACAGGGCAAGAATGAACTCAGCCATCCCCAGGGATCTCTCGCTCTCGCGGTTATTCTTCTTCATCAAAGCTTGAGTCGTGTATGTTCCCCGATGGAGCTCCAGATAAAGCTCACCATATACGACAGGCAGCTTCTCCGGCGGGATCTTGTTTACCTCTTCGAAGAAGGCAGTGCTCTTGGCAAACCGGAATTTGGGGAGTCCCTCTAGGTCGCGCATACGGAGTCCGTATTCGATGTGATGCGCCGTTGGACCTCCACCGCCGTCACCTATGCCGAACATATTGAGGAAATGGTCTGATAGTTCAGCTTGCTCATATCTGCTCTCGGTCTCCAGCATGGAGGAGGGATTGTTCGAAAAGTTGTAATCATTTGTGGGCATCTGATGCGCCAGAACTCTGCTTCCGTCTATCCCTTCCCAGTAAAAGAGATGCTCGGGAAAGACATTAGTCTCATTCCAACTGAGCTTCTGAGTCACAAAGTGGTCAACTCCGCAGCCAAGCATCAATTGGGGTATGTTGGCGTTGAAGCCGAAGCAATCCGGCAACCAGAGTGTATTGGGAGTGATCCCGAACTCCCTGGTAAAAAAGTCCCTTCCATACATGAACTGGCGAATGATGGATTCACCGCCGGTCAGGTTTGTGTCAAACTCTACCCATGAAGCTCCCTGGATCTCCCAGCGTCCTGCTTTGACGACTTGTTTGACCTCATCATAGAGTCCGGGGTAATGCTCTTTCATCCAAGCGTAAAGCTGTGCCTGGGATGCCCCGAAGACATAGTCAGGATAGCTTTCCATATAGCGCAGGGCATTCGCGAAGGTTCTCCCGCCTTTGCGGATGGTCTCGCGAATGGGCCAGAGCCAGGCAAGATCAAGATGAGCGTGACCGACGCTAATCGCAGTCAGAGCGCTGGAATTTGCCTTGTGGGACAGCAATTCCGATAAGATGTTTTTGGCTTCGGTGCGGTCACTATTCCAGAGGTTACACATCTCATTGAGGCCAAAGATGATCCGTTTTCGGCGTACACAACCTTTGGGCAAGGCTTCGGCAAGATTCAGTAAAAGACCGATATCCAGGTATCTTTGCCAGAGCTCACGATCGAAGAGACAAAAACAAGCCTCACGCAGGATGTAGTCGTTCTTGCCGCTACCGAACAGCTCATTGGCAGCAGCTTCTACCAAGACTTCAAATCTGCCTGCTGCTGAATTGTCGAGGGGAACAAATTGCTTCGCCGCGTTGTGATACCAATCGACTTTATTGGTAAGTCCCTGCCTGGGTATTCCATTCTGCCAGACGCATGCTTCGCCATCAAAATCCAGCCACAATCCTGCTTCCAGATCAGCTGTATCTGGCTGGAATTCACCGGATAACTTGAACCAGGCACTGCCCCAGGCATGTCCCCAAACCTCTCCGACTTTGATGGGGGCGAATTGCAAGCTTCCCAGGTCGGAGTAGGGAATAGGAGCTTCTTGATTGTAAGCATAGCAGCAGTTCAGCGGTTCTTGCTTGAGATAGATACCCTCTCCAATGCGCTGGATCAGACGTTTGATCCTCTCGATGGTTATTTTTTCGTTGTGCATATAAACTCCTATTTCTCGGTGGGGATGACAATTCCTTTAATGATGATGTTCTGGAAGAAGATAAAGACCAGTAGAGTGGGTATCGCGGCGATCACCAGTGCGGCGTAACCGACTGAGAGGCTGGCTCTTTGCATCAATTCGTAGATATGCACCATAAGGGTCCACATCGATTGATCCTGGCATACAATGAAAGCAAAGAGGAAGTTGCGATAGGCAGCGTTAAAAGCTCCAAGCGCGATCACTGCCAAGATAGGTTTGGAAAGAAAGAGAGTGAACTGCCAGAACATCCTGAATTCACTGGCACCGTCTATTCTGGCGCTGTCGTAGATCTCTCTGGGAAGGCTGTCAAAGAATCCTTTGAGCAGGAAGATGAAATATCCATCCGCAGCCGCGGGGAGAACTAGTGCCCAGAATGTATTCAGTAAGTTCAGTTTCTTGAGCATGAGAAAGTTCGGGATGCCGATCACCATCGCGGGGAAAGCCATGGTCAGCATAAAGACCATGATCAACTGATAGCCAAAGCGTGGTTTGAAACGGCTCAGCGCGTAGGCAGCAAGTGGATTCACCGTGACAGACAGGATGATCGAGAGCAGGCAGTAGATCAGGGTGTTTCGCAAGGAACGTGAATCGGTCAGCATCTGTTCCAACACCATGGAATAGTTTCTGATGATAAACTCTTTACGGATGGATGATCTGTGTTCCAGAAAAGTGCCATACTCGATCTGCTCCTGCGGGAAGTGGTATGCCTCAATCGTAGCAGGATCTCTGAACCAATCCCTATTCAGGGCTTCGATGTTTTTGTAATGGGTTTCCAGGTACTTTGTATAGAGACTGCGCGTGATCTCATTATCCCGGATCTGAAGTAGTTTGGGATCGAGATTGCTGTTCACGAACTCAATCCATACGCGTCTCTGTGGCTGGGTTTTGGGTATCATGGAAGACGGAGCGATATCCTCTGTTTGTAAGTACGAAGTCCCCAGCAATTTGTTGATTGCGCTAATGTCCGGTCCCGCAAGCGACAGTTTCCTGATCAGGAAATCCAGATACTGCTGCTGAGCTCCGTTCAAGACAAACAGGTACTCAGGGATCGTTTGCGTAAATCCTTGCCAGGCAGCACCGATAAATAAATTCCCAGAGGGATACTCTGCCGAAAAAGGGACATCCTCAAAGCTGGAATAGTAAACCTGCCATGCTTCCTCCAGTCTGTCCGTATTCTTATATTTCCGCAGCAAGTAGTCCCGAAAATCATTCTGTATGCTGTTCACTTCCAGTTCTTCAGGAGTGGCGACATTCTGGATATAGTTGCTCAGATCGGCGATCATTGCGCCACTATCCGGCAGCTTCTCCGGCAGAACGATCTGCTCAAAGGACTCGAAACCAGTCCCCCAGGCACCATTCAGCATCCTGATATCCGCGTACTTTGAACGTAGATTATTCCTGAACCCGGTGATGCTGTTTCCATGCAAGCTGATCTGGTGAATGTTCAGCACATCTTTTACGTAATGTATCCAGTAATCCCGCAAGGGATCGTTTCGAGCTGGGCATTGCCGGGGAAGAATGATCTGATCCCAGGCGCAATAGGAAGTGCCATTGATCCTGTTAAACTCCGCCAGATCGGAGTTGAAAGCCGGGATAAGTTCGTTCTGGACAAAGCTTCCGTCAAGATTTAAATATAACCTGTTCCAGTCCTGCAGGGAGAGCTTAAAAGTCTGAAACCTTCCCAGATAGCCTGTAGAACTACTGATGAAGTTACGCGAGAGGATATCTTTCTCTTCGATCACGATCTCTTCCCAGGTTTGGACACCGGTACTGTACTTGTTATTAAACTCACGTAAATTGCCATGATTCTCTTCTTTGAGCAGTTTGCGAATGGCTCTCTGATTGCGTGGATAAACTCCGCGGCCATAGTGTTCCGCGGCATAGAAATCATAGCTGTCGTACTTACTGCGGTTGCTTTCAAGAAACGCGCTCCAATCCTGATAGACTTGGTTGCTGTAATTCTCAGGAGTCTTCACTTCCGCGAAGGACAGCCATTTCCCTGCATAGTTATCTCCCAGACGGTTACTCTCCTCATTGTAACGGGATTCCAGATACTTTTGGTACAATGATTGATCCTGATGCAGATATTCCGGAACAAGAGTAAGCCTCGTATTATCAACTGAGCTCTTGATCGAAGAGGAGATCATCAGCAGAAAGGGGTAGATCATCGTCACGGAGCCGATGAGTAACACAAGATGGATCATCAGGTTCAGGGCTTTGTATCTCGGTGCCTTGCGTTCGACCTTCCCGATGATGCTCATTTCTGTTCATCCTTGTTGTCTTTAACAGTGCGAAACTCCAGCTTGGATACATACTTGATCTGTAAGACAGTAAAGCCCATAAGCAATAGACTCAGCAGCCATGCCATCGTCGTCGCGACCCCGAATTTCAGATAGAGATAGGCTTTCTCAAAGATCATCAGATCAGCGACCCGCGTGGCTTCGTTTGGTCCTCCAAAGGTCATCACCAGAATGAAATCGCTGGACTGGGCAGCGACGATAAACGCAGCTATGAATTGTATTATAATAAGCGGTTTGAGCGAAGGGATCACTATATATCTGAGCTTTTTCCAGAAACCCGCGCCATCGATCTCGGCAGCTTCATACAGGTCATCCGGAATGTTCTTTAGCGCGGCAAGATAGATCAAACTTCCCGGTCCCATGCCTGCCCAGATCGTGGGAATGACCACGCACAGCATTGCCAGAGATTCGTCTTTGATCCACATACTCTTGGGAAGCCCCAGCGCCATCAGGATCTGATTCAAAGCCCCTGCGTCAGAAGGATTGTAAAGCAGTTTCCAAAGATAGATGACGATCACACCGCTGATGACAGCCGGAAGATAATATATCACCCGGTAGATAAGCTTGCCGTGGGAAACTTCCTGGAGCAGGATCGCCAGTGCTATCGGCGGAATGAATCCCAAGCCCAGCGATAATGCCATATAATATAGAGTTTTAAGCACTGATGACCACCAGGAAGGATCAAACAGTACTTCCGCAAAATTGCCGAACCCGATCCAGGGGGAAGCTCCGGCAATGTTATACGCTTTGAAAGCCATCAGACTGCCATTGATCATGGGCAGATACTTCCAGACGACAACAGTGATGAGAGCAGGCGCAATCAAAGCCAGAACCCAAAGAGTATGTTTTTGACGAGCTGTCTGCTTGAATTTTGTTTCCGGAGTCAGTACCCGCCACACCCGCCAGAGCCCAAAGGCAAAGACCAGCAGTATCAGAATGGCGATCACCATTGCAAGTCGTTCCCGAAAGGCTCTGACCTTTGGCTCGAGTTTTCCGATCATCTCCGCGTTCGTGCGTTTTTCACCCGCATCGAGAACCCTGGATATCTGCTTGAATCTTGTAGCCTCGTCACTGCTCAGCTTTCCCTGAAGCGCAAGGGAGACAAGCTCTTCCAGAGGATAGGTCATAAATTCATAGACTTTCTGGCAGTTATTGCCATACGGTTCCGGTCTTCCTTCCCGCATTGCTGTTTCGAATGTTTCGAGCCACCCGGCGGGAGCGTATCTCAGATACTCGTCATAGCCATAGCGTTTGAGAAAGACAGGATTCTGCATTTTCCCATAGCCGTTGGCGATCATGATCTTCATGCGGATCTGACGCGCCTCTTCGCTATCATAGAAATTGATGTATTCCCAGGCTGCCTGGCGCACGAGCTTGGGATCACGGTCGCCAAGTCCAGAGTTGTTGGATATACCTGCTCCGGAGAATATCCCCATCATCCGGCAGTTTATCTCGCTTCCACCCCGTCCAGCAGGTCCTCTTGGCGCCGGCGCGAAACCATATAGATTGGGATCGTAACTGCCGCCCATATTTTGTTGGGATAGATAATCCATGCGCATGGCGATCTTGCCGTCCTGCCACATGTAGCCCCAATCGCCTTCCCTGATGGCGAAACCCGTCTGAGCTTTACCCTCACCGTCTTTCCATTTGGTTGCCGCCAGCTTTAGATAAAAGTTGATAGCCTTAGTTCCAGCAGGACTAGCGAAGGACGCTGACCACTCCTGCTTGACAGGGTCGTAGGTGACGGCGTCTCCTCCCGCGCCCCAGAGGAAAGGAAGCCAGTCATAGGCAGCCTGAGGCCCGGAGGCGAGAACTGTGCCCCAGTTTCCTTTCTCAGGATCGGTGAGCAGTCTTGCGTAGCGCAGGAATTCGTCCCAGTCACGGGGTGCTCTGTTTGGATCCAATCCTGCCTTCCGGAAGACGTCCTTACGGTACATCAGAACCCTCACCAGAGTTTCGTAGGGTAAGATCCAGATATGTTCCTTCGTGTCTCCCTTCCTAGCTCGTTTGATGACTTGCCAGACGGGCTTTTCCACCCGCAGATCCATAAGCTTGGGATCAACTTGATTGACAAATTCATCCAGCGGGTAGAGGAAGGTATTCTGGATATATGTATCGCTCTGACGGAAGTTTACGTAAAGTATATCCGGAGCGACTCCACCTGCGATGGCCATCAGGGGACCTGAATCCAGATCCATGCCCTCGATCCTGATCCCGGAATAGGCTTTAAGCTCGATCTGAGGATATTTCTCCCGGAATGCTTTGATGACAGCCAGATTTGCCGTTGTATAGGCATCGGTCTTGCGGGGATCGGGAAGCTCGAATACCTTGAGGATTATCTTCTGTTCAGACGCAACCAGCGGTGCCAGAACCGCTTGGAGCGTGAGCATGACCAAGACACAGAGGAAAGATTTATATCTCATCTTGGGGAAATTATCCGCTGGAAAATCCCCGAGATTGTCAAGGACAAAATCCCGGTGTTTCATCGCGCCTGAGTCCCATCTTCCACGCCTCTAATTATCCGGTATCCTTACCGTACGCCCCCCGTACGCCTCCCGTATGCTCTCCGTACAAAATACGTCTAGGATTCAGCTATGGTATAGTTGGTTTAGCGGATGAATGCAATACAGACAAGAGCCGAAACCATGCCAGGAAGAATTCAAAGACAGCAAGACTTGTTCGAATTATCATACAGGTGAAAACGGTCGTGTGACACGTTTCGCTTTTATTTCTTGACGTGAACTCAACATCATCATTAACTTGACAACAACATCTAAGAGTGAGGTTGCCATGCTATTAGCCAGTTTGCTGGATTCGCGTCTGATGTATTATGAACCGCAGATCAAGACCCGGGAGGAGATCTATCGCGATATGGTCTCCAGGATCTGCCGGAACTATCCGCTGCCGATATGTGGCAGTGAACTGGTGAAGTTGGTGCTGGAAAGGGATGAAGAGACCTCGACGGCCTATCCGACGGGTCTGGCGATCCCACATATCAGGATGGAAGGTTTCAACGATACCTTGATCTCCGTCTGTGTTCCCGCGCATCATGTCGATTATGAAGGAACTCATGTTTCGGTGATAGTTCTGATCATTACGAATAAATCCGCCACCAAGCTATATCTGAATATCGTCGCCGCGCTCCTCAAGCTTTCCAAGGATAGAGAAGCCATGCGTACCCTGGGAAAGGTCAAAGACGGTCATTATATCCTCACGACCATCAAGCAAATGGGGATCACCATCAAAGAGAAACTCACGGTCAGCGACATCATGATCTCAGCTCCGGTCACGATCACGCCGGAAGCCAAGCTCAGTGAACTCGGAGACCTGATGAACAAACATGATATAGCGGTATTGCCGGTCGTGGATGAGAACAAGAAATTCCTGGGTGAGGTGAACGTTCTGAATCTCCTCAAAGTCGGCGTGCCGGACTATCTGATGATGATGACTAATCTGAACTTCCTGGAAAGCTTCGAACCCTTGGAAAAGTTGTTTGAGAGTGAAGATATCGTCACGGTGGGGGAGATCATGAACAAGGAGTGCGAGGTTCTGAGCCCTGACGCGTCGATCATCGAAGCTGTGTTCCTGATGATCAAGCACGAAAAGCGGTTCTATTCGGTAGTTGATCATGGTACTCTGGTGGGAATCCTGACTTCCATGGATGTCTTCGGAAAGGTGTTCAAAGTTTAATATGACTCTGATGCTGCTTGCCTTGGTGATCTTTGGCGTCACTTACGTCATGATCATCACCGAATGGATCAACAAGATGCTTGCCGCTATGATCGGTGGCTTTCTCATAGTACTGACAGGTATCCTCAAACAGGGCAATGCCTTTGCCGCGATCGACTGGAACGTTATCTTCTTCCTGATCGGGATGATGATGGTCATCTCCGTCATGCGGGAAACCGGGCTCTTTCTCTATCTGGCGATCAAGACAGCCAAACTGGCAAAAGGCAAGCCCTTACGTGTGACCATGTACCTATTCCTCGCCACAGCGGTGATCTCAGCCTTCCTGGGAAGCGTCACGACAATCATGATCCTCGTGCCCATCGCCATGCTTATCGCCGCGGAACTGAAGATTACGCCGGTTCCGTTCATTGTGACGATGATCATTGCCTCAAACTTCGGTGGAGCTGCCACCATGATCGGGGATCCGCCCAATATCATGATCGGTAGCGCGACAGACTACACCTTTCTGGATTTCATCTTCAATCTGACGCCTCCGGTTCTGATCATTACTCTGTCCAGTCTCCTGCTCATCCGGATCATCTATCGAAAGAGCATGGAAGTCAGCAATCAAGCCAGAGCCAGACTCATGGAATATAACGAGAAGAATCTCATCCAGAAACCGAAGATGATGGTGATCAGTCTGATCGTCGTGGCATTGATGCTGACGGCACTCTCGCTGCAGGGAGTATTCAAATTCGAGACTGCGACGGTGGCGATGTCTGCCGGACTCTTTCTGCTGCTGATGAACAGCCGCAAGAAGATCGAACAGGTGCTGGTCAAAGACATGGATTGGGTCACGATATTCTTCTTCATTGGCTTGTTCATGATCGTAGAAAGCCTCGTGGAGACTGGATTCATCGACGCTCTGGCAAATCGTGTCCTCAAGGTGACCCACAACGAACCACGCTCCACAGCAATGGCTATCCTCTGGATCTCAGGAGTGTTTTCTTCGATAGTGGATAATGTTCCCTTCGTAGCGTCCATGATCCCGCTGCTGGAGAAGATAAGTTCAGTTTTCCAGGCAGAGCATATCCCTCAAGCGATGATGCATCCCATGTGGTGGTCGTTGTCACTGGGTACTTGTTTGGGAGGCAACGGAACTCTCATCGGCGCATCGGCGAATATTGTGGCGGTGGGCATAGCCGGACGCAGCGGATATCACATATCCTTCAAAGAATACACCAAGATAGGAGTGATCTTCACGCTCAACGCCATGCTGATCTCAACAGTCTACATCTGGTTCAGATACTTCTAGGCATTCCGGATATAAAAAGAATCCCGCGAACCCATAATGAGAACGCGGGACTCATAGATATCGGGTGTTTATGTGACTAAGCCAGATAGCTCAGGATTCTATTGGCATTCTGAATAAACGCCTGGAGCTCTTTCCCAGTAAAGGGTTTCTGCTCCAGCAAAGACAAGTCATGAATGTAAGAACAGAGCGTTTTGACCTCTTCCTGTTTCCCTGCAGAATCAAGCTCAATGATCTTCTTTACGATCGGGTTTTCCTGATTGACCACCAGGGTATGATATTTGAGCATGTCTCCTGCGTCCTTGCGCATCAACATATCCATATCATGATACCGTCTCATGAACTCGCTGAAGACGATCATGGAAGGTATGTCCTGACTCTTCAGGCTCTTGATCTCGATCGTCAATTCGGTATAAGCATGTTCAAACAGCTCTTTCAGAGCAGCTTCGCCAAGCTCCTGCCTCGCAGACAATGGTATCTCATAGGGGCTGAACTTGGTCTGTTCGCCGTCTTTGATCTGGTAGGGCGTGAGAACCGCTGCAGCCGCAGGATACTTCTTGAAGTATTCCTTGAGGCTCTCATCCGAGAAGGAAGCGCTGAAGTCAGGATTCAGAGCTCGATTGAAGATCTCTTTGAGCTTTTCACTATCAGTCTGGTTATTCCTGTCAGCAAGCTCCGTCTTGTCTTTATTTACCAGCAGGTCATTGACTTCGGAGTCGATACGGACAAACTCGATATTCTCCAGCTTGGATTCCAACTGCTGATAGAGATGAGTGTCCAGCGGTGAATTCTGGAAGATCACTTCCAGTCCCTGCTCTTTCATGAGATTCAGATAGCTGACCTGGGTATCTTCGCTCGAGGCGTACCAGATCCTCGTCTTTCCTTCTTCGCTGTGGTTTCTTTGCTTGTATTCCTCGATGCTGACATAGTCGCCCGAGGCTGATTTGAAGATCACGATATCTTTCAAAGCTTCGAAGAACTCATCGTTCTTAAGCAGTCCGTATTTGATGAAAGTGCTGATGTCTTCCCAGTACTCCTCGTACTTCTTGCGGTCTTCCTTGAAGGTCTCGTTGAAGTGATCAGCTACCTTCTTGATGATATAGCCGCTGATCTTCTGAACCTGCTTGTCGTTTTGCAGGAAACTGCGAGATACATTTAGCGGGATATCAGGAATATCGATCCCACCCTTGAGCAGGAGCAGAAAGTCAGGGAGCAGATCTTCCAGGTTCTCAGCCACGAAAACGTTATTACAGAAGAGCTTTACTTCGCCTTTGTAGAAGTCCGCGTCATTGCGCAGCTTGGGGAAGTAGAGGATACCCTTCAGATTGAAGGGAAAGTCCACATTGAGATGGATCCAGAACACAGGATCCATATAGTCATGAAACATTGCTTTGTAGAACTCGATGTATTCCTCTCTGGTCACGTCCTTGGGCTTGCGGTTCCAGATGGCTTCCTTCTGATTTACGACCTTGTCACCGAAGTTAATGGGGTAGGGCATGAAGTTGCAATAGCGCTCCAGGATCTCTCTGATCTTGTTCTCGTTGTTATAGTCGCCGGATTCTTCATTGAGATGCAGTGTAATGGTCGTGCCAACCTCTTTTCGCTTGCCTTTGGACATGGTGTATTCAGTGCTGCCGTCGCACTCCCAGAAGGCAGGCTCAGATCCTTCCGTGACGGACAGGGAGTCTATCGTGACTTTGTCCGAGACCATGAAGGAGGAATAGAATCCCAGACCGAAATGACCGATGATATTAGCCTGAACGTCCTTGGACTTGTTAATGAATTCCTCTGCTCCGGAGAAGGCGATCTGATTGATATACTTGCGGATCTCATCCGCGGTCATGCCGATACCGGTGTCGATCACCTGTAGGGTCTTCTTCTTGGTATCCAGCTTGATCTCGACCTTCATCTCGGCTTCTGAATAGTTTTCGTCCGCGTATCTACGCTTGTTGATGGCATCTGTGGCGTTGGAGACCAACTCCCTCAAAAATATGTCATGCTGTGAGTATAGCCACTTCTTTATGATCGGAAAGATATTCTCAGTGTGGATGCTGAGACTTCCGCTTTCTACTTTTTTCTCTGCCATAAGACTTTCTCCTTGTATGGTTTCGTATTCTGGCGATAAATTAAGCGAGGCAGGGAATTTGTCAAGAGGAATTAGCAGTCTTGCGTTGTGAGTGCTAATGATAGCT